>Ga0126336_10000564_pt1 | contig 15842 bp, 14 predicted proteins | sample SidCmetagenome_FD_92530 | JGI IMG/M metagenome (GOLD analysis project Ga0126336, IMG submission 92530) | Coral microbial communities from El Islote,Puerto Morelos, Mexico - Siderastrea C C metagenome | ecosystem: Host-associated > Invertebrates > Cnidaria > Coral | place: El Islote,Puerto...
CGTTGCGTGAAAAAAACAAGCGTTCGTTAGCTTCTACAATGCAATGAATGCCGCACCAGAAGCCTATCACTGCCGCACTGATTTAGAATGCATAAAGCCCCCAAAAACAATCTATCCAGGAGGTCTTATCGTGTTTGAAATCTTGTACATGAGTTGTAGAAAATGGAGGAATTGACCATTATATTTTTGATTGGGGGGGGTGGGCAATTTTTTTACAGAAATATTTTTTCGTGACTAACTGAGCTTTGGAGACCTTGGCCAGAACTTTGTTTCACAAGCTTGCAATATATTTCTTTGCTTTGTGCTGCTATGTGCGATTTTTATTTATTCTGCAAAAGCTTTTCGGGAAATTCTTTTCGCATTTGCCCAGTCACTCCCTCAAAAATAAAATGGTGCATCTCTAACATGAAGCAGAGACAGGACAGTGTTATGTGAGTCACACAATTTCTGCTTTTGCGTTCTCGATCATAAGTTACCTCTATGCGGTGCGAGTAGTAAGGGGGCTCAGATGGCCCCGACGGAGGCTTCTGATTGGTCGAGAGCTTTAGGCCTCTGATTGGTGAAGAGATTGTCATAGCAACGGAAACCGCTGACCATAGGGCTGGCGGGCTCAACCGGAAGTCATGTGACCGGAACCGGAAGTCACGTGATTTGGAGTGGGAAACCGCTGACCAGTAGTGAAAAATGGATCGCGGGCGCAGGGTGGGAAAACCGCTGACCAGTAGTGAAAAATGGATCGCGGGGGCAGGGTGGGGAAAACCCGCAGAGGGAGTGCGGACTCAGAGTCCAAAGTCCAATTCAGGCACCGGGGGGAGGTCCTTACTGATAAGAAAGAAAGACGCCATGTTGGAAACAAAAAATAATTTATTCCAAAGTGAGTGTTACAGGCGACCGCGTGGGGGCATGGATCCAATGTTCCATTTCTTTGTTATGAATTCCTTTTAATATGAGTTGTCCTATTCGATGATGAGTGTTTCTATGAATGAATTCCATTTTGATGAGTGTTCCTTTTTGATGACCAGGGTGTCATAGGTAACCGTAGGGGTAAGTCTTGAAGGTGTCTGGATTGACGACTCTCTTGTCGTACACCAATTGGTAAAACTTGGACTCGTGAAAGGTGTACAACTTGCAATGTTTGGGATCCCGCACAATCTGATGCGTTTTGTTGACTTGGGTCTGTCGGGATTTCGTCAGGGGCTTTTGGATTTCGTCCAAGGCGTTCTGACGCATGTCACTATAATTTAATTGACTCTTGCCCTCGCTGTTGAGACGAAAACCTCTCACTTTGCATTCCACGTGCCCCTTGCTTGTGGTGTAACCATAGTTCTTGGGACCACCCGACACGAATTCTTCAATGTACTCGTCGGGATCCAATTCAGAGGTAAACTCGCCGAGGTAGTCACCCAAGACTGGTTTAGGTTGGCCAGGTTCCTCCAAGTAGATGACCGAGTCCGTGTCGTCGTACAAGACCCGTTCCCCTAACAGTTGAAGGGCTTCATAGAGACGGAGTCGAGCCCAACAGGTGGTGAAACAGGCCACAAAGATGTTCAGGTTGGGGGACACGGGGATGTCTTCCTCTTGGTACTGGTAGCATACCTCCACCATTTGGTCATTTATAACGGAGACGCCCCACATAGAGTTGAGCATCATTTTGGCGAGGGTCCGGAGACCAGGATTCTTCTCGATCTTGTTATACTCCAAGCGGATGCCTTCATGTTCGAAGTACTCGCGGAGGTACTGTTTGGTTGCGTCGTCCCCGACCCAGGAGGGCCACCCACTGGCTTCTTGCTTGATTTTCAACCAAGTATTGACGTAGTCGCGGAAGAGGCCTTCACAAGTTTCGTTGAAGTGCCAGACTTCGTAGACGTACTGGACTTGGTACCCCAGCTCCACCGCTTTTGACAATTCAGGGCTGCACCATGTCCCGGTCAGGACGCGTTGCTCGTCGGTGTGGTCGCACTGAGCGGATCTCTCCCAGGGACGTTTTGGCATTTCTTCTTTCACACAGGTGGCACAGAGGGGAAAAAGGAGTTTTCCCTCTTGGCGGTAAGGCAGCACGGGATGCTACAGGTGACGCGGAGGTAGGACTTTGCATTGGATGAGACCAAAGTACTGTTGGATGTTAGTGTGACCCGGTTGTGAGATGAATTCAGGATGCCCTTTAGGGTACACACAGGTTTTGTTGACCCAAGCGTACAAGGAGGTGACATCAATGTAATGGATCTTTTGACTGGGGGTGACATGGTGGTATAGTTTCACGGCATTGGTACGACCTCCACAGAAAGCGTCACGAGGGTTGAGGGGGTCTGTGAAGTCCAGGTTCTCGACGAACGTGCGGATGTCGGGCGAGGTGTCTTTAAGGCGGTCCCATTCGCATTTCCACATTTCCACTACAGTGTACAGCAGGCTGATTTTTTGTTGGGTGGTCTCGTACACATCTTGCATGGTCCGATCATAGTGACGCACATGTTTTTCGTGGCGGTTAGGATAACATGTGGGACATCCATGGGTGAAACAAACCTGAAATTCGTACACGGTCTGGGTGTCGTGGCAGTAACCGTCCACATGGAAGTTGGTGCCGGGGATGCGATACTTGCCGGCATTTCTGACATGTTGAATGCCCGAGGAAGCCAGGGAGTGTTGCTGCTGTTGGTGATCGCACCAGGTTAACCATTCGACGGCGACCTTTGACTGGTTGATGCGATTCTTCCAACCATTGATGGGTTCACTGGCAATGCTGTTGGGGATCATCCGGTTCATGCGTAGATCTCGGTTACAAGCGGAAGCAATGGTGATTTGGTCAAAGGGATTGAACCCTGTGAGGCTTTCAAACAATCGTTTGAAGGTCAAACAGCCTTGTTTCAAGAGACGCACATCCGATTCACAGTACTCAACCAATTCTTTTTGGAAGTCAAAGACCACTTCCTTATCGCGTTGCTCTTGAAGCCACTTTTCCAATGCTTGCTTGCCTTCGGGAGACATGGTTTCAGGCATGTAGTAATCGAGGGCTGGGACGATGCCCACGTACGTTTGATGTTCTGGAAGGTTGAACTTGTGTGGGAAGTACCCTTTTTTCAATTCTGTCAATCCAAAGGTTTTGGGAAAGGCGGACAGTGGCATCTGGAAGAAGCTGAGAGAATCGATGAAACGGATACGATCGTGTTGGACTTGTAAGAGTTTACACCCGTTCCGGAGCTGCTCGACGATACGGTGTCACTATGGTATTGATGAACCACAAAGTACCCATCGTACCCTTGGAAATTATGAGCCAATACATTGACTTGACGCGTGTCGTTCAACGTGAGTGTATCCAACCATTCCAGAAAATTGCGGGTACAGTAGTGGCCTTGGAAGCGAATAGGTTGATCGTCGTCTTCGGTTTCGGCCACGATGAGATTAGCGATGTGTTGTTCGTGGGGTTGCATGGCTTCAATGTCAAAAAACACGTGCAGGGGTGGTATGCTGTCGTCGTCCACGTCGTCTTGCTCCTCCTCCGGTGCGTTGGGGGTTTGAAGCCCCGCGGCGGCCCCTCGTTTGGTGCGAGGACCTCCTTGACGTTTCTTCTTTCTCTTCTTTTTCTCTTCTTGAGGCTTTGGGGCTCTTTGAATGAAACATCGGTGAGTGTCGCCGTCCACGTACTCGTGACAGGAAGGACAGTCCAGGTAACCACATTGATGCCGTTGAATTCGTTCTACCCCTACGTCCTGCTTTCGGCAGGAGGGGCATCGACGGCGAAGAAAGCAGACGGTGGTTTGAGGACTGGTGGCGGGTTTGCGTGTCCCCGAAAAAGTCGCGATGACACGAGTGGCAACGTTGGGTCGCTTTCAGACCTCGGGGGTAAGCCTCCAGAAAATCGGGGCACTCTTTTTGGCGACAGGCCCCGCATTGTTTTTTCTTGGTGCATCGATGCTTTCCCTCGGTGTTATAGGGTTTCCAACAGTGGGCACACATATAACTGGATCCAAAAAACCCTGGTAAACGGGTAATGACATCGTAATGGCCATGGTCGTGTAGCAAAATCAATTGTTTGTCTCGAAGGGGTCCAAACGTAGTGATATGGAACGAGCGATGAGCATCCACCAGAATGATCTGGTAATGGGCGAGGGACGGGGCGGCACTGAACTTGGTCAAGGCATCGTAGCTGCAAGGACCCAAGGGCACGTTGGCTTCATGCTGGAGCTCCAGAGCCAGGGTTCGCTGGAGGGATTTTCCTTGTCGAATGGCTTTCTCTTTCGGGTGTTGGTCTACCTTGGCTTTGGCGACGACGAGGGCTCTGGCGCAACAGAGTTCATCTTTATTTTGGATGCGGATGACCGATTTGGATGTTTTGGTCAATAGTTCCATAGTAGGGTGGCCGGGTTTGCCACGGCGCGGTCTACCGGTTCCCTGAGGGGCATGATGGACTTGGGTGATGGACAATTGAAACGAATCGTCCATTTCAATTTGTTCGTTGCTGTTGAGGGCTTGGGCCAATCGATCGAAGAGGGCATCCATACGTTCACCGCCTTCTCGCCATTCTCCAGCACGCAACCCCCAGCCTTGGAAGTTATTGTGTAGACGGTCGGAACCGATGGTAAAATAGAGTCGATCTTGATCGTGCAGGTTGGGCGTGGTGGCTAACACTTGGTTCACAGCTCGACGTAACCCATCTTGAAGGGCTCCAGTGATGTTTTCATTGGGAATTAAGTTCCCCCTTTGACGTAAACGGGTTTTGAAATGCCGTTCACGAACGCCCATACGACTACTCAAACGATCGACATAGGGGTCGAGATCAAACTCAAAGGTTCCCTAGGCATCATCCAAACCTCCACCACTTTGTTCAAGGAGGTGGGTTATGAATTGATGTTGGCGTTGGATCCAAGGCCTCTTGACAGACTTCATCCTCGTCACTGTCTCCCATCTCTTCAGGGCATAACAAAGGGTCTTTCTCTGCCGTCTCTTCTTTCTCAGAGTCCAAGGTGTCCAGGTGTAGCAACGTCAAGATCTCTTCAGCGGTCAGTCCACTCGGACCTGCTTCGTCTGGCTCAGAGGCCATGATCAGACGAACCAGCTGGAGGTCGATGCTCGTTTTTTATAGAGAAAAAAGGGTCACGTGGGAGAGGGAATGAACCATTCACCAACCAGGGCACAGGGTTCCCCTGGGAGGGGTGGGATGGGGTGGGGGACCCCCTCCCCCCTCCTTAGATGGTCCATCATGCTTTGCGTGGATCAGGGTATATAGGACAAGCGAGACCCCAGGACGTCACTCCTAGCTTTGAGTTCAGTCTGTGCGACTTATGTCAGTGTAAGTGAAGTTTTTTTAAAGATGTCGAGAAGAGTGTTGGGATCCCTTGCCAGTGATGTGAATGTTAGTGGAGAGGAGAGCTTGAGAAGGAGAGTGGGGCCCGAGAGAACTCATGTGGAAAGACAGTCGAGGCGTATGTACGAAAGGAGAGAAGAGACATAGCGGCGCCTCACCCGACAGCGTGTGGATGCGTTTGCAGAACTGTTTCTTGCGGCGATGGTTTGGACCGAAAATGGTCACCGATCGGGGCATCCGGAGCCACAGAGTGTGGAGATGTTGTTAGACACGTTGGTTAATCGGATCATTCCATGGGTTTGTCAACACCGCGTTTGGTCGAAGTATCAGCATCGGTGGCCCATGTCACTTGAACATTTTAATGAAATTGACAATGATCTGGCCAATCATCTGCCAAGGATTCATAGGGGCTACCAATGCCAGATGATTCGGAAATATTACAGTGACATGGAGGAGGAGCGGCGGCGGGAGGAGCAGGAAAGGAGACAGCGGGCGATCCGACTGAGCCAAGTGCGAAGAGTGTTGTTTGTGTAAATAGACTTTGAACATTTTTAATTGTGAGTCAAGGCTGCTGTGCGTCAAGAGACATTATTTATGATGAACGTGCAAACTCAGTGTTGTCAGTTTTTTAAAATTTTAATTAGAAAAGAGTTGATGTTTTTTACAAAGGGTTGTCCGTGTTCTTGCCACGCGGGTGGGGCGCTCCTATTTACAATTGAAATAAAAACTAAAATTGGAAAAGCTATGTACAGTTTGAAAAAGTAAAAAATTGGAAAAATAAAAACTAAAAAGCTACGTACAGATTGAAAAAATAAAAACTAAAAAAAGTAAAAACTAAAAAAAAATTACAAATGAAAGTCTCGAGCTCCAGGCGTAATTGATCAATGTTCTCGGGTAGACAGAACGTGCGGTTGAATAAGGCTTGAATTTCTGATCGGGTTTTGTCGTCCAAATCACGGGATCCCACGATAGCACTGCTTTGATGAAAGGGTGGGCTTTTTGGGACCCCAAGGGACAAATTGACTGCCTGTGACCAGGGTGGCGGCATTCTCGTTGACTTGGTAGTAATGGTCCGATCGGTACCACGATTGACTGGGGATGTCAAAGAGGTAGACGGGTTTGCCTTGATCCATGGCCAATTGCATGGTCCAACCTGTGCCTCCTTTCACGCGTTTTTTATCCTGTTCCAAGATACCAAACGCATAGAGGGTATGGGCTTTTTTGGCAATTTGATAATTGCGTTGCAACAATTGCAGCGTGTAAAAATGACTGGGCATCCGTTTCCCTAGTTTCTCCGCCGCTTGGTGAAGGTGTGGGTTGGCTAGCATGAGGACTTCCACGGTGGACGGGGTGATGAAGGTGGCTCGAGGATGGTTGGGGGGGACCAGGACTTCCACTTGCATCCCAAAGTGTTTGGCCATTTGTTCGACGAGTTCATCGGTGCCTTTGGCTCCCCCGGTGTACACCACATGGCCATGGCCAAATTGAAGTTCCAAGGCCTCGACATCGTGTTCTCCGATCATGTCGATGTCGGGGACCATGCTTTGAATGAAGACCCAGGGAACGAGGGTCCGTCTTAAATAGGCCAAGCTGACCAATGGGAAGACAAGAGGTCCTTATTTGGTTAGGAAAAGCTGACCAATGAGACAACGAGAGGTCCTTATATGGGTAGAATAAGCTGACCAATGAGAGCCAAGGGTCCAGGGTATAAAAAAAGCCGTGGGTGGTAGAGGGTGCAATCACCTTAGCACGATGTCCGCCGATGTGTCTCTCGTGTGCTATCCGGGTCGGAAGAGAAAAGCACCCAAACATGCCCACCCTGACGGGAAGAAGAAGAAGGAGGAGCCTGCGATTCAAGCTAGGACGCCAGAGGACTGTGATCCTGTGGTACGAGAGGTGGTGGAAGACACCCGAGCCGCGGTGGAAGACATGATGAAAGAATTGAATGACATGGTGGAGCAATCTACACCACCACCTCAATTCACCCTGACGACCGTGTATGTCAACAGTGAAAGAAAGGCATTCCCCCCTTCGGTGGACTATATGGTATGCCCTTGCCATGACGTGCGTTTGGAGGCCCGTCAATCTCAAAAGGGATGGAATTATGTGAAATGTCCCATCCAACCGTGTTTGCTGTTTTGTGGGCAAGATCAAGCCCTGGAGTATATGAAAGCGGTGTATAGTCAACCTCATCCAGAAGTGTTGGACATGTGGACTTGTTTGCAGTGCTTTTGCCGTGAACCCGCCACGCTGCAACAGAGCCATTCTACCCAGAACCCCAATCGCTTGTATGTGACTTGTTCCAAGAAAAAGTGCCACTTCTTCCGGTGGGCTGATCAACCGTTGGGTCCCAAGTACTGGACATGGTTTCATGACCATCCCCCCAAAAAAGCCGACCAACAAGCCGAAGCACCTTTACCCAGCCGTGATGCTCAAGGGTATCCCAAGCGTGGAGTGGACATCCCAGGCCCACCCCCTCGAGTCAGAAGGAAAGAGGACGTGGAACGGCCCCTGACAGACTATGAGAAACAGTTGTTGCGAGAAATTGAAGATCTCAAGAACCGTCAAGAAATGATGGTAGCCCCGGCTCCCCCACCCCCAAGTACAGTGACAGTGTCGAGAACTGGCAGAAAGGTCTAGAGACGGTCGCGTATGACGGTCTCTTTTAACAAAAAATGTATAAAAAGGCGTACGAATAAAATGGTTTTTTATGTGTGACCATGGAGTCTGTGTGGATGTGTTATGCGTGGGATTCTGTCTTGTCTCTGGTGCAATGGCAATGTCATCAATCCCTTTGCCAAGTGTTATATGATCACCAACCCGGTGAACCCATCCCCATTCCCCCTTGTCCCGAGGACACCCATCCTCTCCACGTCTTTGAAGAAACCCAGGTGCACCTGAACCTGTATCGATGGGTGGTGTTTGTCTTGTGGTTAAAAGCCCACCCGAACGCGTGGCGATGGTATCGAATCTTCAAAAGGCGCATCCCGACACCATCCCTTCCATACCCACCTTATGGGATGAATGCCAGAACGTATGGCACCTCGAAAGAAAAAGGATGTCTCGCAACAGTGGTTGAGCCGTTACCACGATCCCAGGGCCCCCGGCAGTTTAGGAGGCGTGCAACGATTTGCCAAAGCCCATCAGATTCGTTTGAAAAAAGCCCAACGGGTCTTGGAACGGGATTTGGCCTACACGTTACATAAACCGCGACGTCGTCGTTTTCCGACCGTACCCGTGATCGTAGGAGGCTTAGACGATCAATGGGTGGCGGATTTAGTCGAAGTGCAACCGTTGGCCAAGTATAATCGGGGCATACGGTATTTACTGACGGTGTTGGATGTCTTGTCCAAGTACGCCTGGGTGCAACCGTTGAAAGCCAAAACCGGGGTGGCGTTGGTCCGAGCCTTTGATAAGATTTTGAAACAACGACGACACCCCAACCGATTGCAAACGGATCGAGGGTAGGAATTTTACAACCGCACGTTTCAACGATGGCTCGACGAGCAAGGGATCCAACATTTTTCCACCGAAGGGGATGCCAAAGCCAGTGTGGTGGAACGATTTAACCGCACCTTGAAAGAACGTTTGTACCGCTATTTTACCGCTGCTACCACCTTGAAATTTGACGATGTGTTACCCGAGTTGGTCGAAGGGTACAATGCCACACGTCATCGAAGTATTGGCATGGCCCCCCAAGACGTGACGTGGGACAACGAAGAAGCCGTGTGGAAACGATTGTACGGCAAACGGTTGAAAGGAAAGAAAAAACCCCAATTCAAAGTAGGCGATCGGGTGCGTCTTAACAAGATTCATCGGACGTTTGGAAAAGGCTATCTCCCCGGTTAGACCGAAGAAGTGTTTGTGGTGCATCGTGTGGTCCCGGGACCCGTGCCCACGTATAAGATTCGCGAATGGGATGACACCCCCGTCCAAGGCACGTTTTGCGAGGCAGATTTACAAAACGTGCACGTGTCCGACGTGTTTCGCATCGAAAAGGTACTTAAGCGTCAAAAAGATCGCCTGTTGGTCAAGTGGAAAGGGTGGCCGGACAAGTACAATAGTTGAATTGCTAGCCAAGACGTGACGTCCCTCCGACCACCCCAGAAAAAGAAAGAGACAAGCCCACCCAAAAGACGACGACGTGACTAATTGCCAGGCATGACGTTCGTCCCCAACTCCTCATTTTACGTGACGTTGATGAGTCATGCTAGTACCAAGAAGTTTCCTGGGAACAAGAGCCATCATTTCAGAAACCGGTTGCCCAAACCCATCCCATTTGTAGGACGAGGATGGATGGTAGGCATGGTGAGTTTGTCCTTACCCAGCATTCCGGTGGTCGAGCAACAATGGGTCGGCGATTCCCATCCTCTGTTGTACGTACGATGGCACGAACGCGTGCAGGACAAAGACGATCAAGGAAATGATGTCTGGTGGCATGAACGTCGCGAACTCTTTGTCTACGGTCGAGATATGAGAGACCAATTGCTCTCGTCGACGGGATCGCACTTTTTTCACCAACTAGTGTATCGTTACGAGCAAGCCCGTGCTAAACAAACCCAACCCCTCAACAAATGGGCGGAGAACAATGGCGTCAAATTGTACCCGACCTTTGAATGGACCTCAGAAGGGGATTTGTTGTTGAATACCGTCAATGTGGATTACAAAGTTCAAGTGGCGCACGTGTCATGGGGCAAAACCTTGGCCCTGAAAATGGGATGGATCGAACAAGTGTCGACGGGCGTGTATCGATTGGGTCCGAATGTATTACAAGAATTTCATTCGGACTCGATTCCCACGCCGACGGATGTCCTCGATGGCAGCAACAAGCCTGCCTTTTGGAAAGTGGATGGGGATTATATGGAATTGAGTATGACGTGTAATTGGCGGTTTGTGAATTTGAACGAGACCTTTCGTCCCTCGACCAAATTTCCCTCGACGCGTCCCTTGCATGTCTATTGCAATGTAGGGACCAGCAGCATGGTAGGCGGTCGCATCACAGATCTCTTACGAGAAATCAAGTACCATCCCAAAGACACGACGCACTTTGAACCTCGACATATTCAATATATCCCGGTACGCAATGAAGTGGTGGAAATCGTGGAAACGCAGATGGCCGAAAACAATGGGGAACTGGTGCAATTTGGCGAAGGCCATACCCTCCTGACCCTCCACTTTAAAAGGGAAGTGGTGGTGTGAAGAAGAAAGACAAGATGTCGTTCTACGTGACGTTATCGAGTCATGCCAACCGACATGAATTTCCCAACAACCAAGCCAATGCGTTCAAGATTCGTTTACCCCAACCGTTACGGCTCACGGGGGGTCCATGGCAAGTGGGTTTGAGTGCCATTTCCTTACCAGATGCTCGCGTCAATTTGTACGATTTGGTCAAAAAAGACGGTTACATCATGTCGACGTCCTGGGACCAAGACGTTCCCAAACCGGGTGGAAAAGACGGGGAAATGGCCGCGCGAAAAGACAGCGCGCAAACCCTCATCAATGACACCCAAGATTTGGATTGGGTGGTGGATGGGGTGAGTTTCATGAAAGCTGCCATCGCTCACTTGGAACAACGGCGCAAGGAAACGGCGATTCAAGGAGGCCGGTTTGTCAATGATCAAGGCAAACACATGTACGTCAAGTTTCGTTGGGAAGGCGACGATCTGCTCATCGACAACACGAATGTTTGTCATTGCAAAACTGACACGCCAGCCCTGTACATCTACACCAAGTTAGCTCTCAAGATGGGATGGTTACGTAAAATTAACAGTGGGTTGATTTTGGGACCGAACTTACAACAAGAATTCATGGGGGATCAAATCCCCAACATGAAAGAACCGATTGACAACGATTGGAACGATGTGTACGACGATCAGCACAACCCGGTCTTTTGGACGGTGCGTTCGTTTTCACCGGATTATTTACGATTGAGTATGAGTTGTGGTTGGCGTTTCACTAACTTGACTGTGGCGTTTTGTGCCGTGGTGGGTGAACCCACCCGATCGTTGCACGTGTACTCGGACGTGGCAGGCAGTATGATTGTAGGCAATCGCGTGACCGATTTGTTGCGAGAAATCCAGTACAAGCGAGAAGGACGCGGCACCATGTACTTTGAACCGTTGCACATTCAATACATGGCTCTTCGTAACGAGGTGGTGGAAATCATTCACATTCAAGCGGCGGTATATATAATCTGAATTTTTCTCCAGTTTGGCCTTTTGACCTTCGAAGGTTGAATTATTCAATTCGCATTTGTATTTTCCATTTTCGCTCGCCTCTTTTTTCAAGTTGTAACTAACACAGTTGGGTTCCATGTAGCACACCGTCTCACAGAAACCACCATCCATGACGTCAACAGTACGAATCACGTGGTTTTTCAGGCGTTTACCATCCAATGTATGGTCAGGCCTGAATTCCAGCAGGCGGCAATTGTCTGAGAAAAAAGAGGGAGAGAGAACATTGTGAACGGAGATGCGTTCCAAACCGGAACGAAACCAGAGTACTGATTCTAGGCATTCTAGGTGTAATTTGTATTCATGTTCAGTTCAGGAATCTCATCAGTTAGTCGTGTTCAATCCCCTTTTATTTACATGCTTTGGAGGTACTTTCTCGCGTTGCCATTGATTCCGTTAACGTCGACCAAGTATTTTTTTTTGTGGGGGTGGGAGGAGGGATGCAAACAGTTTATTAATTCTGTTTTGTTTTTGTTTGTTTGTTTGGTTTTTTAATCAAGATAATCCTTCAAGTCAAACTTAAACATTCCGTTCAGTCCACGACAGTATACTTTGGACATAAATTTCAATTATCATTTTAAAGGATCACCAAAACACATCTTTACCGTATGACTTTATTTGAATAAATCAATAAATTAAGCATTGCATATATTATTCAATATATATTGTATATATTTTCTAAGATCTTGAACTTCTGAAGCGTTTAGGGCAGTATTTGCCAATAAAAAATTACTGAAAATAATTGTCCGGAATAGAAATTATTTTAAAACACACACACAAAAAAATCAGTCATTCGATCAGCCACAATAAAGCAACCGTTTGGCAAGTGTTTATGCATTTAAACAACGACCTAATATACCAAGCCACCTGTCAAAAGCTAATGTTTCCGCTCAAGGTAATTTTCTGTCCACCCTGGGGCTCTCGCTGTTTCACCTCATCTCAAGGTCACCGTTTGCTCTAAACTATCCGAAAAATGTTTAAGGTGCAAAGGAAAATTCGGTAGATCGACGTTATACCTTTTTTTTTCTAAACAGTTTCAAACTAACTGGATCAGGCTAAAAGAAGAGATATTGTGATCTTAAAAACACAAGAGATTACAATGTGTTGGTCTAGTAAGAAAAGGCATCTGTTTAAACCTACAATTTCCCTCACGACGAAGTTTAACAAAACGGCGGCTTTTGTATTTACTGTTTGGTCCAAACTGTCCGAAAAAAAAACAATAAGATGAGTTATAAGCATTCGGCAGAAGAAACAATCAACTGCTTATTTGATCTTCATCTGGCTCAGTTAAAGGCAAATTATTTTCGCAATTTAATATATTATTCTTCGCCGGCCATTTTGGCAGCAAACTTTGTTGCTTAATTTAATGTAAACAGCACAGTTTTCTTCGTAGTACTTTGCCTAAGTTTCGGAATAAATATTAAAATCACTATTACGAACATAGGCTAGACGCTTTACGTAGCTTGAAAAGTTTAGCCACAATTCGGCGGCAAGTTTAATCAGTTGATAGATGATAATTCTTCGCCTTAGTATAAGCCAGCGTTTTCAGTTTTCAGTCATCTCTTTAGAGATTTAGACTTTAATAGACCCCTATAATCTTCCGTTTTTCTTTCACTTGGTCACTCTAGAACCTTTGAATTATCATTTATTATCTTCCACCTCTCCTAAAAATTACAAAATCGCTCCGTACACAGTCAGCGGCCTCTTATGCATGCAACACACAAACAAACTAAAAGGAACTTTGTCTAACCCCCAGGCGTTAATATGTTTAAGTTAATGATATAAACTCACTCAGAAAAAATAGCTCCAATGGTTTTTGTTGTAAATTTTTTAAAAACCTAGGTAATATACTAGCCTTTTGAACTGCACGCTTGTCCGTGGATAGGAGAGGACGACTCCAATGAAATCCACAAGATAAAAACGAAAAGCATAATGGCGCCACTTCATTAGGGAGTTTTAAAATAAACTAAGTATGCCGACTAGGAGGAGGCCCACGGCGAGGTGAACGTTATCGATAATGATGAAGATGGATAAGACGAAGTCAAAATTAGTCCACGACAGTATGCTTTGGAAATAAAATCGTCATTTTAAAGGCTCATCAAACATATTTTCACTGCGTTTAAATAAGTCAATAAATTAAGCACATTTTCTCAAACTAATAAAGCGTTCAAAACAGTTCTTGACAATCATTTAAAAGATGGATTAAACAGTCGGGAAAAGAGAATGTTTTATTCAAAACACAAGAAGATAAAACATGCTTTCTTGAAAAAAATTAAATTAAATTAATAAAGAAGACATTCATTCGGCCACAATAAAGCATCCGTTCGGCATGTGTTTATGCATTTAAACAAGGACATAAAAATTAAACTAACTGAAGCCACCTGCCAAAAGTTAAAGTTTTCACTCAAGGTAATATGCGGTCCGAACTGGGCTTTCGATGCTTTAGCTCAAGTTCACTGTATGCTCTAAACTATCAAAAATGTTTAAGGTGCAGAGAAAAATCCGGTAGGAGGTTATAACTTTCTGGTCCAAACATTGTTATAAAGTTGTATTGCATCAGGCTAGAGGGAGGAGATAATGTTGTCTTAAAAACAGAAGAGAATAAAATGCATTGTCTAGAAGAATTAACGGACCCAAAAAGAACCCAGTTGAAAATATCACAAAGCCATCTGGCAAAATTAAGAATTTCCGCTCACGATAATTTCAATTTTGGTGGCTTTTATGTTTACTCTTTGGTCCACACTGTCCGAAAAAAATAAGATGAGAAACATTTGGCAGAAGAAGTAATTAACTGCTTACTGATCTTCATCGGGCTTAGTTACAGACAAATTACCTTCGCATTTTAATACTGTATATTATTCTTTGATAGCCATTTTTAAACACCATAGTCTGTTTTCTTCGTAGTAAGAAAGTTCAGTTTAGGAATAAATATTATCGTGCAGTCGTTACTACTAACATACGCTACATGCTTCGCGTAGCTTGAAACGTTAAGAGACATTTCGCAAGTTTAATCAGTTGACAGATGATAATTCTTCGCCTTAATATGAGCCAGTGTTTCCTCAGTTTTCCGTCATCTCTTCAGAACTTTAGACATTTATTAATAAGCTACCATTATTTTCAGTGTGTCCATAATTTGACAGATATGGCCACACTAATCACACCCATCCTAAAAATTGCAAAATTGCCGCATATAACTCAGCGGCCTCTTAATGGACGCTACACACAAACTAACTAAACTTTGTCTAACCCGCCGACGTTCTTAATGTTTTCCTTAATCGAAAAACGTTAGTTGATGACATGAAACCACTCACCCCCAAAAAAATAGCTCCAAAGGTTTCTGTTGAAAAAAAAACCTAGATACTGTACTAACCTTTTGAACTGCACGTTTGCCCGTGGATCGGAGAGAATGACTCCAATGAAATTCACAAGATAAAAACAAAAAGCATAATGACGAAAAAATCGCAACAGTTCGATGGAACTGGCGCTACACCCAGACAAAAACTTCAGACTTTGTGAATCATTAGCTAACAAAATGAGCTAACTTAAAGTCCCCAAATTGTGCTTTGCATGTCAGGTTTTAGGCAATAGAAATGCAAAAGCTGCAGCTAACGAATGATAAGTAAGTTACAAGGGTCAGCCATCAATTTCAAAAGTAACAGAACAGAGAGAAGATCTTATTTGTTCTTCCACGTAATTGGATTAACCTATCGACTATTTAGACCGGGGGAAGGGGGGCATAGCGTGCCTGTTTTTAATTACCGTATTTTCTCGATTAAACGCCGGACCTCGAATAAACGCCGGGTTCAAATAAACGCCGGTTCTACAGCGCTGAGTTTAAAATAAACGTCCCCGGTGTTTATTCGGGGTCCCAGCGTTTATTTGAGGCCCCGGCGTTTATTCGAGATTGGTGTATTATATCAGGATTATATGTCGCAACTGCATACTAGTTCTCTTCCTACCATATAATTTGAATTATATAATAATATTCAAACCAAACGGCCTTGTACAAAGGTACTTCTAACTAAAACAGAGGAAATTAAACAAACGGCGCATCAGGTATCGTGTCACTCTCATGGAAACTTTTTTGCGGGCCCGTAAACCAAGCAAGGATCACCTCGATGGGTCTCTCCAGCGTTTCTCTAGTAGTTCCTTGAATCGTTCCATAATTTTGCCTTTCTCAGAACTGATGGAGCAGGAACCTCGCCACCACCTTGTTCTAAATTGCCTGCACAGAACGTTTGCTATCGAGCAGTTACCGATACATTCCCTCCGTGTTTAAAGTGCCTATGAACTTAAAATTTTTTCTCCTA
>Ga0126336_10000565_pt1 | contig 15833 bp, 10 predicted proteins | sample SidCmetagenome_FD_92530 | JGI IMG/M metagenome (GOLD analysis project Ga0126336, IMG submission 92530) | Coral microbial communities from El Islote,Puerto Morelos, Mexico - Siderastrea C C metagenome | ecosystem: Host-associated > Invertebrates > Cnidaria > Coral | place: El Islote,Puerto...
AATTACATTAATAAATAATTACAATAAAAAGTTAATTCTATATAACAATTAAGATAACTAACTACCTAGACAACTAACTTGCAAATTATCATGATGTAGAAAGGTTTGCAGTTCCTGCCCTTTTAAGTAATAGTGGGGTATTCGAAACAACAAACCCTTACCCTTTAATATACTGATCTTAATCGAAAAGGTACCCCTTTGTACACATAGAACAAAAGTTCTACCACTTTGGGACCTTAAAATAAAACGAAAACAACGAATCATCCCGATAGCTTCAAGTTTTCGTTTATTCTTTCTTTGCGGTTTCTGTAAATATTTTTCAAACAATTTTAGTACTTAGACTTAGCTGCGACCTCTTTCAGTTTAAGGTGTACTTTGGCGACCATTTAACATACTAAAACAACAAATTTCCCTGCCCTTTAGTATACTGCAAGCGCAAGAAACGCACCCCTTACCCCAAAGCTCTTCAAAGAGTCAGCATTTTTGTCTGAGCTCCAGGCAGACAAGAACTTTTGGTGTGCAGCCCTCGCAACAAAAATATCAAGGCTCCAAGGTTCCAAACAAAACACCCACCATCCTTTCGAACCCTGCCAATGAGAGTAACCAGAAGAAAGAGAAAGAAGAGTTTCCGATAGAGTTTGCAGGGGTTTACCTCGCTCCCTTTATTTAATTTGTTCCGCGTATTTCTGAGACGACTTTGGTTTTACCGGGCAGCAGGTGCCACGTGATTCGTGTTCCCTGTCGATGAAAGGTTATTTTTCAAAGCGTTTTTGAACTTGTCATTCCTAAAAGCATGCAGAAAAGGATTTAGACAAACATTGATGCTCAAGCAATATATAGGAACCCACTGCTGTATAACAGAATTGGAATAAATAGGGACTTCAACGCCTGAATTAAGTACTGAACTCCACAAACTCATTGTTAGAACAGGCGTGAAAAACAACACCAAATTATTCCCGACTAGTATTCCAATTCGCTTAGCTAAAGCAGATTCTCTTTTCACTCCCATCTGCTGACTGGATCTTTTGACAACTATGTAAATGTGGACGTACAGTGGAATTGTCAACAGATAAAAAGTGACCAGAGAAATAACAAAGAAAAGCGTATAACTGAGCACGGTTGGCGAATAAAGTTTGCTAAAACCTATGGGTAGACAAAAGTGGGTTTTGAAGTACAAGTCGAAATAAATGGCCACAGACATCGTGCATACAGCAAAACACCAGTTGAAAGCGATGGTCAGGGAAGCTAACCTGGGTGTCAAGCGAATGTCTGGCTTCATGCTGAAAACTATACAAAGGTAGCGTTCGATTGTCAGAGCCAGTGAAGTGAAAGCGCTTGTTACTTGACCAAGCACAAAAAGAGACCCAATTGTGGAACAAGCCCTGTCGTAGAAGTGATGTAAGTCTTCATAACGATTGCTCACAACAATCGACGCTGTTATAATAGAATACATACAAGACAGTGTATCTCCCAAAGCTAAGTTACTTACGAGAATCAAGGAAACATTCTTACGTAGAGACTTGGAGAACAGAATGTTCACAACAACAATCGAATTCAGACAACCTGCAACTATTCCTAAAACCAATTGACCCCAGCTGAGACGTTGCTTTAAATCCCAGCAAGAGTCCTTCCGAGTGACATTTTGTTCTTTTCTGTTAAGACAACTCCATCTGCTCCTGCACTTTCTCACTAGAAAGCGGTGCCGTGCGAGAAGTACAAGGAAATCACTTACATTGTACTGTTTGATTACACACGTGTCAGGTTTGCTTATAATGTAACTTGTTTTGCTGTATCTCTTAATGTCGCCGTCGCTCACGTTTTTAATGAGCCAGCATTCCATGCATTCAGCAGCCCAGGAGACATTTCTGACTTCCTTTAGCCTTGGCAATTCCAAGAAATATTTGTCTGCTGGTCTCCATTTCATGTTTCCGTGCACGTCTATGGTAACTAAGGATCGAAGGTAGGTCGAGGAACCTTGAGCGTTCCATATGTGGAGGTTGTTTCCTGACAAATTCCTGCGCAATTAGGGAAAACGAATTAGGGAAAAACGCTATTCAGCGCACAAAACAAACTAGAATCAAATGTACTTTTGAAAGTAATTCTTATTTTTATGACTATTTTTACTTTTAAGAAAATGTTTTCCTGTTCCTGTAATAAATGTAACCCTGTTCTGAAATACTTACAGCATTTGTAGTGAATAGAGTCCACGAAAGGTGTTTTTATGGATAACCCGGATTTTGTTATGAGCCAGTGTTCTGTAAAGGTAAATTGAAAAAGCGCGTATTAACAGAAAACTGAACGGTGTAAGACCTGTTCGTTTGATCTCTAACCGCAGCAAATTTATAAATAGCTTCGTGAGGGACAAAAGATACATTACAGTTTTATAGATATATGCGCCTTGACCGTTACATGAATCAGGTATTTAATGTCTCGCTAAGTTTATAAATGACTAACATAGAAAGAACGGAAGAACTCTCAGCCGTGGAGTGCCAGGACGTGTTGGATCAATGAAAAACGACAAAATGGACAATAAGTTTTAACTTTTCATATTTTAATGCAGTTTGCCTGAATTGTGTGAACAGTTAGTGACTAGACATTCGTCATCATCATCATCATCGTTGCTCGTCTTGTTAGTAAGCACATAAGGCTGTGTCATTCTCCCTCCAGGCCTTCTCTGTCTTTGGCTGCTGTTCTCGCAGTGCTCCAGTTGCTCCACCCTGCCTTTCTTCTCTCTTCTTCCAACGTCCGCGGCCAGGGCGTTTTTGGTCTCCCCACTGCTCTCTTTCCCTCTGGCTGCCATCCAAACGCCACCATACCGCGTGCAGCACTGCTCTTATCCATCTACATTCACTTATACCGAGTATGTCGATTCTGTACTCTCTCATTTCGTTTGAAACTTGTACAGCAGCACCTATCGTGTACATTGTCCTAACATTCCAATTTCCTATCATGGTGGTACACTTTGACATTACTAGTGACCCTATAGGACGCCGCGCTTCCCGCAGGCTTTCACTCAGCGTCGTCATAACCATTTCAGTTTCCTGTATCTCTGTTGTCACCTCTGCGCCATCGATAGCTGGATCTTCAAGGCTATTGCCTGTGTCCAGAATGCTCCCGGTTTCCGTAATATTATTGTTTTATGGGAGTGGGTTATTAGCCCACAGCCCAACCCCCGAACCTAGACCCTAGAACAACCCCGATCCCTCGTTTCAGGGTTTTCTTTCCCTTAGATGGTCAGCTTCCAGGGATAACGAGTGTTCCATCACCCAGGGTTTGAGATCACAGCTTTTCATCTCCTAGATAGGCTGCGGGCCTGGGCTTCGAGCCCTATCTGCCTGGAGTAAGTTGGTTTTAGGGCGCCAACCACTCGCCCTCACACCTCCAGAATCTGTAATAGCAGCCACGCAATGTGCAAGCTTCTGGTGGAGCTTGGTTAGGCAATGCTATTTGGGACACCAGCGCCATATCAGAAGCATTTTGTAGCGGTTGGTTGCTCATCTCAAACTCCACCTACTAGGCCACACCAAAACTATTTTGGGGCCATGACTAGACATTAACCAAATCAAATCACGTGATTTTTTGTTTTCCAAACGGTGTAATATTGGGTGGGAAAACAAAGTCAGCTAGCCCTCATTATAACCTTATGTCGAAAGTCCTATCAAGAGCTTACTTACAGTTTCAGCAGACTCTCAAGGCCTTCAAAACTACTTGGCAGTAACTCCTCCAACAGGTTTTGAGACACGTCCCTTCGTAACAAAGGAGAAAACGCCGACATTTCAGTACCTTTTCAGCTCAAAATCTACGCACTGGAAAGCAAAATTACTTAATTCTGGTGACAATGATTTAAAAGTCGCCCGAGGCACTGAAGTATACTTAACTCTGTATGATGTAACTGCATCAGTTTGGTGTATAATGAACAAGTAGGAAAGATGCTAAGTGAAGGAATAAGAAAGATGGGATGTTCCCTATGTCACAAAAGTGGGACAAAGAAAAATATGAGTCCAAGACGGGAAGCGATCCGATGGCCTTCCGTACATCGGTCGGACGCTCTGATCTCTGAGCTACTGAAATACTCGGGAGCCTATTTTCATTATCACACGCGTCCTTCATAGTGCGAACTGTACGATGACACAAAATCAGTTTACTTTATGCTTCCTGGTAAGCCGACATTTTCCCTTAACTTCTGCTGCTGATCTTCGTTTGCAGGGCATGAAGAATACAGACGGAATTGTGGGATTTATAACAGAAGAAGATGGCATCACATGACGTACGAATTACATCATGGTCTCGGAAAAGTTGCCATCTTAGATCTGGGAGAATCTAGCATTTATCCAGCTGCTAACATTATATATTCCTTCAATTTTTGTCAACTTAATGGGACATTATTTGTTATTTCTTGTTAGCTGTTTTAAGCAAGAGGGCCCTGTTGTTATTATTATTTTTCCAAGGACATTTATCCACGACCTGCAACATTTACCCGCGACTCGTGACCCGCAAAGGTTAGACATTCCCCTCATGTCCTGGGTTTCTTGGTTTTTGCACGAGGCCAAAAACCGCTAAATCCACCTCGTCAGTTATTCAAAACTGGCAAGCATCCTGTATCATAAAATTGCGATCAACAGTCCCTCTGAAAAGGCGGTTGTCATGAAAACATCTAGTTCTGAGTAAAAATAATAGTTATTACAAAACAAAAAGATCCCAGAGGACTTTCAGATAAATAACAAAGTTCTCCAACAAACTTCCCTGTCTGAGTGGGATAGAAAACGAAAGGAAAGAAATATGAAATGAAAGGAAAAACTAGATGAAATGAGAAAAGAAACAGTTGCTACTTACATGTTCATGAGTCCTGAGAGATTTGAAAACGCATCTCGGCTTATGATCCGTATGTCATTATTTGATAGAATACTGAAACAGGATGACAAGGAAATCAGTCAGTGCCTCTTTTCTCTTTGTGTCTATTAAACGTTGTAATTGGTTCAAGAAAAGTCCTGTAATACCCTCACTAAAATTAAACATTTAAATGGTATGTTTTGTGAAAGCAACACTCAGAAACACTCATCACATAAAGCATGGTTTAGTTTTTCTGATCCAACATGCTTGTTACAGCAAAGATGTGATTTTTCCCAGAGGACTGTGTGAGTGTCTTATATGGGAGCAAAACTACTGAAATCTCTCACTATGAATGTGTGTTTAATTGAATAAAAGTGTCCCGTCCATCCATCCATCCGTCCCTTCATTCATTCATTCATTCATTCATTCATTCATTCATTCATTCGTTCGTTCGTTCGTTCGTTCGTTCGTTCGTTCGTTCATTCATTCATTCATCAAAAGAGAGAGAGAGAGAGACTGCCGTTTTCGTATTTTTTCAGACGACTTTCTTGTACACTATGCTGCGACCTCTTATAAACATTCCATCCCACTTTGCGACGTTGTGTATAGTTAGTTACACTTTGGATATAGCGTATTGTGACTTACAGTGAGCATAGTTCCGAAGGAGTGTTAAAAGACGCCGTTAGATGTTCCAAGTCTCTCATTCTGCAGACCGCTGTAATGCTTTCTTTATCACTGGAGCAGGTGCATCTGTTATTTGTGCAAAATGTATTCTCTCCTGTCCTGACCAACACGAAGATGACAATAAAAACTACCTGGGGCCTGAACGAAAGGCGTGAATTCATCTTGACGATTTCTGCGTAGAGAAATTTTCTGAAACATTAATTGAAAAACACACCCGAAATCAACAAGATGCATCTGAAACAACATATCAGTCATGAAATATTCACCCATTGCTAACAAGAGGTTTCTCGAATGTCATAGGTTCAATATCTTGTTATGACTTCCATAGGCCCAGGACAAAAGTGTACATAACCAAGGCAGTCTTAGTTATTGATGTTTAGATTACTGTTCGTGTGGTAAAATTGTGTTCGATCAAGGCATCGCATTTGTCAAGAATGCCATTCCAGTAACCTTTGTGTGGGGAAAAGGAAATAGTGTAATATAGGATGTGGTTCAGCGATATTCGAATTCGCTTTTACTGAGGTTGTAGCAAATCCAATAAATTATGGTAATTTGGCCTCCTTGGCAAACCTTAATGCTTGTATGAGGTGCCTGATTTTGTCTAAGGAGCTGAATAGCAAACCCAAATATTCGTGACTATACTAAGCAAACGTTGACTAAAAAGAAAAGTCCAGACTGGTTAGAATTAACCATTTCGCAGAATTAATTAAATGCTTCTCGTATATTTGAATGGCGATTACATCAATATTACGGTCAACTGAATGATATATCCGCCAAGGCCAACTTGAAGAGGATTTATTATATAAAAATAAAATTAATAATTATCTTGTTCTAACATGAAACCCGAATGCCTTTTGTATTGCTGTTTTCTGTAATACCATATTTTGCTTTACTGTTCTTTTATTTTAATTTAATTTAAGTGGAGAGAATAATTTAACTTTTGATAAAATTTTTGGCTTATTGCTTTGAGTGCCATAAAATAAACAAATCTTAAAATTGCTTTGACCAATTTCCAGCAACATTTGAAGAACGTTTTCAATTTCAAGTTATTGAAAACAATGTTGGAGGTCTCGATACACCACACGTACAAAAACTTAAACCAACTGTTGGGTAAAGGCAGGCAGTTTTTTAATTTTTTTTAATCGCGGGAAGAAAATCGTATCGTTCACAGTAAAACATTCGTCTAATTCTAATGACATAATTTTCAGTTTCACAGTCGTTTTGATGTATTTTCAGACACACTATTTTTAAATGTGTTTCTTTGACTTTGTCTGTGATCGATATAACTTGGATGGAAAGCTCCCAGACGCTGCTTTCAGGAAAAATGCCAGTCTTCAGCGATTATTGGGTTAGCTTAGCAGGACAAATTTGCATCTATAGCCAAGTCAAAATGCTTTGAACTGAAATCTGCACAAAACCAACACTTTGTAATTGAAACACATGAAACATCCATTGCAACGGCCATACATTTTGTAGGAGATATGCTTAAACATGATCTTACCGTCAGAAATGTCGGTTAGCAAAGGTGATTTGGCTTAAAAATTTGAAGAAGTGAATTGTATACAAATGATCTTGACAATAAATCTCAGACTTTCTATTAGCAGACCCCCTTACTTTCTATGAGGTTTAAAATGTCGGCTACAGTTTACACAGAAAGGCAACTTCCTTCGACGGATCACATAAATCGGTCGAACAGTACATGTAAAAAACCAAGATGAATATTCCAATTACTTCAATGATCTACCGGTGAAGGTAAATCACTGTGTTGTGAAGTATTAGGTAATTACGCTAACAATAGTCTCGAAAAGAAATCTGAACAATTCAACCAGTATTAAAGTCACAGATTACACATCTAAGTTCGGATTTTCTTACTCTTTGAGTTGTTGAAAATCAGTCCCGCAGTCTGTTTATCTTCCGTCTTTCTAAAGAAAACTCTACGGTGGCAGCCACGACGTAAACATACAAGAACCAACTGAAAAAAGCGCTCGGGACTGACATTTTGGTTAACTGTACGTGGTGCTTTGCTGATTTAATTGTTTCTGGATGACAAAGGAACTCGAAAGTTAGAAAACCGAACAGTTTTGTTAGCCACCAACGCAATATCCATCGACACAAAAAGAATGACATGCTTGTCCTGGAAACGTAACACCATCTTATGTTCGTACACTAGGGACCATTTTACTCTGAAAAAAAAGAAATAGAAGGTGTCAAATAGGCAAACGTGACAACCTATGTAAGGTAACGTAATATGTTAGCTGTCGTGTTTCTAATGTCGCTACTGATTGTGAAACATACGCGACTGCAAGTTGATCAAATCAGTTCACATGACCGCTGCTTTAACAATGAATCTACCACAAACTAAATGTGGACAAGCCATAAGGCTGCCTGAGACTGGAAACGAAATGATTCATATAACATAAGAAACCATAGAAAAAATAATTAAAATAAAAGAATTTTACGAGTGATCAAGCTAGTACAGAGAATGTTCTCGACACCAATTTCAGTTCCTTGAAAGGCATCTCCTGCTTTGATTTGTCTCGACGTGGATGAAGTTGATGAGCAAACTAACAGTTTCTTGATCAAGTTCACCAACATCGAGGCAACCGATGGAAGGTAAACTAAATCATATGTTGGCAGTCGTATTACTAACGTCATCATCTATTGTAGAAGACCGCTACATTAACAAAGAATTGAGGATAACTAAATGCGGGAAAGCCACAAGGCTGTGGCAGGACTGGAAACGAAATGCGGCAGTCAAAGCGAGCGAAAGAATTTGCAGTGAAACAGTACAAGTGATCTAGACAATGCCGTAAATATTTTTTTAAACACCACTTTTACCTACTTACTGCAAATAATAAAGTACTGCTTAATTTTTTATTGGTGAGGTTGAACTCGGCGATAAACTATTAAACAGCTTATTTATCAAGTTGACTCAGATTGCCAAGTCCATGTCAACCGATGGAAGGTGTAGTTATAATGTCAGTAGTCGCGTTACTGAGGCTATCATTAATCGTGAAACGTACGATCGTGACCAATGAACTTTTTTAATAAAAAGATCGTTACTTTAACAACTACTGCTTTATTTCGTCTCGGTGAGGATGAACTCGAGGGGTAAGCTAACAGTTTATTGATCAAGTTCACAATTACCGGGACAAACTCGTCAACCGATGGAAAGTGTAGTTAGGTCGTGTTACTAAGGCCATTACCAATGAACACCTTTAATAACAAGATCGCTTTTTGAACAAGGAATTTAGGACAAACTAAATACAAGGGATAATTCCTGGAAAGACAACCCGGCAGAGGATTGTTAAGGACGTAAAAACGTAATGTAACGATCCGTTAAAACTTTGAGTTAGAGCGCGCGCATAAATTTGCGCCAAGAATAAGAAACCATAGAAACAAAAACAAACACAAAAGGGAATCCTTCAAGTAATCTAGAATACACAGAGAATATCCTTAGATGCCACTTTTTCTTTCTTAAATCAGAAACAGTAAACAGAAGCGTTGTTGATGGAGAAGACACCCCTATAATTTGGGTAGGAAAAATACCGTTAGACTTACGTTTTCGCCAGCTACCACCACGCGAAAAAAGCAAGTCTTGGCTCTCATATTGGTACTTCCTGAGCAGATGAGGCAAATGAAACCTTGGAAATAAAACATTATGCTTATGACTTTCTCCTCCAAAACGAGACAAAACGGATGTCGTTTTGTGACACAAGACGAAGCAATATACCTTTGTGAAAACGTCATAACCGCAAATTGAAATGTAAAAGACATGCGCGCTCATGTTTTAGCCTTGTCACCTTCGAAGTAAAGCAGGATTCAATTTAGTACCCTGAAAACAAAAACCTATTGAAAAACTTCACCTATTGTGTTTTGTGTGTGTGTGTGTGTGTGTGTGTGTGTGTGTGTGTGTGTGTGTGTGTGTGTGTGTGTGTGTGTGTCGCTTCTCCGAGCTTCTGGAGGCAGTTTTAGGCGATTTTTTGCTCAATAAACGATCACCGATATGTTACGTTTTCTTCTCAGTTTGTGAAACTACGGTGATCGACCGTTGAGCAGGCAATCGCCTAAAACAACAAAACAAACAAACAAACAAAGTTTGGTTTTGGTTGTAGATCTAGTTATAATTGCTTGAGAAAGTGGCACCAGTTAAGCCAATTACAGAGCGTTAAAAAGCGAAAAGCAAACCAAAGGAAACGCAGATTACTTTTAACACCCAATTGAAAACCACTCTAGTAGCTAGTAATCGCTAGTTTGCCTAAAACGTTGGTTTGTGGTTAAAACAAAAAGATCACTTGTCCACTTGTAAACGCGCACCGATTAATACATCTGAAAAAAAGGATTTTTATCCCTTTAATCAACTTGATATGCCGCCAACTTATCAAGTTGGATATATTTAACTCACCTTCCTTGACATGATAGGTTGGTTTGAAAATGGGCAGACAGCATGACAGACAGACAGAGAGTGAAAAAAGTAGAAGTGCTACTGGACGAGAAACCAAGCACCACAATTGTAGATACTACATTCAAACTAACGAGTTGAAAGCGTTTATAAGCCATTTTTCAAAGGCAGTAAAGTCACTTCGTTTCGTTTCTCAACACAAGACAGCTGAAATTAAAATACCCAAGAAACACATTATGCGCAGAACTCTGGTTGCTGGAGGGTGGGGTAGGTAGGCAACCCCACCCCCATTTCCAGAAACTCCATAAAGGAATGTTCTTTATGGAGTTCAATGTTTGCAAATTTCATTACATCTGTGCTCTCAAAAATAGCGTCGTGTGATTTTAAAGATGTGGCTTCTAAATAGGATGAAGTGGTACAGCTATTGATTGCTTTGGTGGAGGTCAATTTCACCGATAAACTAACAGGTTGTCACCCCCACGAGAGAAATAATTTTATGGGCAATGAGTATGGTGCAGTTTGACGTTAGCGGTCTTACGAATAAAGATTTTTACCCTTTTCCAGAGAAAATTGTCATTTCTAAGACAATTGCAGAGGCGGCGGAGGAGGGGGAGCAGGGGGGGGCTGTAGCCCCCAAAACAAAAATTTAGGGGAGCTCAGCCCCCTCACGTTTCGGTGCCGAAAATATCGCTAGTGCAGCCTAAAATTGGTTTGGCAAAATATTCAGTCTTGTGATCTTTTCACAAACCGTTTCATCAGGGTCGCGCTTGGTGAAATAATATGCTGTAGGACTTTTTCTTGGAACAGCCTCCGGCAGCATTCAATGCTGTTCTTGAAGACTACGTTGTACTTCAGCAGACAATGGAAGAAATAAGCGACACCACACACGACGAGTGTGGAAGGAGGGCAAACGGAGTGCTATCAAGCCTCGATAATTTGACTCTGTGTTTGGTCTTAAACTTGGCTATCTTCTGTTTGGAGCTACAGAGCAACTTTCTAGGGCACTGCAGGGGAAAGATACGACTCTGCAAGAAGCTACTTCCGCTGCAAATCTAGCCAAGAATCACTATACACGACTACGCACAGAGGCAGAGTTCAACAAATTTTACGAGTCATGTGTCTCCTTTTCATAACCAGGGCGAACCAGTGCTGCCACGATACAGGAGAGCTCCTGCCAGGCTTGATGACGGAGCTCCTCCTCATCGGTTTGAATGTCCTCAGGATTACTTTAGGGTGCCACACTGTGAAGCCTGCAGCATGCTAGATTATTTGAAGAATTCCCTTTTCTGGTTTTGTTGCTGTGGTTTTGTATTCATGGCGCAAATTTATGCACGCGCTCGATCTCAAATTTTTAACGCAACGCAACATTGGTTTTTCCGTCCTTAACTTAACTCACTCCATCCTCTGTCTGGTTGTTTTGGTAGGAATTGTCCCTTGCATTTAGTTTGTCCTAAATTCCTTCTTAAAGAAGCGATCTTGTTATAAAGGTGCCATTGGTCAAGATACTTTTCACGATCAACGCGGCCACTTACCTTTATAACTACACCTTCCATCGGTTGACAAGTTTTTCTCGGCGAGGGTTGACTTGAGCATTAAACTGATATCCATCGAGTTCATCCTCACCGAAACAAAATAAAGCAGTAGTTTAAGAAATGATGTTGTAGCAAGCCTCCGGTTGTTTGATATGTTTGAGTTAACGAGAGTCAACTTCATCACTAGACTGTTTAATTTTCGTGGAGTTCACCCTCACCGAGAGAAAATAAAGCAATGGCTTTTATTTGCAGTAAATGAGTAAACATTGTGTTTAAAGTATTCACAATATTGTTTAGATCTCTTGTATGATTTCGCCGCAAATTCTTGCGCGCGCCTTGACTGCCACATTTTATTTCTAGTCCTTCCTCAGCCTTGTTTGTAACCTTCCCACATTTAATTGTCCTAAATTCTTTCTTAGAATAGCGGTCCTTTTATTAGATTTGATCATCGATCGTTCTTCCACAAGAGATGACAACGATAGTAGCACGACTGCCATGTAACATGTTTGTCTCGATGATTGTGAACTTGGCCGAGAAACTGTTAGTTTTCTCGTCAATTTCACCCTCGCCGGGACAAATCAAACCAGTAGCTGTCATTCAAGAAACTAAAAGTGAAATCTAAAACACCCTCTATACTAGCTAGATCTCTTGCAGAATTTTTTTTTTTTAATTACCATTGCTATGTTTTTTAAAGTTCTATTCGATTCTCTGACACATTTCGTTTCTAGTCTCACGTAGCCTTATAGCTTGTCCACATTTCAGTTTGTGCTAAATTCTTTGTTAAAGGGACGGTCTTGTGAATTGATTTGTTCAGCTGGCGGTCGCATATGTTTCAAAATCAGAAGCGACACTAACAACACGTCAGCTAACATATGACTTTACCTTACATAGGTTGTCATATTTGTCTATTTGACAACTTTTCATTTTTTTTTTTCAGAGTATTGTATGGTCCCCACGAGCTGATATTACGTTTCCATGACAACCATATTATTTTTTCTGTCGATTAACAAAATTGTTTTCTTTTCTAACTTATGAGTTCCTTTGTCATCCACAAACAATTAAATCAGTAACGCCCTACGTACAGTTCAAAAAGCATTGGTGCGGAACGCTTTTTGCATTTGGTTCTTGTATGTTTGTGTCGTGGCTGTCACCACAGAGTTTTCTTCAGAAACACAAAAGACAAAAAGACAGCGAGACTGATTTTCAACATTTCAGCGAGTAAGCAAATCCGATCTTAGATGAGTAATCTGTGGGTTTAATACTGGTAGAATTTTCGAGATTTTTTTTCGAGGCCATTGTTAAGGTAATTACATAGTAAGCCGCAATCTACCTTGACAGTGATCACCGTAAGTAGCTGGAATATTGCATTTGTACATGTACTGCTTGTCTGATCTGTGTGATTCGTCGAAGGCAATTGCCCGTGCTACGTAAACTGTAACCGACATTTTGACCGTCATAGAAAGTAAGGGGCCATTTTTCCAACATTTCTACTTTGTCTTATTCCTACTGTTTAATTCGCTGCTAATTGAAAGTCTGGGATTTATTCTCCATATCATTTCTGTTTAATTCGCTTCTAGTATGAGCATATCTTCTACAAGATGTATGGCCGTTGAAATGGATGTTGTGTTGGTTTTTTGCAGATTTCAGTTTGAAGACATTTTCCATTTGCTATAGATGCAAATTTGTCCTGCTAGGCTAACACGGGATTCGCTGAAGACCATCATTTTTCCCGAAAGCGAGGCACACAATCTGGGAGTTTTCCATCCAAGTTATATCGATCACAGAAAAAAAAAAATTAAATGGTGTGTTAAAAATACATCAAATACGACTATGAAAGTGACAATTATGTCAAAGGAGTTAGACGATTGTTTTACTGTAAACGATACAATTTTCTTTCCACGATACAAAAAAATGCCTTTACCCAACAGTTGGTTTAATTTTTTGTATGTGTGGTGTTTCGAGACCTCCAATGTTGTTTTCAATAACTTGAAATTGAAAACATTCTTCACGTGTTGCTGGAAACGGGACAAGGCAAATTTAAGGCTCGTCTATTTTATGGCACGCTGTGCAATAAGTCAAAAATTGTAACAAAAGGTAAATTATTCTCTCCACTTAAATTAAATTAAAATAAAAGAACAGTAAAGCAAAATACGGTATCACTGAAGACAGCAATACAAAAGGCATTGTATGAAAATAGTTTAATGTTAGAAAACGATGATGATTCATTTAAGTTTTCTATAATAAATCCTCTTCAAGTTGCGGATGTATCATTTGACCATGATATGATCTAATCGCCATTCAAATATACGAGAAGCATTTACTTAATGCTGAGAATTGGTTAATTCTAGCCAGTCTTGAATTTTCGTTTCAGTTACTTTTTGCTCAGTATGGTCACGAATATATGGGTTTGCTATTCAGCTCCTTAGATAATCTCAGGGAACTCGTACAAACATCATATTTTTGTAAAGGCGGCAAAATTGCCAAATTTATTGAATTTGCTACAGCCTCAGCCTCAGTTAAAGTGAGTTCGAATATCGCTGAACCACCTCCTCTCTTACACTATTTTCTTTTTCCCACACAAAGGCTACTGGTATGGCATTCAGTGACAAATGCGATGCCTTGATCGAACAAATTTTTACCACACGGATAGTAATTTAAACATCAATAACTAAGACTAGCTAGCAAAAGTAGTTTTCTGTCCTGTGCCTATTGAAGTCGGCAAGATATTGAACCTTGAGAGACGTCTTGTTAGCAACTTGTGAATTTCTTTTCATGACTGATAAATTGTTTCAGATGCGTCTTCTTGATTTCGAGTGTGTTTTTTTTTATATTTCTGTTTACAGAACATCTCTCCAAGCAACAAAAACCGCAAGATGAATCTAGCCTTTTCGTTCAGGCTCCAGGTAGTTTTAATTGTCGTCTTCGTGTTGGTCAGGACAGGAGAGAATACATATTGTACAGATTACAGATGTAGCTGCTCCAGTGATAAAGAAAGCATTACAGCGGTCTGCAAAATGAGCGACTTGGAACATCTAACGACGTCTTTTAACACTCCTTCTGAACTGCACTCACTGTAAGTCAGGACATATCCATAGTAACTAACTATACACAACGTCGCATGGCGGGATGGAATGTTCGTAAGAGGTTGAAGCGAGATGTACAAGAAAGTCGTCTGAAAACAATACGTTTTCTAAACAACGAATTCCCAAAGTTGAAAACAAAACCCATACAAAAAGAAAGTCGAGTCGAGTTGCCAAATGATTGTTTCCCACAGATAAGGCTTGAGGTGAATTTTGAACTAGTGACATACAAACCTTAGTATGCTGTCAAGCCTATTATTCAATTTCCTATGTATGTTCGATGTAAAAGGAGTGTCTTTTCAGTAAATTTCCTATTTTTGGCTTTAAAGTCTGGAAAAAGGTTTACATTTGAAAGCGGCGCATAACGCAAGTATTAGCTAAAACTGCTCATGCGCCGGACGTCTGATCGTTTTGCGGGGACAATTGAATTTTATGTTAGCGGCGTTCACCGTTTTCCCTGACTTTACAATGAATGTCTACAATCAAAGTGAATTTAATCTGTCCGCGTAATCGCAACAACAAATTAGACCAACGACCCGATTAGTCCTCTGTGGGAGAAATAACATCTTTGCCGTAACAGGCCCGTTGGGTGTTTTAAAACTAAACCATGCTATGATTAGTGTTGCTTTTACAAAACATGCCGTTGAAATGGTTAATTTTAGTGAGCGTATTATACGACTTTTTTTTAACCATTTATAACGTTTAATAGGACACAAAGAGAAAACAGGCACACACAATTGCTGTCGACATACTTAACACTGATTTCCTTGTCATCCTGTTTCAGGATTCTATCAAATAATGGTATACCGATGATAAGCCGAAATGCGTTTTCAAACTTCTCAGGACTCATGAACATGTGAGTAGAACTGTTTCTTTCCTCACTTGTCTGTTGTATTCATATCATGTTTCTTTCCTTTCGTTTTCTGTCCTATTCAGACGGGGGAGTTTCTTGGAGAGTTTGTTGGAGAACTATGGGTTCATTTTGTTTTAAAATAAATGCTATTGTTAAGCGGAACTTGATGTTTCCATGACAACCATTGATCTTTTGACAGTGATGTTAATAATAATAATAATAATAATAATAATAATAATAATAATAATAATAGTAATAATAATATAGCGCCATTATCACTTGTTCATGGCGCTTCATAATAAAAAAGTTAATTATATTGTATATAAAATAACAAGAAAAGCCCCAGGGGGCATTAACCCCGCCGTTGTTCTCTCTGCCCTTGGGGTCCAAAGTATATTACGGCCAGGTAAAAGTTGGTGATTTATCGTATCTTTTACGTGCTTGCGATGATA
>Ga0126336_10000566_pt1 | contig 15815 bp, 10 predicted proteins | sample SidCmetagenome_FD_92530 | JGI IMG/M metagenome (GOLD analysis project Ga0126336, IMG submission 92530) | Coral microbial communities from El Islote,Puerto Morelos, Mexico - Siderastrea C C metagenome | ecosystem: Host-associated > Invertebrates > Cnidaria > Coral | place: El Islote,Puerto...
AATAAAAGGAAGAACCCTTTCCAATCTTCTGGCCAAGACTTTGGTAGCAATTTTATAGTCTGTGTTTAACAGTGAAATCGGGCGTAGGTTGTTTAAATTGTTGGTAGGTTTGTTCTTTTTTGGAAGGAGGGAAATTATTCCTCTTCTTTGACAAATTGAAAGTTCACCCTTCTCAAAAGCATGGTTAAGGCTGAAAGTTAGATTTTCACTAAGCTCTTTCCAAAAGAATTTGTAAAATTCAGCCGTAAAACCATCCGAGCCGGGAGATTTGCCGTTTTCAAACTCCTTCAGAGCCACTAAGCATTCATCACTGGTGATTTTGCCTTCACAACTATTGGACATTTCCTTTGACAAAATGGTCATATTTGTGCTATTAAAGAAAATACTACAGTTTGAATTTTCTACAGAGGAGTCTTGCGACTTATATAAATTCGAGAAAAACTCTTCTTGTTTAAGAATTAGATCCGGGTCATTTGTTTCCGTACTGTCCTCTTGCAAAAGCTTGGTTACTTTTTTCTTACAGGCGGCACGGTTTTCTAGGTTTAGAAAGTATCTTGAGTTTTTTTCTCCTTTTTCATGACATCTGACCTGACTTCTTAAGTTCGTTCCTTTAATTTTGTGCTCCATGATTTTGTTCAATTCAGCTTGTAACTTATGTAACTCATGATGGAAATGAGGATTATTTCGTGAATTCTGTGAATTAGCTAGCAATGCATTCAATTGGTTTTGAAGATCTTTCTCACGTGATCTCTGCTTTGACGCCTTCCTTTTAGCTTAGGCAATAGAGAAACCGCGTAATTCCATTTTGATAAGATCCCATTTTAACCCGCAGTCTTCAATGTCTTTATATTTATCCTTTGCAGATTCAATACATTTACGAATGCCATTTACATACTCATTGTCCTCTAAAAGAGACGAATTGAACTTCCAGAACCCTGGTCCGGGTTTTCTGGAAAGTTCTTCCGATTGAACCAGCGTTACAACAGCTGAGTGATCAGTGTTAGGAGCGAATATTAACACGCATCTTTTGGAAATGTTCAATAGGCTTTTTGACATTAAAATGTAATCAAGACGACATTGCACCTTCAGCGCTTTATCTCGCCATGAGAAACCTTGTTTGTCACCATTTTTTTCATGCCACACGTCGGATAATGAGTACAGCGATGAGAGTTTTGTGATTTCGTCAATTACTTTTTGTTTGCAATGGACCGGTCTACCACCTGGTTTATCTGAAGAAGACAGAGGGCAATTTAAATCACCTCCGATGATAACATTCTCTCCACAAAAGGGGGATAAAACGTCCTGTAAGTTTTTAAAGAACGTTATTTGTTGCGCGGAATCGTTTGGCGCGTAAATGTTAACTAAAATTAGGTGCGAATCATCAGCTTTCAGATCTAAAATAATGAATCTTCCGTTTTTGTCTTTGATACAGTTTTCCACGTGACAATCAAAATTTGGGTTCATTAAAAACATAACGCCTTTGTTATGTTTACTACCATGGGCAGCAAAGACCTTTCCACCCCATTCAGCTTCCCACGAGCTTATACATTTCTCGTCACTATAGGTTTCTAGTAAAAAATAGCACTGTGCACGCTGGTGGTGCAGCCACCTGAATAGTTTTCTTCGCTTGATGGATTGATTAATTCTCCTGACGTTTAACGAGAGTGTTTTTCGTTGAAATGGTTCGGAACTGAGGGCAGCCATTTAGCAAAGAGTAATAAGATAATAAATTGTAAGTACATACCTGAAACTCTTAAATTGCGTTGATACTGATCGATGGGAACGAATAAGTCGTTTATGAGAGACCCTTGACACCGCTAAAAAACAAAAATACCAGGGAGCAAAAGAAAAAACACAGCACACAATAAACAATTGAGACATGAGAGCCCTATGCGGCTCGATCACTAAATAGCCAAATCGATTTGTGTCCCGACTGAGACGATAGCTTTGCTACGAGAACCCAAACAAAAGCCGACGGAAGAGAGCTCTGTGTAAAACAGTTTCTTGCATATTTAGGCTCCAGGAGTAATCACTGATCGCTAGTAGAGACAGTTTGTGGCCTAAATCGCTGTCCATTGATGTAAAGTTTATTGTAGATTAACTTCGCGTCTTGACCATTTTCCTTGGTGTCTTTTAAGAATGGAACAAGACGTCTTCTTTTGTCAACAATCTCCTCAGGAAAGTCACGAGCAATTGCAAAATCAGTTCCCCGAAGATTTTTTGCTTTTGACAAAACAAATTCCTTGTCCCTGTGGAAAGTGAACTTAGTGATTAGTGGTCTTGGTTTCCCTTCAGAGGCGCTTGGTTTTCCGACTCGATGAACACGTTCGAACAAAATGTCATTGGCGTCCTCCTTGTTCAGCTTAAGCCAGACTTCCATAAAGTTGCGAAGAATAGATTTAGATTTAATAGCCGTTTCATCTTCTTGCTCCGGAATATTGAAAAAGTTGAGATTATTACGACGGCTATGGCTTTCGAGCTTAATTGCGCGTTGCTTTTCTTCTTCAGCTTGCTTTAGTAGCGCTTTCACACCTCCTTTTAGCTCACTGATAGCCTTGTCTTGATCTGCTACCTTCTTCTCCAGAGTTGCACTGATTGGTTTATTATTGACATCAGGCGGATGTTCACGTGCAAAGTAGCAGACTGTTGGCGGCTTGTTATATCTGATCTGATTTGTGTTCGCTTAAGAAACTATTAATCGCAAGTACTTTTACACGTGAAGAAGCAGTCTGCTGTTATGAAACTGTAAAGAAGAATATTTCTTAAAAACAAGTGTGCTGTAAATGCACAAGATATGTTCCTGAAAATTGAGAAAAATTCCCGTAATGCCAAACCGCCTGAAACCAACAGTCGCCAACAGTTTCGTATTTCGCGTGTGACCTTTTGGCTTACGTAAGTAACAATGCACTCAACATTCGTTACTTCAAATGAGTCTACCGCTGAAAGATTTCAATCTTCAATTTGAAAATGGAATTTTGATTCCAATAAGGCAATCCGTTCCTGATTAATGAAAATCATTCCTAAATAATGAGCGGAACGCGCTGAGTATTTTGACTGTAATAATTTTGGACTTTCTGGAATGGAACTCAAAAGGCAATAGATTAATTGCCTTTTTGAGGGAGATGGGCCAATGACTGCCCCCAAACTGCTGTAACCCACTTATCAGTCACACTGTACCTGGTGCTCTCCTTCATAGCTGAAGCCTATTTTTGTTTCCCAGTGAGCAATGCTTGGCCTGAAAGGGGTTCAGGTATTCTAAACCGTGAGAAGGGGGGATTATAGTTATTTTTTTTTGGGGGGGGGGAATAGGATGGATTTAAGATTTGGATTTGGATAGACATCAGAGGAGTAGTGGCCCCGCTCATAAACTGGTTCCCATTCCTTTAGGCTGTCAGCTGCCATCTTTGACAGGATAAAATCTACCCCTTTCACGTACTTGGGAGTCCTCCTCATTCAGGTTCCAGGGTACAGAACGGTCTCGCTGGTTGCTATCCTGACCGATCCAAAAGTATTCCACCTCATCTCACTTACTCCAAGAATGCTCAACTTGTACTTCTTCCATTTCCTTCACATCCTGGGCGCACCCTCCCTGCTTGTACATAATATGAACATTCCATGTTTCAATCCGTAGCCGGGATTTAGTTGAGAGCAACTTCAGCCATGCATGACACTTCATTCTTTGCCTCACTCTCCAGCCTTTTAGCTTAAGGGGAATTGATCCCTCTCCATCAGCACCCAGGGGGGTGTCCGGTAGGAAAGCCATGGCTTCGGTTTCCGTAACCAATGAAATCTAGTATGGAGGTCGTTGGCGTTTGTGCCTTCACCAAGGCCCTGATATCCGCCATGGGCATTGCCTAGGATCCACCACGAAGATGTGGGGTTGGACTTTGGATCCCACGCTTAACAACTATGACATCATTTTTGGACTAAATGAAACCTCTGGGAAATAATGCCTTACTATAAGCATCTAAACAGCATGTAACTATAAGCCCCCTGTAAATGGCAGAAGAGAAGGTTGCGTTCTCAGATGGAGCATGACCTACTTAATCCATTCCCTCAAATTCAATCAGAGTTCAAAAACAGGAACCAAAGGAGCTGCCTACACTTATCAATGAAGTGGTCACACAGTGGCTAAAGGAAGAAACATGTAGGAAGTTGAAGAGACCACCAGGCTTATTTGTTTCAAGCACATTTGAGGGAGGGGGTCTTATTTATTTTAGGAAAACCCCAGTAGGTTATCAGTTTACCACTTTTTTGTAATTCATAAATTTCCGTAGGTTCCCACGATAAGAATGTTAAAAACAACTTGTACAATATGCGTATATAATGTCACTCATATCTCCCGCAAAGCCCATGAGTACTGTATGTGAATTTGTGCCCGGATTGCTATGCACCGGTAACACTGTCTGTCAGTTATTCTTTTGGTTGTGAAGGAAGGGGGGGGGGAGGGGGGCTTAATAGAGGATGTACGGTATGTGGCTGCGCTTCATCTAGCCTTGGAAGCTAAGTCAGCACAACACTGAGGATTCTGACTACTACTCAGACCATTTTTTGATGAATATTACCTTCCAAAAAAACTCAGCTCCTCATGCACAGTGATTTATGTTCCACATTTAAAGGATCTTTTAGATCTGCTTACTTCATGAAAAGATGTTCTCCAATTTTTATTCAAATTTGTCGTTTTTATAGCTATTATTGAAACTTCTGTTTATTAGAAATGAAGAACAATGTTGAACCACCAATAATGTGTGATTTATTGCCTTTCTGATTAAGGCTAAGACCCGTATAAGCTTCATTACAAAGAGTACAATTGTCATTCCCAAAGTAATGTATATTTCCTTGTTTCAGGGTAAGAAATGCATAATAGTCAAGACGAGAAGCTGAGTTGGTGAAAAGTGGTCTTAAATGCTCCCTTTGGCCCTCAAAGTAAAAAAAAATCTGGGGAAGGCTCCCCATAAACCCCCCCCCCCCCAACACACACACACACACCCCCCTATGACAGGGGACTTCCTCCCTCCTACACCTAACCTGAACTTAGTATTAAGTAATGCATGTCAAAAGAGGTGGCTAGACTACCATTTTCACTTCCTGCTACGTACGGTTCATTTTGTCCCTTTTGTTCAATAACGTAGAAAACCATGGGTTTATGCTCTCCCTGCTTTATCCTAAATCCAGAGCCATCTGACAATTTGGAATACAAAATGAAGAAGGCAAGGCTGAGAAATGATATCATTGTAAAAACCAAGTTTTGGTTTATTACAAGATAAATTGATATTGATACAATATTTCGGCTCTATTACAGAATCATAGTCATGTAATGATACTTTTACAAAAAGGCAACTTAAACGATAATTAGGCGTGTTAACATTACGTAATATGACTAGAATTGTAGGTAATTAGAGAAACAGGTCTAATTCTCTTTACGTCCTTCGTTAATGCAGGCTTGAGTTTCTTGATATAGAAAGCTTCAACAAACGCTAATTGTGACCAATTGTAATTGGAATCAATTATTTCATTGTTGTTGTGAACTGCATCAAGAATATGGTCTTTAAAACTAACACAGGGTAATGAATGGTCAATGAAACAATCAGGTAGTCCCTGTAAGCTAACCAATTCTTTAAAGCAGTTGCAATTAACAAGATGGTGATACGTAGGTTGTTCTGGCCTAGTGGCATGCTCACGGAGCCTGAAAGCTAAGGGGCGATCTGTTTTCCCAATATATTGTTGAGAACAACCAGGACAAGAGAGTTTATAAACTATATTTGATTTCTGCAATGTAGGAACTGAGTCCTTGTTGGAACAGAATTGCAAAAGTTTGGTGGTATCAGAACGTATTCTAAACTTAACCTTTTTACCACGTAATCTATTAAGCTTCTTAACACACTTGTTGACTAACAATTCACCTGTTTTGCTAGCGTAAGGTAATTTAACCCAGATTGTTTTAGTATCATTGACCTTCATAAATTTGTTCGATTGTTTGGGGTTGTTGATGTTTTTCTTATGACGGTTGAGGATAGATCGACGAACCCTCTTAGGAAAATCGTTCCAAGACAGAAACTTATCAATTCTTGTTAAACTTGGTTATGAAACAATTTGGAATTGCTGCAAATTTTGTAAGCTCTAGAATATAATGCTTTAATCCAAGCAGTTTTAAGACGCCAAGGAGTGAAGCTGGAAAAGGAAGTGTATTGTCCTGTAAGAGTATCTTTGTAATAAAGGTCTGTGAGATTCTTGTTAATCAGAAGGTCTGGGAAATGTATCTTTTGATCGAGAAACGAGTCTACAGTGAAGTTTAAATTCTTATGAAAGGAATTAAGCTGGCTCACCACTTTATCAACGTCGGAACGTTTTTCTAAGACTAATGTATCATCCACTTACCTAATTTGCTGTCATAATAATGTTAGCTAAGACGGGGCCTAGGGAAGAGCCCATGGACACTCCGTCAGTCTGCTCATATAAATTGTTGTTAAAACTGAAAGCGGTCTTGTTGCAAGAGTCCAGAATTAGTTTCTTCAAGCATCTTTTACTTAAGGACGTGGAGATAAGATTCTTAGTATAGATTCTATCTAAAATAAGGTCAACAGTTTTCTTAAGCGGCACATTGGTAAATAAAGATTGAACATCTAAGGAAACAAAAACATGACCTTGATCAAAATAATGAGTGTTAATTTCATGAATACGTTGAGCTGCCTCAAAAGAATCCTTAACGGCATATTTATTATGGATTAAAGGGGCAAGTAAGTTAGCCGGGAATTTACTTACGTTAGAATAAGGAGTGTTCGTAGTGTCTATAATCGGACGGAACTTATAGGTATGTCAGTGTAGCTCTTGTGGATCTTGGGTAGGCCATGAGCCCTTCCAATTTGCGCAGCCGTTGGTTTCGTTTCTTTCATCTGCTCTTCATTTGTTTCACCACGCTTCAAAAGAGTGTTGATATAGTTCCGTAGGGTGGAAAGTCTAGTTAATGTTGGATCTTTCTGCAGACGTTTAAACTTAGTCTTGTCAGCAAAAAGCTTTTCCAGCGAGGAGAAATAATCTTCCTTCTTCATCAGAACGATACCTTGTCCTTTGTCCGGTTTTAATATAACACAGTTCTTCCGAAGTTTTCGGAGAGTTCGCAACCGTTTACGGTAAGTGAAGGCTCTTAGGGTGGTCTTAATCTTCCGATGTAGAAAGCTGTTACTCTTGATAATGTCGAGGCCTTTTAATTTGATGCCAGATGTCTTCTAGGGTGACAACCATTAGGGCTTCACTTGGACGTTTTGCTAGACCTTGTTTGAGGCCGAGCTTCAGGACGGCTTTAAAGAATTGGTTAGCTTACAGGGACTACCTGATTGTTTCACTGACCATTCATTACCCTGTGTTAGTTTCAAAGACCATATTCCTAATGCAGTTCACAACAACTATGAAATCATTGATTCCAATTGCAATTGGTCACAATTAGCGTTCCTTGAAGCCTTCTATATCAAGAATCTCAAGCCTAACATTAATTACCTACAATTCTAGTGATTTCACGTAATGTTAACACGCCTAATTATCGTTTAAGTTGCCTTTTTGTTAAAGTATCATTACATGACTAAGACTCTGTAATAGAGCCGAAATTTTGTATCAATATCAATTTATCTTGTAATAAACCAAAACTTGGTTTTTACAATGATATCATTTCCTTGCCTTGCCTTCTTCATCTGCTTTATCTTGTAGATGGCCTTTTTTACAGAGGTGAGTATTTGTCGTGAGTGAAGGTCTGCAATAGTTTGGCCCAATTTGACGAAATATTTTGTTGTACATTTTACCAACTTGGCATCAACGTTTACTAATCGCTTTAGTTTCTTATGATTAATGACCCTTAAACATGGAACGAGCCCATAAAAGGATCATGGGAAGCACTTTGTTGGCTTCAATTGACAAGTTGAATAGTAGAGAAACTAATGGTTGGGAAACTTTTTAACTCTTCCAGAAGAATTCTTTGCTTGCTTTGTATAAATGTTCCTCAGTGAAGAGTAAAGCTATCGTTAAAAAGCTCTTAAACTCTGCAATTATGCGAGTTCGAAGAACTCAGCTGCAGTTGATAAGCTCTGATTACCTAAGACTAATAATTCAAATTCTGCAGAGTAACCAAAACAGTTTGTTCACCTATAAACATAATAAACCAAAGTCTGAGATTGATTCAAATTCATTTTATTTCGCCTTTCAAGAAGATGCGTACCCCAACTGAAGACTTTGTTTTTTACTGCTGTCAATCACAATTATTGTAACAACCAACGAACCATGAAGAACGGGAACCGACAAAGTGGATAGAGATCCACCAATCATAGCATACAAACGTGACCTTTTGACCCCATTGATCTGAACTTTTAAACACCCGCGACGATGACTGAGGGCAGTGAAAAACGTAACCATTGAATTCCATCTAGTTTGCATGTTATTGAAATGCATAGCCTTCAATTTTTTTTTTGAGTCAGAATGTTCGAATTGAAGCACCCCTTTGATCTGCCAGTGAACCAATCAAATGTGCCCATCGGTGCCCGTTGGGATTTGTGATTGACAGGCTGAACACCACAGGTTTGCTATGTAGGCTAGCTCTGTGTTCAAAGACCTTTCCTAATTCGCACGTGTACCTTGAAACGGAACTATTGTGTAACTGCTCGGTGAGAAGAAATTGTGAGGTTCCAACTATGGTTGTAATGACTAAAGGACTGCAGCCAACTCATTTTGAATACCGTCTGAAGTCTTTGCAGCTGCAGTAAATGCTATTGACAGGCATCATCCTGTTGACCTGTGGAAAGGGAAACAGTTGGGTTTTTGGAAAGTAACTACTCAAAGAAGTGCATGGCCGAGTTGTTACATATGTAAATTCTCTTCCAAAACAGCTTGATTATTTCCATTGTTAGCTTGATTATTTTCTTGTGTGAAATGCGAGCACCCTCACGTTGTCATGGAGATGTCCTTCGTACTGATTTCTCTCTCTACCTCCCTATTGCAGGTCTGTAATTGACGAGCTACATGTATGGAGCAAGACCTTGAAATAAGGAGGACGTCTTCCTCTACTGACAGAGAAATTGAAGAACTTTTGATTGACATTGTACGTACGACTAGTGGAGGAGAAAAGCTCCATTTGGGACTGGTCGAACGAATTTTTCAACAAAGAACTGGTTTTGCGCTATCAACATTAAGCATTTCACGAACAATTCCAGAGAATTGGGATGGTTCTGGTTGTATTACCAAGCAGGCAGAGGTACTGGAGTATGTCAAGAGCATTCTAACTGTAGAAAGTCCCTTGAGAGTGAATTGTGGAGATGGCTGTCTCTCTCTTTATTGCGAGGAATCTACACTTGATTGCAGCGCAGATTCTGAAATACCATTGTCGGAAGTTGTGAACAGGCTCAGAATTTCTGGGAAAATAACTGAAATCGATCTGTCGAGGCGTTGCTTTGCGTCCAAGCACGAGCTGCTTGAAGTATGCAAATCTGCGAAGATGTTGAGGAGGCTCATTATAAGAGATATTCAGATTATGTCTTCTGACGACAAAGAATCTCCTCGTAATTGTGAACTGTTAGAGCTGATCAAATGGTATTGTCCTGCCTTGAAAGAAGTCGACATAACTGGCTGCTCACCATTAACGCTTGCTTGTCTTCATCAAACAAAAAGCCGAGTTGACGTTTTAGATATCTTGTCGAAAAATCCCGAAGTAAAGGAGCTCCTTGTACCATCACATATTTCCAGTGATGTGTCAAACATTGCAAACAAAATGAAAGCTTTGGTGCAGGAAGGTGTTCCAGCTAACATCAGCAATCAGGGGTGGTCTTTGCTTCATACAGCCTCAGCTATTGGAGATGCAGACCTCGTGTTGTGGCTGCTGGAAAATAATGGAAATTGCGAGTTTCAGTCAGCTACTTCAAGCACACTGACACCACTTGAGATAGCCATATATTGTCACAATCTACCTATTGTGAAACAGTTACTAGATGTTCACAAACCCGAATGGTGTGATCCTCAAAAGGTCGTGGATCTTTGTTTCCTCTGCCGTTCAGTACCAAACGAATGCAATTTTCTGCAGTTGGACCACCACAGTGCCTGCAATCCACTGGAGGTTATAAAGTTGATCATTGAAAGAAGTAGCGTGGATTTCAAGACCGCATTTCTAGTTCAAACCATGAAGGCATTTCAAAGAGTGCCACTGAAAGAAATGAGAGAGAAGACTTGTTGGACGGAAGATTTGTTAGCAGAACTGCTTAAAAGTTTGGTTTCCTCTGGGTGTTCCCCAGATATTCCCATTGCAGACCTTAACGGTAAGACTCCATTGATGTGCACCGTCTCAAGCCCTGTTTTAGTCAAGGCACTCTTAGATTTAGGGTCCAGTATTGGTGCCACAGACCAAGAGGGTAACACTGCGTTGTTTTACGCTGCAAGGGAAGCTTTCTTCGAGTCAGGAGACGAACACTTACAAGTCTGCCAAATACTTCTGGAAGCAAATGCAGATGTCAATGCTTCTAACAATTATGGAGAGACACCTTTTCTCTACATCATATCCATTGAAAGATTTAAGGGTCATGGCGCTGGTATTCCAGAAGGAATTTCTCGAGGATCCAGCGTGAACATCTGGGAACGACTGGTCCAATGGGGAGCTGATATTTCTTCGAAGACCAAAGAACACAAATCCGTTACGCATCTCGTCATAGAGCGCACAAAATGTGACTTGGAGAAGATTCAAAACACCAGTCCAGTGGATACAAGTATAAGGTTGTCTCAGATAGTTGTTGACCAATGTATTGAACGGATCAGATTTCTTTCTGAGTGCAATAAACAGCTTGTAACGACCAGAGACAGAATGGGCAACACACCCCTACATGTTCTGGCAGATTGTGAGCCATTTAACCATGCTGAAATGGTAAGCATTGCAAGAACTCTAGTTGACTTTGGAAGCAATATCAATAGTGCAAACGATGAAGACAAGACCCCATTACATTTAGCTAAATCATGGAGCATGGCTAAGTTTCTATTGGAGTGTGGGGCAAAGCCTAACCTCCTTGACAAGATGGGCTTTTCTCCACTGATCTGCAGATGCAAGGAGGCCCCCTCTGAAGGTCGACCACATACGGATACTCTCAGTAAATGGTCAGATGGTGTAAACTTTGGACTGGATCCTTGGCGGGAAGACAAAAAAGGCCAAAATGTGTTCACAGTCTTAATGGAGCAAGCTAATTTTGCTGACCTGGAGTTTTTCATTAACGCAACTATTGAAAAAGATAAAGAAGCCATTCTTAAAACAGACAGTGGGGGTAATACCCTCTTACATCACTTATGTAGTTACAATAACTCCTCCGTGCGACCCTTGGTTAATCTTGTACTCCAAAGAGGTGTCAATGTGAACGCTCAAAACAAAGAAGGTGACACTGCCCTTCACATTGTCTGCCGAAAAATCGTACGTCTTCCTGATCCAAAGGGAGATAACTCCGTTTATTGGAAATTTATTTCCCCATTGCGTTCTTATGGTGCTCAGTACAACATCAAGAACCACATTGGCAGTACTGTGGTTCATATTGCATGGTTCAACAAGAAATTACTGAGATCTGTTCGTAAAAAAGTTGTTCAACGAGAACCACATCAAGTTTTTCCATGGAACCCTGTTTCCAAAGCCCACAGCAGGGTGCTGTCACAAGTAGTAAGACGACAGGCTTGTCACATTTTTGAAAACTACTGCTACCACCAAGACCCAATTGGCTCAGGTGCATTTGGTAACGTCTATGCCGCAGTTAATGTCCAAGATGGACGAGAAGTTGCACTGAAACGTGCTGACACTTACAGGCTAAGAACAAGACAAGATGACAGAGAGGTGCAAACTCTCTTGAGGGTCTCAAATTGTCACCAAATTGTAAAGTATTTTGACTTGAAAAGAAGTACAGATTCCACGTGGATCGCATTGGAGCTCATGGAAGGCAACTTGGACCATCTCCTGCAACACCAAAGAGTGGAAGAAAATTGCCTACCTAAGCTCTGCAACGATGTCTTGTGTGGAGTAAAATATCTTCACCAAAATGACATCTTGCATCGTGATTTAAAGCCTACTAATGTTTTGTACACGTTCCATGAAGACAATCCTTGTCTGAAGATTGCCGACTTTGGATTGAGCAAAAATCTTGGTGTTGGGCAAGGATCAAGCGTGCTTCATTCGCACGCTGGCTCTAGATCGTGGATGGCCCCTGAGCTCCTTGTGTCAAATGGACCCTTGCAGCATACATTTGAATCTGACGTTTTCGCTTGCGGCCTTATTTTGCATTACATCCTGGCCAATGGACGTCACCCTTTTGAAGAAAGCAACAGTGATGATCGCCGTTCCATTGCCCATTGGAGTGCTGTCGAGCAAAGCATCATAAATGATTGCAAAACTGTGAGTGAAGATCTCTCCGAGGAAGCCAAGGACTTGCTCATGCAAATTTTAAATGCGAGGAAAGATGACCGCCCAAGGGCATCAGACGCTCTCAAGCATCCACTCTTTTGGTCGGAAGACAAGAAAGTACGCTTCCTTCGTGCAGTTGCAAACCAAAGTGAAATTGGTACTTTTGGCCATTCCTCCGCTTCTCTTGTGGAGCACCAAATAGAGAATAATTTACGACCCTTGCTTTCAATAACATCCTTCGATACCCTCTTCCCAGGGATCTACCGTGAGATGACAACATGTAGAAGAGGACGCTCGTATGTAACGTCCTCAGGTGTACACCTCGTGAGATTTATCAGAAATTCTTACGCCCATGTGTCCGATCGATCCCGTCCAACAGGGTTTCGGACAGCTCTTCTGAAAGACTATGTCTTCCTTAAAAAACTGCCAAATCATCTTATGATTGTGTATAAGGCTGTGAAATCAGGCAGCTGGGATACATCACGAGAAGAAATTTCAAGTGTTCTGCAGTCAGCGTCGAGATGAAACGTCAAGAATTTTTACTTGTCCAATTGGTTGCAGAAAGTGATGACGGGGTCAAACTAAACTGAAAAGAATAAGACCAAAACAAAGGGTATCATTTCACCGTGACCTTGCCATATTGGTGACGGCCTGCTAATAAATTGGTTGAAGAAACTGTCTTGTCGAGTTGAATGGGGTCGAATTTTTAAGAGTATTTTACAATAGTAGAATTTTTCGTGTTTTAACGCCATTTACAGACTCGGTCAGACCAGTCGGATGTTCTAATCACTAATCTACATAGACTCTGGCAGGCTAGGTTGCTTGCTAGGCTTTTTTGTGACATTACAGTGTATGTAAACACTACATGAAGAATGATGCAATCTTGGTCTCGAACAATTTCAAGTCATAGATCCAATTGGTTGTGGAACAGACTCGTACCAAGTCGCTATTTGTGAGTCTAGGGGAAAGGGAGAGAAGATTGGATTCTATTGAGGCGCGCGCGGTGACATGGGAAGGGGCGAAGGAAAAATAGTGACTGGCAGATTTCATACGACAGAGACGTGCATTCTGCCATAGAGGCGTGCAGCTCGTTTTTTCACGGAAACGGCACTGAACTCTGAAGATACTTGGATTTCTCGTTTCGGGAGATGGAAGTTAATCTTTCCACGAAGAGCAGGGAGACGTTCCCGGCCCTATTTCAATCGCAAACAGGAGTAAGTGGTCGTAATTCAGGATCCGATGCTTCCAAGATCTATCGTCTGTTTACGTTTAAGGTGCAAATATTGTGGCTTGTCGTTGGCAATTTTCAAATAAATGGAACCAAGAAATCAAGGTCTCGATTTAGAAATTTCTTGCTATTTGAGAAAGCTATTTTTTTTGAAGAAAGATTTCAGTGAATCATTTGTGAAACTTATAATAGTTGACGAAAGGTATATTGTCCGTGTTTCAGAAACGGTCAGCTCAATAGGTCATAAGCTTACTGTGTTGTGATGCAGAATACCGTTTGCTTTATTAAAAAAATATATTTTCAATACCACTGCGATGTGAGCAAGCTAATTTACCTTCATTTATGGCATTATTTACCTCGTGTGAAAAAGAACTTCATTGTGAGCGCCCACCATATTGTTACGAAATCAATTTAAGGCAATTCAATTGCACGTTCGCGATATAGGCATAACGAAACGACAACAAACTGTATAACAACCTATACATTCCTTGTCGTTGCCATTTTCTTGTTAAACTTGAAAGCTCGACCCATCAGACCTGCACAACACCCTGTAAGCCGTTACCCAATAAGAGGCTTCTCTGCACCTCGTGGCCACACCCGTTTCTCGTTTGCCACTCCCAAGATCCACCCGAAGCCGAAGCCACTGATCACCTTCTTATAGGAAATGAACGCTCCATAAAATTAACCTGAATTTCAAAAATGTGCGTTAATTTCAGCGACTTTAACAAAGTGGAGCCTTAGTTTCCCGGTAACACCGTTGGTCTTAAAACGCAAAGCACCCCATACATACCCCATACATTAAAAATTAAGGTTGACACGTCGTCTTATTTGAGGGAATGTTCTCCGGCACTAGTCCCTGAATCAAGTCCCGTCGTGTGAACTACCACAGGGACCATTTTTTGTTCAAAGATCTGTCTTGTTTCCTCGCGTGTACGTTTGGCTTCACAAGTCCCCGACACCAAAGGAAAACATGAACAAATCTCAGGCCAAGAAGGATTTTCCTTGCAACATGCCATTCCCCCCCCACCTTCTGCACACTCAAGGGACACACAAGTCACGTGACCAGCCAGTTGCAGCTATTCCCGGGACAACCTATTAGCTTATGCAAGTCCATTTATCGAATAAACATTTTATCCCTAAAACGTATTTCCACCGGCTACAACGCTCAAAGAAGAGAACGAAAATTTGCCAATTTTTAGTACAGATTTTTTTATTTTTCATGCTTTGATTACAAATGTTTCTACTAGAAATCCAGTGCTGCACTGGGCTCTTAAGTTTGCCGGATTTTGAACTACATAGTACTAATTCAGTAGAACATTCCAGAACCAGACTCGTACCCAGTCGCTATTTGTGAGTCTGGGGGAAAGGGAGAGAAGATTGGATTCTATTGAGGCGCGCGCGGTGACATGGGAAGGGGCAAAGGAAAAAGGAAACTTGAAAGTTTTCAACTTTTTACGTTTACGTAAGCCATTCATACATCGTCTCTAATTTAATTTACGCCCGTAAAGCCAGTTAATTTTACTCCCGTACGCACGTAAAATCGACGCGACAGTGGAAATCAACCTCGAGTGTGCGCAGAGATTTGCTAAATGACTACAGAAGCTGTTCTGATTTGATCATGTTTGGAAAGAATTCCATAATTTAGCAACATGATATGAAATCCTCTTTAGCAAAGCTTTCAGCCTTGGGTTTCTGGAATGCTAAATTGTGGCTTGAGTCTCTGAGGTTGTATGCAGGGTTAAATACCTTAGTGACGTACTTTGGAGCTTTGTTCTACATAATTTCATGCATCATAATCGCAGTGTCATGTTGACGTCGAACTCCATGAGTGTCCCACTGAAGCATCAAAATGTTAGCAAATCTAATATCCCAGTCACTCTGAGTGACTTTTTTTTCCATTTTTTATTGTTGCCTACACATGCGCATACATTGACATTACACCTTTTGCTGTTCATTAGCGCGAAAATACGAACATTTGCGCAAAAGTCAGATTCAATAGCGATTTTTGCATTTTAATCAACATTCAATAATACCTTTGGGCATTCATATGCGTCATTTGGCATACACAAGAGAAAAATATACTTTATTTGTGCTAGTATGCAAGTCATTAACACCATCTTGAATGTCAATAGGGACAATAAACAAACATTAAAGTGAAAATACCATTTATTAACATTTCTGTCACACTGA
>Ga0126336_10000567_pt1 | contig 15808 bp, 12 predicted proteins | sample SidCmetagenome_FD_92530 | JGI IMG/M metagenome (GOLD analysis project Ga0126336, IMG submission 92530) | Coral microbial communities from El Islote,Puerto Morelos, Mexico - Siderastrea C C metagenome | ecosystem: Host-associated > Invertebrates > Cnidaria > Coral | place: El Islote,Puerto...
AGCCCAAATACTTGTATTTTCGTGGGCCCCTGGGTAAGCAAGTGACCTTCGACACGAGCGATATTTATGTTAACACGCTCAGTCAATGGCGGAGTTCTAACCTGTTTTGCGATCCAGGGAGATACCCGCACATTTGAGTTTACAGATTGATTAAACAAGGTAAGAACTTTGCGGTGATGTTATTGTTTTACCCAATTTAGGCCGCAAATGATGCGAAATTGTTTCTTGTTTTTGGCCTATTTTTGGGATCTGATTGTAGGCTACAGAGTGTGTTGTCTTAAACTTTACCTAGCGTGTTCAAAAATTTATCAACTCTTTCCACATTTTGTCTGTGAACTTTGTCGGTCTACCTTAGATACTGGGTCAAAGTAAAAACTTTGTAATCTGCATTTATTCGGCCATAGCGCGCCTCAAAATCCATAAAATTCAGCCTTTCGTTCACCGGTGGAAACCCAGTTGTGGGCAAAGTTGGTTTTTGGCTTGTGGCAAAGCAAAAATAAAGAATTGGAAAATACATAAAGTGGTTTTGATACATGTGTACCAAACCCTTTTCAAAAACAAAAAATGAAGGGAAACTATTTTTGGTCGCGAAATACAGTGGACCGCTTTTAGCGAGAATGCCACTTAACTTTGTGTCTTTTCCACTTCAGTTGATGTTTAGGGAAAACAAAAAGGCCTTGCTCCTCCATCCTATGCAGAAGATCCTCACTATGTTTTCTGCAGAATCTGTGCCACTGAAATTGCTGGAGCCACTGCATCTGCTCTGGTGTTGTTGAGTATGTGCGCACGGACATCAGCACATCCTGTAGCTGCCTTTCAGACTCAGCTTGTCTGATAATTTGTGTGAGTTCTGTAGCAGTGTTAATACTTGTCCATGCAAAACACCCATGGTTTGATGGATCACTGCAGCATCTGATATGAGTTGGGTTGCCGCACACAGGAGTTACTTGTACATCATCTCCTAGTAAAGCAACAACAGGAATGCTCTGAATTGACCCCTTGATTCATTGCATAGCGCATGTGCTGCTCCATCCAACTGAGCATAGTAGACCCAAACGTTGAATGCTCATCACCAACAAGTACTTTCAGATTCTTGCACTTCCACTCAAACACAGATCCTGAAGGTATTGTTAACTCTGCTGGATTTTGCAACAGTGGGAAGTGCAAGAAACCTGTGAGCAGTGCTACCCCTCACTAGGTATGCAGAGTTTCCAGTTGGTGTAATGACCTGGATGCATCATTTGTTCCATATACTTAACGGACCAACCGTTGGGTGCATTTGATTATGTAGGACTTAACCGCTCTCTCCATTCCTGAAATGATGAGTTGCAGTGGAACATAATCTTGGGGATGCTCTATGGAGTTATATAGGGTGAGCAAAATCAGGCTTACTGTAGATTGTTGTCCTGCATTAAGTGTTAATGGGCACATCTGATAAAACCAAGTCTCCATTCAGTGACCTGGTTTGGTCATCTTCTTCAATGTGGTCCTCTAGCCATGTCTCTGAACGGTGTTCATCTAGAAGTCTAAGAGAGGTGTAGCTCCAGTGATACTGGTCTCCACCGTCATCATATTGGAATTCATCTGCCACTCCTTCGTAGCACTGGTTGGGACACTCATAAATATCAACCCAGTCTGGTTGCTGCTCAGCATCTGCCAGTTGATCGTGGCCATCATCATCCTCTTACATGTCTGCTGACTGATGCTGTGACTGACGTTGTGCTTTCAGGATTTGAACCTTAACAAATGTGGGACAATCATCAGTTGTGACGAATGATTCAAACCGTTCAGTCCAAAACTCGTCCTCTCTCCTGAGTTGTTGAATGTTAAATCAGCTAGTCCGGTGGAGGAGGGCCATGGTCCTGCAGTAGGCTTTATAAGTAATTGTCTGTTGAGTTCAGAGTGTTCTCGCAAATTTCCCAGTGTTGAGAAATGAGTATCCGTTTTGTGATAACTTTTGAGGAGTAGCCATTTCCAAGGAAAAATAAGAGGAGGTTAAGGTGGCTTAGTACAGTTTTCAGAAGAGAAAGATAACCTTTTTGAAACTTTAGTTTAAAGCCAACTGAAGTTTTCTTTTAGGTCATGTGTTGCTACAACTTGTTAAAAGAAATGATATTAACCCTCATTATCCTGGAAAAAGAAATACGAGAAGCCTAGAAAATATCAAATATAACAGACCGAGTGCTAGGAGGGGACTGGAAACTAGACTTTTTTAAGGTTTTTTCTCACAATCTAGCCGTACGACCCTACCTCAATTTTTCAGGATTTGGAAATTGGCTATAAATAAACAACTATGCTAGAGAAAATGAAAATCTGTAAGGCAGAATTTTTTAAATGAAGAAAATGTCGAATTTTTTCTTTTTTGGGAATTTCTAAAAATCTCTTTTACAGATTTTGCTAATGCTTTGTCTACAGGTGAAACTTACTACTATGAATTGATTTTGAATTTTTTACTGTAGGTTATACGGTCAGTTTTCGAGTAGATTGGGGTCAAAAAGTCGATTTGCAATTTTTTGCGACCTCCTTCGTGAGCAAAACTGAGCATGCGTGCAACTTAAACGCGCGCTGAAATAACGCAATATGGCGCACGTGATAAACATGAGAATTTTCACAACAACTTCGCGAGGTTTTTGTCAAGGTTTTACAAGATATTTTATATCGGTAGAGCTCACTAACTGCTTCAAGACTTCATCCATTCATGATACGGAAGGTTAATAGTGCGCCAAAAGCGATTTCTACGAGCCAGATCTCAGAGGTGTTTTCAGCTTTTTCTCGATGATGGCGTAAAGTATTGCACGCACGAAGAAAAAATGGCGTCATAGAATTTCGCAGCAAGCGCAATTGTGTCTCAGAAAAACTGTAGTAAGCCACCTTAAAAGTGATGGTGTCTTCAGTTGGTATCTTCAAAGCTAAATCATTTGGGCATGATGTGGTCCATCAGAATAATAGCCATAATGTTAGAGTTAAGATAAAACCCTCACAAAAGGATAGGATCATTGCATATCTTTTCGTTTTGAAATACTATATTAACACCGGAAAACACACATGGTAAAAAGATTTCAGTAATTTAATTGAAGGAAGGATGACAGAAACAGAAAGAGAAAGAAAGAAGCAGAGAAAAGAAGAATAAACACCAGGGTGGAAAGAAAGAAAGGATGCATCAAGGATGTTTCTAGCCCGGCACCGATCCTTTGCCTGACATCCTCGTGCCGAGTCCTTGAAAAGAAAAAGAGTGAACTAGTAAAAGTAATGACAAAAGAGAGAGGGAAAAAGAGAAATATTCTTGCCAGAAAGAAAAGGAAAGTTGTCAGTGATAATTAAATAACTTAGAGTTGTAATAATATTACGGTGAAAATAAAATAATTGTAAAAAGTTTTTGTGAAATGTGTTGAGGTTGAAGTGGTTGAGCCCAGGAGAAAATTTTGCACCCTAATACGGTCCCAACTATGAAGAAAACCAATCCTCTGTGTCTTTGGGAAAGTAACAGAAAAATATGTTGTATTTAGGGAAGCTTGGTGGTAAAAACATAAAATAGTTAACTTACAAGGCAGTCCGGGAAGTGCCGAAATCAGGCAAAAAACCCCGCCAGTCACAAAAAGCAACTTTTGTTGCGAAAACGTTTTTTGGAAAGCTGATGTCAAAATGATGTGACCTTTGTGATGTAGAGGTTGTCATGGTAACCTCGCCCCAGGCCTAAAGAGGAACATGAAAAAATGGCGGCGTTTGTGAACATTTGGCTGTATTCTTTGGTATAGATTCGAGAAAATAGAATCCAAGAAGGGTTTTATATGGCTAATAAGTATGGAGAAATTTTAATGGAAGTTGCTGTAAGAGAATGAGTGGAAAGATGCCTTTTGGTGGAAGAGCAGAAAGAGGAAATTGAATGTTCGTATTTCATGTGTTGTCATTGACCATTGATTCTTCGTTCTTCTCCAAGTATGGATGAGGTGCTAATAGGTGCACAAGGAATCCATACTTCCATCCGTATTCCCAGGATTTGTAACTATGCATTGTATATTGGTATTAAATTAAGTTGAAATGAGAAAGTAAGTGTCTAAAATATAACGTATATACATGTTTTAATGTGAGTTAAAATTTCAATTGAGTTACACAAAAATTTACAATAATCTCATGTATAATGCTGTGTTAGAATCGCTTATACGAAATATTTTATAGATGAATATACACAATTACACAACGTGTTAAAAGGTACTTGTTCTTCGAGGATTATCGTAATAAAGTAATGAAATCAAATAGCCTGCTTATTTGAATAAAATGGAGCCATAAAATTGCTCAAAAAAGCTGAATTTGTACATTATAATGTTGGTAGGTTTTTGTTGACAGCTTCCTCTCAAGATGTCAAAGGAAGCAGGAGAATCAATCAAAATCATTATTGGCTAAAATTAAAGTTAAACATTTTCAAAAAAGATGTAAAATATTTACAATATTTTTAAAAGGTATTTGTTATACGATCTCGTTGAAAATAAATTATCACAATAAGAGCTCATATGGTATTTGCTGTTCCTATTGATCTTTTAAATTAAAAATGAAAACAGAATGTTTCATATAGATGGGAAGCAACTGAAAAAATTTTGCAATCAAAAAACATTTTCTCTGGAATTTGGCATTGAAATATTGTTGGAATTACAGTAGAAAAATGTTTGGGATAAACATCTGTAACATGTACAAGGTGTTCACATTTAAGCTATTAAGGTGTAATAAACGTGCAATAGAAAGGTGATAGAATGAACTTGCCTTAAGACGTATCTGCCGAAATTAGATTTTGATGTAGAGATTTGTTTGTGAGCAGCATGGTGAAGAGTTTTGTAGAGTTGCAGTAGGCTTTGATAATCGAGGAATGTACACATTTAATGGTACTTGTCAGTGCTTTTGTGTTTGTTATATTTCGTTCTGTAGTGAACAGTAAAATCTCTGTTTTTGTTTGCGTTAAGGGTTTGTTGACGTTTGTATTTTTGTTGTTTGTGTAAGGGGTAAGGAAGCCAGGGAAAGGAGCAAGAGGTGATTAGTTTGTCAGGATAGTCAAGTGCAAGTAGTCTCAGTCTAAAAAGTTTGCGTATGTAATTGCAGTCGTTGATCGTCTTTGATAGTCTGCTGTAACGGGTTGTTTCTGTTTTGATGATACCTGAGAAGATGTGTTTAGGGTGCTTAGATGAAAAATTAGGGTACACGTATTCGTGGTGCGGTTTTTGAAGAACATGATAATGAACTTTGTGATATGTGATGGTATGGTATTTGATTGAACTGGTGAGGTTGAGGTTAAGTTGACAGAATGGTGGTTGGATGTAAAAGTGCTCTAAATCTTTCCCAGAATCCAGCTAGATATGTAAAATCTCGTAGATCGCAAACGTCTTCCAGACGATTGACTTCAAGCTTCACGCTTTTACCTCTGTGAGTTCGCCTGTGACTGCCATCTTGGAACACACAGTGACCTATGGGATTGATGACGTTTCAGGGCTCCCAGTTGGCACAAGCTTTACATTTTCACTACAATTTGTTGTTTTTCTTTGGCATAAACATGCCTAAGTGTACTGCATTTGGCTGTAATTATCCTACAAGAAGTAAGGACAACCCAAGTATTAGTCTTCATAATTTTCCTAAAAGTGGAAAACTGAGGAAAAGGTGGATTAAGGCCACGCAGTGTATCAGATTATCAAAAGACCCGAGTACTCAAGTACGCTGTTTTATTGTGTGTCCGACAATCATTAAATTAAGCCACTTACCTTCCAGGCCATCGAAGAAGTTGTTGCCTTTCATCAAAAAGTGAAAATTAAAGAAGAGAAGGAGTTCATTGATGTTACGGAAACTTGGCGTGAAGTGAGTACACAAATAGAGCGCTTACCGGAACTAATATCATCTGGAGTGCATGTGAACAATAACTGTACTTGCAATGACTAGAGATTTCGCGATTCAGTTTCCACAAGATGCATCAGTGGTAAGAAATGACCCTTTGAATGCTAGAGGTGAAGAGCCGCAGTGTCAGTTACTTGTAGGAAATAAAAGATTTAGAGAGGACCAAAGAGAAACTTTGGAAACTGTGAACGAGGATTTCTTGTGGTACGTTGACCCATAACTGATCACGTGGAGGGACTGTGCAGCTCATGATATAGTGAAACAACATATCCAGTCGCAAGCTAGTCAGAATATTACCCTTGTGATTCTGAAGACGAGTGTTTTAAGAGCAAACAAATATCACACAATGAAACCGAGGAAAATTCAGTTAGTTTGGAAGGCAGGGCATTTCTTGTATACGATGAGCAGCTTAAGGATCTGTATCATTTTTGTCCAAATGCGGTTCCTTCACAGTTGATGCACGTCAGATTCAAAATGAGTGGTCGCAGCCTTCCAGTCATTTATCTGGCTAAAATGGTTGTAGTTGCAAGTGGCAGTCTCAACCCCCATTGTGTACCACTAACGGCAGAGAAAGTTTAGCCCTCACTGCAGCAAACCTTTTTTCGGGATCCGCTTTGCAAAATTTGAACAATTTGCTTATTGTTTAAAATTTAAAACAGTATCAGAATCTTCCTATTAAAACGTTTGTTTTTCTCTGTCGAATAGACAACAGAAAAGGAATCAACATTGTCTTTTAAATCGTAATTTATTTCCAAATTCAAAAGGAAAAAGAAATACAAATTTTAAACCTGTTAGTGATGCTGTTGCGCTTAGGTAATACAGCACTTTCATGGTTATGAAGGCTAACCAATGCTGTCCAGATGACATCTCTGTTCAGACAAATTGAGCTAAAAGTTGCATGATTAAAAACACAACCAAGACCTGAAGGAAAGAGTTTACAAAGGTATGTCAAGTAAAAACAAAGAAAAATGGATCACAGAAACATGCTGGAGGTAACATTTAGCAATTTTTAATGTCATAACCTTTTGTAAAAGATAAATGTACCTCAGCAAGAGCAAGTGCAGAATACAGGGCAACTATTGAAACCTTAAGCTTAGCTGAACTTAGGGACATACAATTTTCTCCACACTCGGGATCTGTTGACAACTTAATTGTTCACGCGTCTTGACTGGGTAGTTTTGTTCATTATTTATGTTGATTTGATTGACAAGTAACTTCAGTCATGTAGTTACAATTTCTTGCTTACCTGGCGACGAGGAAAATGAATGAGAACAGCTAAGAGTGAACTAGAGACGTAAGAAAATATAAGCTACTGTACTATGAAGTTTGTTATCGTGCCAACACATGTTACACATGTTAATATTATTGGTATTATAAACAAAAACCCCTAACTGCTGAGCTTACAAAAAATTTCATAAATATCACCAATAAATATCCACTCACCTCAGTCGTGTAAAACTGAAGCTTACCTTCGATCATCTTTTCAATGTTTTTCATTTTCTGGCAGCAAACACATTCCATTCCATCGGCATTTTTCTACATTTCCAACACTCACACCACAAAGAATCACTCAAGCGACGAGCGTTAATATCTACAGCTCTTCCTCAGAAGAATACTCTGTTTCCAGGATAAAAGGCTGAATTTGTGCCATGTATAAGCTTAAATTTGTGAGAGCAACAATAAGCGAATGGGCTTGGAAACGAGCAAATCAAACGAGGGAGCCGTGAAACGTCATTAATCCCATAGGTCACTGCATGTTCCAAGATGGGGGCCACAGGCAGGGGTCAAAGCACGAAGTTTGAAGTCAATTTTCTGGAAGATGCTTGTGATCTGCGAGATTTCACTTATTTCGCTAGATTCTGGGAGATATTTAGAGTAGTCTGAGGTATATGTTATAACACCACTGGTTCCCTTTAAACAGTAATCTAAACAGGTGTGAAGACCGACACGATTTACCATTTGCAGGTGATTCTCTAGCGTGGCATCTATTGATCTTGATCTTCTTGATCTTGTAGGTTTCCACAGTTCCCTCAGGCGGTAGCGAAAATTCTTTTCTTGGCTCCACATTTTCATGTCTGCCCGCTGGATGTGATGCTGTCAGTTCAAGGTTTTCTTCAGGCCACTGACTCAGTCGAGATCCATACTCATTTGCATGACAATCACCTGTCTTTGGTTCATGGAGCAGCTTGTGGGGTTCTCTGTCTTGTCTTCAACTAAGCTGGTGATAGTGAATTTGTCCTTGGGACTTAGCAAATTTATATTGGTACCAGTAGTTGGTGTCAGTAACACCAAACACGGGCTTGATCACTTTCTTGTGATGGGATTGAGTGCATGTGTCAAAGTAGGCCACAACAACATGATTGTTTTCTTGAACTGCCAAGAACCGCCTGTTGCTGTCTTGAAGAAGAACTACAGTCTCACCGTGGTCTGCATAATATACTGCTCCAGTAGTCTCCTGAAGGGAGGAAAATAAAACTCAGCCCAGCTTCCTGTTGTGAAAAATGATGGCAGTCCAAGCTTTTCGTTAATCATAAACTGAATCAAAGCACAAAGCTCTCTACGTCTCTTTTCCCAGTACTGAGAAGTGCCACGATGGTCAAGACTTCCACTTAAGTACATTTACTTGTTGGCAACAGTTGTGTCGCCTCTTGAAAAGCATTCTTGCAGGTCAGCCACAGTGATATGTGGATCTCCTAGCTGCTGGTCAATGAAATAGCTGCTCTGCTCCAGTGCATGTTTCCTCATGATCATGTTGTGTACCCCAAATTTCCATACTTTGTGTCTCGCAAATCTCCCATCTTGGTGCCAAAGCAAATGCTCTTGCTTACTCATGAAGACAGGTGTATGTCCTTGGATGGTTTATATGAAAATCGCCGTTTCCAGGTCGGAAACAAAGATGGAAAAGCCATAGTGAAAAAATATGCGGTGGTGAATTCTGATGCTGGAGTGGAGTCCGTAGTGGGACAAGGGATCACGGCACGACGTGACGTCTTACTTACAAGGTTGTTATCTTGTGGTGTGGGTGCTGTCACTAGCTGGTCAATTTCCAACTGTACCTGCTGCTCTACATTCACACCTGGGCGAGGAATTAAGAACTCCTAATACTGTTGAGTCATCATCTCCATCAACATTTTTACTTCTCTATGGTTTATTTGTTGAGGTGCTTTTGTATTCTCTCTCATGATCTTTAATTCTCTCGTTTGATACATTGTGTTGTAGATAACTAGAAAAACTAAACTTAAATACAATGATCAAATGTCTATCATTCGAACCTAATCTAACCAATAAGCACTCCTTATGTCAAAAGTTCATTGGTTGATTTCATTAACCACTTATCAGTTCATGTTTCGATTCGACATTCCTAACTTTCTTTAGTCTAGTTCTCTATGTCGAGCATAAGAAAATCAAACTTAAAATCGTAGATAAAATTGAGTACGTGATATACCATTTAACAAATAGTTCACTGATTCCTGAATTTAGTTCATTTTTGCATATTCACTGGGTTTTGAATTGAAATTCCATGATAAGTTTACGAAAGTCCATTATTTTCTGACAAAGTCCTTTAATGAATTCGGGGTCTCCTGTTCCTTGCTGATACTCGCAGCGGAACGTCCTGTGGTTTCGGGACTGGTGTTGCAGCTGAAGGTACAGTGCCAGGGTTTGCTGGTTGTTCGGGAGTGCTGGGGTTTGCTAGTTGTTCACGTACTGGTCCTTCTACAGTCACTGGTTCATGTCTTGCTCCTATGGGTGATCCTCCTATGACTTCCTCTTCTTCTTCTTGATGGTAGTCAGGCTGTGGTTCTGCAAGTAGGGTGGGGTCTGGGTGGTACAGTTTGATATGAGAGCAGTTTCGCTGGAGTCTTGCATGACTATTTGGGATTCATTAACCTGAATAACTGTTAAGGGCTTGGGGCCTATAAGTGCTGGAGTACTTGTTTATGTGTTTCTGCTGTAGCAGTAGTAGGTCTCCAGGCTGTAGTTTTCTGGTTCTGCCATTACGTTTGACCTCAGCGTAGTCTTTTGTGTGCTGTTTTGCTCTCCGGTGCATTTCTCGAACATTGCTGTCGTTCTCTTGCTGTCCTGTTATGCTTGGCAACTTGGTTCGCAGCTCGTGGTGTATGAGGAGTTGGGCTGGTGTCGCCTGTGTGGTCTGGTGGTCGTCGATCTGTAATTGTTGGCGGCGATGGCTGTTAAGATTAGCTTCAGGAGGATTTGGTTGAAGTGCTCAGCCTGTCCGTTTGCCTGTGGCCAGTGTTTGGTTACTGTTTTCATCTCCACACCCCAGGTCTTGAGGGTGGAACGGAACTCATGTGATGTGAAATATGAAGTGTTGTTTGCTTTGATTTGGATTGGATAGTCGTATGAGGCAAACACTGTATCTAGCCAGGCTAGTATGTTGGCAGATGTAACTGACTTGAGGATTTTAACCTCTAACCATCTGGAATAGTAATCGGTTAGAATGACTACCGATTCTCCTGTGGGGAATGGTCCACACACATCAAGGGCTAGGTGAGTCCAGGGCTCTTTGGAAAGTTTGGTTGGACAGACTGGTTCAGGTCATTCTGGTCGACTGGTGACTTGGCACAGGTGACAGGACCTGATGTGTTCTTCAATTTGGTTGTCCATTTGGGGCCACCACAATTTTGAACGGATGCATTGTTTACACTTCATCATCCTGCATGATCTTCATGGGCCAGCTGATGGCTCATTGTCTGAGTTTAGTTGGAAGTACCATGCGGCAGTGACACAGAGTTCTTCTGCAATCGCTTTGTATGGCTGAGGGAGTTTGTGCAGTTGATTTGTTATAAGGTGATCTCAAATCTGCGTCAATTCATCTTCTGTGGAGGGTTGTTGGATTTCTTCAATTGCCATTTCTTGTGGTGCCAGTTGTTCGGCAAGATAGTGAACGTATCCATCTGCGCATGTTTCCATGCTAGTTCTTGGTAGCTTGGTGGGGAGACACAACAATGGGTTGGCCAGGTTGTGCTCTCCAGGACGATACAGAACAGTAAAGTCGTATTCTTGGAGACGTAGTACCCATTTCTCAACTCTGGCTGGAGTGGCCTTGCCTTGGAAGCTAACCTTGGGTTTGAAGATTTATTCCAATGGGCAGTGATCGGTTTCCAGCTCAGAGTGTCTTCCATACAGGTATTGATACAAGTGGTCACAACCAAATACAATGGCTGGTGATTCTTTCTCGATCTGGCCACATTTCATTTCCACTTACTTTGGTGAGTGACCGACAACCACAGGCAATTGGTCGATATGATGCGTTGGTTTGTTGTTTTAGTAACACTGCTCCGAATGCCCATGGTGATGCGTCAACTACAAGTCAAGTGGGTGCAGTGAGGCTGTAGTGTGCTAACACTTGAGGACTCACAAGAGCTAGTTTCAGCCTTTGAAAGCTTTGTTCTTGTTTCTTTTCCCACTGAAAGGTGCTAATGGTCCTTGTCAGTTGCCAGAGGGGATAGGTGATGCTGCTGTAGTCAAGTACGAATCGGGAACAGTCGTTTGTGAGCCCAAGAAATAAATGACCGTACTTCTGATTCACATTTGGGCTGGGGTGCATTATCAATAGCTTCTGTTTTCTTGTTGTCGGGTTGAATCCCCTGACCAGAGATGATATGACCAAAGACGTTAATTTCTGGAACTCCAAAGAAACATTTGGGTAGTTTTAGGGTAATGCCATTGTCTGGGAGAGTGCCAAGAAACTGATCCAGTTGTTTGGTGTGTTCAGCCATGTCTTGGGACCATAACCAAATATTGTCTGATACATGTTTGTTCTCGCAGTTTGGGACATGTCTGATAATCTGGGTGATAACTTCATGGAAGTATTCTTCTGCAGGGCAAGCTCCCATGTTCAAACGTGTGAATCTGTGTGGTCCATCATCTGGTGTTTGGTATGCTGTGATGTAGCGTGACTCTTCTGCAAGCATGACTTGTAGGTATCCTTGTGATAAGTAAACTTCTGTGAACACCGTTGCCCCTTTCATCTTGTCAAGAATCTCATCCACAGTTTGGTATTTATACTCGTCGTCGAGTGTGTGCTTGGGATGCGCATATCGAGTACTAGACGAATATCTCCTCCTTTCTTCGGTATAGCAACGAGTGGTGAAAGCCAGGGTGTCGAGCCTTTGACTTTCTCAATGATCTCTTGGTTTTGCATCTCGGTGATCTTGTTGTTGATTTTGGTTCTCATGCTGGGTGACTGGTTGAACGGAGAGGTTGATGTCCAATGTTACTTGTATATTCTTAATTTTTCCCATGCCTTCAAACAGATCCTTGTGTTTGTGGAGGATGTCTGCGATCTTCGGATTTGGGTGTTGAAGATAATTGGCGTGAACCTTGACATACAATAACCCAAGGGCTCTGCAGGTTTTGTAGCTAAGTAAACATTTGCTGTTCGCTTTTGTGACGAGAAACGTGTCTGTTTTTGTGACATATTATCAGATTTATCTGGGCGGTGAATTGTCCTAACAGTTCGATAGGCTCATTTGCTTTACTTTAACCGAATTGTGTCTGGTTGTTTGTTTGATGCGTTAATTGAATAAATGAATTCCTCGTCAGTGTCCCTGAGAAAAGATTGCTCAGATTTCTCCGCTTCAGTGATCTCGTGGACATCTCGGTGCCTCTGAGGTTGTTGAGGTTTTGAAAGGCAGCATTTAGCAAAATGGCCTGTTTTGGAACGTGCGCTACATGTTACTCCACTTGCGGGAAATGCTTGTCTTCCTCCTTTGTGGGGATATGGAGCACCACAATAAAGACAGTTGCAAGCCTGTGAACTGTTTTTTGTCTGTAGGCAGATTCATGTGCCGCAGTACTTGGGAGGGGGCTGGTGCATGACATGGTTGTTTTGCTAATTCCTCTGCTGCTTCCGATGAGTGTAGTTTGTCGTCACTTGTGGAATTTGGTCATTGCCTTCTAGCCGTTTGGTGTCGAGATGTAATCACTCCAACGAGGATCCATAAGCTAAGATGGCTTTGTTTGGGACTATTTTTGGTTATTTTGTTTTTATTATTTTTTGAGTCGTGACCTATTTGGCGGTGTACAGCTTGGGTCAAGTTGGAGTTTATTGATCTAGTTGTTTCGTTCATGAATCTACTTAAGCTATTAAATTAAATTATAATATTATTAATATTAGCAATAACATCATGCGACAACGGCTGCTTGGGCTTCACAGGTCTTGCCAGTTTCCTTCGCGCACCTTCAACCACACCTCTCACCAAAGGGTGGCCTGTTGGAGATTCCATCCAAGCTAAATGATGACCCCAGTGGATACTGTAGGAAGCGGATTCGATAACGGAAACGGAATAGCCCTCACGGACAGCGAGATTGACAAGCTCCATCAAATAAAGAGCAACCTGCAACGGAATCACCAGAAGCACAGGAACACCAAGCTTGGACTGAGACCGAGCCTTCCATTTCTGTCAACCATTACTGTAGTTGTGAACCGTGTTAGCTGCACTGGACTCCAATAAAAGGTCAATCAAGTGAGGAACCAAGGGCTGCAACAATGGATCCTCAAGACTGGTTATGGACCCCCCGTTCCTGCAAAAGATCTTAGTAAAAACAAAAAAGAGAGAAAAATAAATAAATAAAATAAGTCAAGCAGCAAACGCTAGCAAAAACGCTGCTACATATGCAAAGTAGCGACACGGCCCGGTAACTGCAGTGCAATGCAACCTGCACACGGGCTCACCAAAATATATTACTAACTTCTGGTACCTACTAATACTAATAATAATACTAATACTATTAATACTAATACTAATGCTAATACTAATATTAATACTGGAAATAGCTTCCTCCACAAAGTTAGGATGCTTCTCTTTTGAACGATTGTTCCTTATGTAGCAAGTATCCGGGACTCTTATAAAAGGTAACTCATAACCCTCGGATATGACATCTAGAACAAACCGTGGGGCACTAATAGTAGACTCCCAATAACTAATACACTGTTTCAGGTGACCTTTCACGCCAGTGGAGCCTTCCACAAACTCAACCCCACTATTCAAGTAATCAACAATGAACAGGTACTCATCAGTTTCCACAATGTCCACATCAACATCAGAAGCAGCTTCTGTAGATAGTTATCCCCGGGTAGGCGGGCGGTCAGATGAAGTTGAACTGGCAGCGATGTTAGGGTAGTTACGAAGCAAAATGGCAGAAATCCAACACTAAAATAAAAACAGAACCATAGGCCATAAAGAAAAGTAAACTGAAGCAGTGCTGGTAACACGGCGAGAGAATGAACTATTACCAAACACTTCCTTAATACTTGCTTAACAGAAAACCCAAGAGACTGCATAGCACAAGTAACATACAACCGCCCAGAATAACTGCATACTAATGAGCGGATTCCAAAACGCACTGAATACAAATATATGCAAAACTACGTATCGCACATATTATGCTATTCTGTGCTATTATACTCTACCATTAAACAGACACAGAACACAACCAAGTGGAGAATAATGAATGTGCCGTGGGAAACCAGCACTAAGAGCGTAAGCAGAGTAAGCAGAAAAGTAACTAGGCAAATAATGAAATACAAGGGAATAAAATAAATGACAGAAATAATACGAATGTATACTCAACTTATAGCAAGGAGCAATCCTACTCCGTGGGACGCTTGCATGCAAAGCACCAATCTGGCCCGGAAATCTAGTGGAAGACGACGGCTCGAAAAACCACGTAGATTTAACCTCCTTCCCAACACCAGAAGCCGCTCTGCTCCTACGTCGACTAGACGCTTGCCTACTACAACGCTCGGCACGCCTTTCAGAGCAAAAAAATACGCTTCTCTTCTGCAGAATTTGAGGCTAACTCATCCGACAAGTGCTCCTTCACAGTTGGACCAGCCGAACTCAAGCACTAGCTGCTGATGCTGGAACTGAGCTTTGTTGCCCTTCGATTTGAATTCTGGTTCGCTTTTCTTTAACCACTTAGATTTGGAAGCGAAAGCCGAATCTTGCTCGTCTGACAAATTGCGCTTAAGGTAAGAAATCCTAGACTCAATAAAGGACGTAAGATTCGCAGACAAATCGGAAAATGCTGACGAAATAGCATCCTTGATTGCCTTGTGGACTTCTGGGTCGACGCTAGATTTAAGCTCGGTTGAGTTCGAGGAACTGGACTCGCTTTTCTGTCCTTCTAACATTCCCTGAACGAGTAAACTGAAGCAGTGCTGGTAACACGGCGAGAGAATGAACTATTACCAAACATTTCCTTAAATACTTGCTTAACAGAAAACCCAAGAGACTGCATAGCATAACTAACATACAACTGCCCAGAATAACTGCATACTAATGAGCGGATTCCAAAACGCACAGAATACAAGTATATGCTAAACTGCGTATCGCACATATTATGCTATTATTTAGTGCGAGATGATCCTCAATGAAACCTTATTTTTACGGGACCGTGGCTTGTGATCGTTTACCCAAGACACCCGACAAGAAAACACCCAAAGGATACATTGTGAACATGGACCCTCACGATCAACCCGGTCAACATTGGCTGGCGCTCGGGACCTATCAGAACGTGTGTGAAGTCCTGGATAGTTATGCATTACCCTTGGAGAGATACGAACAAGCTACCCTGTTGAGAGAGTGGGTTGTGAGACATTGGAAGTATGTAGTGACCAAAGGCAAGTCCTTTCAAGCTGTCAATAGCAAGAGTTGCAGTGATTACACCTTGCTGTACTTGAAAGCCGAAGCCCGTGGACGTACATTGCAAGAATTTTTAAATGACTTTTCAGTTTACGATTATGTAAGCAATGATCATAAAGTCAGTCAAAGAGTGAAACAGTTAAGACGGATTCCGCTCAACGTTCGAGCAATAAGTGCAAAAAATATTTACCAAAAAACTACTCATAGCACGGTAACATTTTAAATGCTATTTGAAACATCTCACTCTATTTCACTTGCCCAAGTGA
>Ga0126336_10000568_pt1 | contig 15801 bp, 5 predicted proteins | sample SidCmetagenome_FD_92530 | JGI IMG/M metagenome (GOLD analysis project Ga0126336, IMG submission 92530) | Coral microbial communities from El Islote,Puerto Morelos, Mexico - Siderastrea C C metagenome | ecosystem: Host-associated > Invertebrates > Cnidaria > Coral | place: El Islote,Puerto...
ATAATTTTGAACTCTCCGCGCTACATCTCCGGCCCGCTCACATGATATCCCCCCCCCCCCCGATCAAAAATACATACATACAAACAAACAAACAAACAAACTAACATAGAAAGCGAAAATCTTCACGCTGGCTAAGACCCTATGTTTTCAACATAGTTAAAAAATTGTTGCTTTTTGGCCGTTGCGTTGTTAAGCAAAACGACAAGGCCTCTTAAAGTAATTTTTCAGGCCAGATATCCCCTTTACAGGTTCATATTTCCATTATACGTTTTCTTAAATGACCTTTAAAACCTTTAACAATAGTTTTGAGTCTAACGGTATATTTTACGAAAGTGGGAGCAATCAGTAATAAAAATGTCCGCGCGTATTATCGACCAAAACACTGAATACGAGGTTTATTATTTCATTGCATTTTGTTTTTGCTTCGTCTTCCTTCAGCCAAAACTGGTAAAACTGGGATTTTACAGTGTAATACTCAGGCACATTTTGCGCATTTTCTTGCCCTTATACGGCAAAATGACACGACAGTGGAATAATAAATGAATGTTTTCTCCCATTTAACCTATATCATATAGACGGGATTTAAAAAAGCCTTCCTCCTTGAATTATAGATTGCCTAGTTGTTCAAGTCAGATCTTCGGACGGCTGGGAAAACGAGTAGATAATTGTTTCCCAGAAACAAAGAAAGACACCTTAAAATGCCTTAAAACAACATTTACTTACTTGACTTGACTACAAGAATATAATGCATTTGCAAACAGTTTGTCAAGTTGCCCTAACTCTGACATTTGCTCAAAATGTTCAATCGCAAACAATGGCAGACAAGAAACGTTTCAACAATGTGAAATAAGCAAACGTTTTGGCTACTTTGTTTATTTTCAACCAGACAAATTTTGTGACATGGAAGTGATTTCCATTGTTTAGCAACAAACACCAAAAGGCACGCTATGTTTTCCCCAGTGGCTGTTAAAAAAGAATTTTTTTTTTCGTTTTGAACTTGCTCTCACTTACGCCGCTATGCTCGAATTTTCTCAAAGTTTCAAAACGTTACGTTAAAATGCGAGACAGGTACCTCGTTGAATTAAAGTTTTCCTAATCGAATATTTTTTGATCTTCGAGAAGACCTGTCAAGATGAGGGGTCATAAAAACTCAGTTCACGACAATTAATCTATCGCTATGAATTAGTAGTTTAATCAAGATTATCATTCCAATTGTTGAACGAAAATGGGCCATTTCCGAGTTGCCTCTAGCCTCTTTTTCAACACGAGGTTAAGTGAGAAGTCTTTGACATGCAAATAATTTTTTATTTCTCATGCAAATAAAACTCATTTTCACATGAAAGGTTTTGCACTTGGCCTCGTTTTGTAAGTGAGTGTTTTTGGAACTCGGAAATGGCCTATTGCGTTGAAGAAGATTTGGGTCATGTTTTGTCGGCGAAGACGGGGAGACCAGAAAAGGCGGTTCTTTACAATAGGGCAGGGAGAAGGAGGGAGCGTGTATTTCACAGGCGGACACCCTCAGGAAGTACTCTAGTGCCTGCTTAATACAGGCTGTCATAAAAAAAGAAATATGGTGTCAAATGCCACTCTTTGAGCCGTTGGGCATGTTGTTAACTCCAACAATACATTTCTATCCGTTCTAGTTAGTTACGGGAACAAATAAATCGAATTCTTTTATACATATACATATGGCACACCTTTTAGAGGATCAGGTAAGACAAGCTCTTACTAGAGAGACAAACTTCATCAGTACAGTGTTGCATCCATTCAGGTGCGTGAGAAACGGGATTTTACTCTACTTATTTCTTCAGGTTCGTAATTGCTCAAGTTCTTACTCTTTGAAATAAATCACATAATTGATAAAAAAAGGAACCTAAAAGCTGGGATCCACATTCTTTCTTTCGCTGGTACATATTAATTTCTCAAAATACTCTCATTCAAGTCGTTAAATGTATGTTCCCTCTAAGAATCGAACCCGACCGAGCCACCGGCATTGCTGGTACGCACGATGACCATTACGCCACACTAATGAAATTTACTGCTTTTTCGTTTCCCGTGACAAGATGCTGAGCGAGAAAATGTGTTCGGACTGCCGCAAAAACCATGGTCGTGGACAGAAAAAACCTGAAGGCACTAGCTCTGCTATATCTGGTGACGGGACCGCTGCCAAATGCAGCGAACTTAAGTGATGTGCCGACCGAGTTCGCAGCAGAACACAACAAAGATGAAGTCCTCTAAGGCAAATTTCGTAACTTGAATTTTCCGCCTTCCACCAAAGAGACAACTAAGTAGTCTTTTCAACTTTTTCTTCTCATTTATAGATATTCGATATTTTTTCTCAAGTTCTAAACTTCACTTCTATCAAACTGAATCGTTTTGCTAAACAAGCTAAGCTTTTAAAAATCCTCTTTTTCAAAAGCAACGGTGGTCACGCGATTTTCCGCCAAGAAAAACGCCGGTTACCCGAAAGCACCGCGAGATTTCCCGCCATGAAGAGATGACATTCTCCAACCTCCCGTCGGGTCGTTGGGACTCCCCTCCCCCAGAATCTGTACGGGTGTGCGTACGCTGACGTCAGAACCAAAATTTCTCGGATCGATAGATTACCAGATTTGCTTACCCATTGTGCTCCTCTAACAAAACAGGAACTTTCATGAAGGATCTTCCTTTCCATAATCATAAGTACACAGCTTTCCTTTTGTCGCTGGATCATGATGACGCCCAATTTCCCGAATTTAAATCGTTTTGCTTTCTTTGTTGGTGTTGACTCCAAATGCGATTTTGACTACACTTAAAGATTTCCATCATCACCTTCGCCAAACTCGGGGTGGTTCGCCGATAACAGCTCATTGTGTGACAGGGGCATTGCGTGGCAATGCGCACCACATGTTTTACACGCATACTGCGTTTCACGGTTAAGACCACTTTCTATCGGAGGGAAATTATGATGGTCACTTTGGCTGTCACAAAATGAAGCTTGTGCGATGATTGGTTTACTTTAACGATTAGCACAACGTACTGGGCAACCTATTGTTGCTCGTGTTTGCCGAGGATGAGGAAAAGATGGACAACGACTCGGATGACGCGAGTTTGTTGGAGCCAATATTTTTAATTAAGAGGTAAGGAATTTAATTTGAACATCTATAAAAAAGGAATGATATTAAAAATGCTACTTTTTTCCTTTTTAGATCTTTTTAGCGATAAAGAAGACAAAGTTTAAGAGTAGGTGCGAACTAAGGACAATTTTTAACTAATCAGTGAATTGATCGATTCATGAGACGTGAAGTCAATGGTCGAAGGTTCGTTTTGTAACCCTAAACGCATGCATCAATAATTTCCCACAGATACAAAATGTTTTACTTTTTGGCGGTCTTGAACGTGAAACGCATTATGCGTGCAAAATCTGAGGTGCACATTGTCACGCAATGCCCCTGTCACGCAATGAGACTCCTCACCCCGTTTCCCTTGTATCCGCGAAATCTGTAATTTTTTTAACAAACAAAAAGTCTAAAGTTAAACCATGCTTTGTTCTGTTATCAATCACGCAAGAGAGTGACGAGAGTACGAAAGACGTGTGAGGTAAACAGAAGCCCTCGCGTGCTTCATAACAGAACAAAGCGAGCGCTTTAGGTTTTCATTTGTATAGAAATTGGCTTCAATTTGCAAGAAAACAAGTGTTATTCATAGCTTAAAAGCGCTCAAGAACAGTTTTATTCGGCTTGCGAGCGCGCGCAGAATGTTGTCACTGGGCACAGTCGTGACTATATAATAAGACAGTGTTCCGTTTTGCAAACTGTTTCTTAAACGTTTCTGAATTCCTTCAATAAAACGTCACACCACTTGAAGTCTTCTTATTAATTTTGTGAACTTCTCCTCTGGTTTGCTAAAGAAAGTGAGATCTGTAGCAATCTAAAACTACACGCGTACAAAATATCGCATCCTTATTGATAGAAAGGACGCGGATATTATTATAAATAACTTTTGATGAAATAAATGAATTCGAACAAGTGAAGCTTCATAACTATTCGAAAGCATTCTTAAAACGTTCGGAAATCTTCGGGTCATCCGCAAAACTTTTTGAAAGACTTCGAGAATCTTCGTTTATCTTTGGAGTCTTCGGATTTAGTCTATTCGTGAACGGTCTGACCTCTGACTATTGTTTTTGTTGTTCCGGGGGTTTTCCTCGGTGTTGCGAGGGTTTACCTGGGTGTTCCAGGTGTGTTCCGGGTTTTACAGACACCCGTTCCTCACTACAGTATTCTTGTTCTCAGTTGCAAAGAAATAACCTGTTCTAGTTCAAATTCTGTCTTCAGTTCGAACAAAAAGGCACGTGATGATTATGGATGACTTCGTTATGCAAACGCATTACAAACGTGCTCATTTCGACTCCCAGAGTTGATATGGTGAAATCGTACCGCTTCAATCCGCTTTAAACGATGATTAAAACAAATGTTCAGGAAAAATCAAACACATACCATACTTCAGAGCAAATTAGAAGATTTTTTCTGAAACCTTTGCTAGTTTGTTCACTTCGGAGCAGTTTCATTGATTCATTTAGCTTTGCAAAGAAACGCTGCATTATTTCGCAAGGTTTTGGCGCATTTGTCGTTCAGTCATATGATCGACTGCTCCCTTTTTATCTGTTTTCTCATTTTGACTTCTTTCTTGATTTTCTAGCAAATTAGTGGTTGAGTTCATAATGAAACAATTATTCTACTCGGACCTGCTGGTTATCAAATGATTAAAACCAACTCAGTGCTACGCGCCTCGTGGGTTATCTATTTTCCTGAACGTCTGTGCTATTTCGATTGGGTCAATCATGCCGCTGTCATTATTTCAGGAAACATGGTATCCATTAGCTAAAAAAAGCTGGTAGAGTTGATGACTTTCGTCTTTTCCCTTCACCTTCGTGATTGACATTGAACTGAATTTCCCAGCACAAAGAATAAGTTGATTAGCTTCGGAAACCTGTATGAAATAAACATATTTCCTTCTTTTCCCGTCTCTGAGAACTGTCATAGCACTGTACGCTGCAGAGCGGGGACTGGGAGACTAAGGAAGTCCATTACTCAGTGTGCGCTTTAAGGGTATTTTCCAGTAATCACCTGAGATACGAGGGTTTGGCTAAGTTAACCTATATTGGCCAGTGGTTTCTTGCATTTCCAGGTGCGAATTGTGGAACATTGGTAATAGCTCCCAGTTTGACATTTTTAATATCGATTTATTGGAAAAACTGGCCCGTGGATCGATGTACCTTAATGAGACACACTTCTTGCATGAGTTAAGATTTTTTGAAACGCCAGGAAGATGTTTTTCTACTAGAAAACCGTAGAAGTACAAAAAAGGAACGAGTAAACAATCACGTGGTGATTTTTTCTGGTGTGCTCATAATTATACACATTTTATTAAAATTCTCTTGGCAAACAGTAAACCCTATAACAACAGAACCTTTACAAGGAGAAATGAATATATGTGCCCTTTTTAGGTAATGAAAAGCAAGTCGTTGAACTAAACACGACAACACAGAAAAACATGGGCGCAAAGAAAGTGTACTGATCTCAACAAAAACCACTTTTAACAATAGCATTATCACAGTGCTTAAGAAGTTCTTATCAAAGTCATTTGAAGTTCCTCGTGGCAAACGCGACAGCTAATTGCACACCCAACTCGAGTGATACCAGGAAATGGGTTACCATCTAAATTCCTAACACAAAAAACGTATAAATATCCCCTACGCATTCCGGATTAACTCTCTGACAGCAGTTTAGGTATATGAACATAAACCAAATTTAATTCAAAATAGAAAAATGGATTCACACAACGCTAATAGACTATTTACTCAAGAAATGGCTCTCATATGACTGTCATTAGGGTTAAGAAGTGGGGAGTCTTATCAAAGTGCTTTGAAGTGTCATCTGAGGAATCATAAGTCTAATAATAAATCTAAAAGTAAATCTAAAAGTAAATCTTATAGTTATCTGGTAGAATACTGAAAATAGGCCACCAAATAACCCTATAACCGGTATTAATCTCATACCGTTCATCTGTTGTTACTTAAGCTATAATTTTATCAACCAAATTCAACGCAACAAAACAGGAATAAAGATTCATACAACAAGTAATGGACTATGTAATCAAGAAATGACTCTCATGTGACTTTCATAATGTCCAAGAAGAAGGAACTCGCTGTGAACTTCTTCCTGGCAAATCCAACAGCTAAAATGGGTGTTACTGGTTTGTTTGTACTGTTTGTGCCTTAAGTGTAGTCTTTTATGTCTATAAAAACTTACTGCATGGTTAAAACCTTTGTCACGGGTTTCACACCTGTAAGCCTTTTCTCCACAATGGCATCTTTCATGTGTTTTCAAATGTGATGCTTGGCCAAAACACTTGTCACAAGTTTTGCATTTGTACGGTTTCTCCCCAGTATGGGATCTTTTTTATGTTCATACACTCTACTGAATGCAATGAAAGAGCTCCGCGCGGGGACGTACTCGTTTTGCTGAAGATGATATGACATACAACAGAGATCTGCTCAAGAGCATCTGATGACAATAAAAAACTAAATAGCATATCATGTTCAGCAAAGGTGGGGCAAGATGTGGCCGCCCCACCAAGAACCCAACGCAGAGCTCGCAAAGAACGGGAGGCAAAACCAATTACGAGAGAATAATCAGGATGTGCGATCAGCGAACGAAATAACAAGCGAAACAACAAAAGAGGATCATCATCATGTATAGCAAATTAACACATTACGCCCACAAATAATGTTAAGATCTAGTGACGGATGATCGGCAGCCGCATGTCTGACCCAAACTACCGTCAGGTAAACTATAAAGCCTAGAATTCTTGACAGGTCAGTGGAAGCCGCATTTCTGACCCAAATCACTGCCAAGGACTAGTGATATACCGTGTTAACCTACATACGGTTATGCAGACAACGCCATCTAAAATTGCTTGTGAATATAATATCCATTAAGTCCAAAATATAAAGTCACAGATCCATGGCAGCCGCATGTCTGACCCATATCACTGTGTAAAATAAAACTAAGTGCCCTTTGAAGACCATGAATGTAATGTAAATTGCCTAAATTGGCAGGTCATTGGCAGCCGCTTGTCTGACCCCAATCACTGCCAAATGCTAAAAGGGGAATACGTTACAACCCCATAAGCCTAAAATAAAATTACGGAAAATCAATCATCTTTTATGTGTTTTCAAATTTCCGGCTGTGCTAGAAACACTTGTCACAAGTTTTGCATTTGTACGGTTTCTCTCCAGTTTGGGATCTTTCATGTGTTTTCAAACTTCCTGCTGTGTTAAAACACTTGCCACAAGTTTTGCATTTGTACGGTTTCTGTCCAGTATGGGCTCTTTTGTGTGTTTTCAAATGTCCTGCTTGGCTAAAACACTTATCACACGCTTTGCATATGTACGATTTCTCTCCAGTATGGGATCTTTTATGTCTTTTCAAACTTTCTGCTGTGCTAAAACACTTGTCACAAGTTTTGCATTTGTACAGTTTCTCTCCAGTATGAACTCTGATGTGCACTTTTAATTTCTGTTTTAGGGTGAATACACATGTCACAGGTTTCGCACGTGTGTGGTTATTCTCCAGTGTGGGATCTGACATGCATCTGTAACTCTTGCTTTTTGCGAAAATATTTGCTGCATGTTTCTGATTCATAAAGCCTCTTATCAATGTGAGATGTGCTTATGACAGTGGAAAGCATTTCTGAAATGTGTGAAAAGATACAATTAATAACAATTTACATTTTGACCTACCACTCCTGTTACATTACTACTCAAACAGCTATTCTCTTTGGGTAATTTGAGTGTGAGAATTAAATGACATCTGCCAACACACATTTAATACCATTTTTTTATTTTCACCATTGTTTAATATTCAAAGCAGGACAGTGATTTAGTCAGTCTTTTGATTAGATAATTACCAGTTTGGGACTGGTTCAGACATTGGCATGGAAATCAGGTTTGTTCACATTTGGTACTCAGAAACACCAAATCCTCTAAAATTTGTTCCTTAAATTAAAATTAAAAGCAAAGGCCAGTGGACCAAGTGCCAGAGCACAGTTCTGAAAACTGTGTGTAGAGGGGTGCCTTTTTCAAATTTATTGGATGAGGACACATCACATTACTACTCAAACACCCATTCTCCCCGGGAACTACAAATGCAATGAAATTACTTATCTGCAAGCACACATTAATATCACTTGTTTATTTTGAGTAATGTTTAATATTCAAATCTGGGCAGTAGTCTTGTGCTTTTTGTGCTGGACATTTGATTTGAAAACCATTGGCTTGAGAGTGGACTCTACATTACCCTGTGTTGCTCCCTTAGGTGGTGTTTACACCTTGGAACCTGGGTGCAGTTTCTGGGCATTGCCACACATTGGCACAATGTAATGTTCTCTGAACTAAGTGCCTCAGGACTCCAAAAATTTATTTGCAAATTGCTGCCTTTACCTAATTCAGTGCTCTAGTACAAGGGCTTCACCTCATACATGGTGCCTTAGCACCATACTCAATTTTTGGCATCAACATTTTAATACATTGGGCCTTTATTATTATTATTATTGTTATTATTATTATTATTATTATTATTATTATTATTCTGTTTAGTTACTGCTTATGTAGGATTTTCAACAGAACAATGAGCCACAACCTGTAGCCTAAGGTGCTCTGTACCTTATGTTCTCCTCCTAGAATATTCTTGGCAGTACCCAGTAAACACAGCAATTTGAACTATTTTTCAAATCCTTTCAAGGATGTGTCTAGTGCACCAATCATTAAATGGGATGACAAAACTGCTCAGCAGTTCGAAATCCATCTGACCTCTTGCTTGAAGCAATGGATTTCTCACATTTCTCTCTCTCTATGCTACGTATCCTGGTGTCCAAGAGACAGGGCATGTTGAAGACAAGGCTTGATTTTCCTTGTTATTCAGAGAAGAACGCGGTGGTCAGTTAATTTCTTGAAATAACATACAGTTTGTATGTTTTGAAATCGCACACCATTATTTAGTATTTATCATTATTTTATCTCCTTTTTTTTCACACTAGCTTTATGAAGTAAATTTTGCTTATCAGTTTTATTATGATAAACGAGTCTATCTTGACTGTCTCTACCCAGGTATTTAAATGGCTACCCCCACTCGAGAGCGACTTTGCCTTAACACCATTGTAAATTATTGACGAGATGGATGGGCTTGAATGATTTAATGTATAGCTTTATAGGTAATGTATACTTTTCGTCGGCTGCATCGTTTTTGCTCCTACTTATTAACTTTCAAGAATTTTGAAAATGGCGGCCCATTAAACATTTCGAAAGAATTAAATGTTCATTTGACAGCACTGTCTAATGCAAGACTACTAAACGTGTCGGAAAGATAAGAACTTGTCAACACTTTATCTTACCTTCACAGACAAAAACGTCGTTTCTCCGCCAAATACCAAGACGTCAACTTAATACTAACTACAAACTGAACCGGAAAGGTGCTAATCGATGCTACTTTCCAGCCTAGCACCCAACCCTTCGCGCTCACCGGGTTTTTATGACGTCACTGAATAATGGCAACCTCGTCCCAGGGCCCTTTCTCTTCATTCAAAAGGTGCCTGCGTGGCATTTTTTTGTTCTCCTCACCAGAAGCTTGCAAAAGCCAACGTATCAAACCGACATGAAAGTAACAACATGCGAGTTAATTGACGCATTTTGTTCCAGCGTATGCATCTTACAAAAACCCATCAGTCACCTGCTGAATTTCAGAAAAACAAAATAAGTGGGTTTTTGTCGTGTACCTTGTTTTAGTACTGCAGCCATTTTTGTGCATTTCCACTTCAATTTCCTGAATTTCCTCCCTATGAAACGAGCGACTATGGGTGACGTCATAATTAAATTTCCTTCACATGAAATGACAGACCAAGGCTTAGCTCATAATTTGGATTTTTTTATGAAATGAGCGATCACCGGCTGAACAGAACCTCCATAAGAAGTGAGTGCCACTTACTCACAATAGGAACAATTTGAACAAAAGGCTTGCCCAAACTTGTCCGTTCTCTGCGAACACTGCTGCTGATAGGATAAGAATGTAATAGCTTATACTTTCCCTCTACTGTCAAAAAACCTATACTTTGTTATGCGTTATATTTTCTTATGCTCCAATTCGATAAAAGCCTAGCACAGCTCAACAAAAATTGCAAATTTATGGAAACCCATATAGTTATAAAAGCGGGCAATAAGCAATAGTTTTGTTTGCATGACTTGACAGTCATTAATTTGTTCTCATACAAAACACTGGTCACTTAATGCGCTCACGTGAACTTAAATGTAAACATCACAGGAAAACAAGAGTCGCGTGCAGACCATTAACCCTTTCACATGCTTTCACTCCTAGATTAAGTTATGGTGACATGATTTGTCACTCTAACTTTTTAATCTGTTGACAAAATCCTATCGTGTTACCATTCAAATGAAACCTCTTTGGCAGAACTTTTGCATAGGACTATTTATTTCTGAGGATTCTACGAAACGAAACTTGGAATTTTTGTTGCATTTTTTGCTTTGGCCACTTAAGGTGTGAAAGGGTTAAAAATAATTACCCATCAAACGCAAAGATATTCACTGACAAATAAACTTTTATATCAATCACTCATAATACAAGTACAAAGCAAAGTCATTCTAATCGTCTCCTTCTTCAGGGAAAAACTTGTAAGGCTGGTTCTGTGAAAATGGCGGAATCGTCCAGAGGGCCTTTTCGGTTCATCATTTAAGTAATTTACAAACTAGGTTGGAGGACAGGCATAATGAACGTTTATTCGTTTGTCTCGCGATGGAATCGCTTTGAGTTGTTGATCGCGACGTTTAGACTGTAATACTGCTATTCTTCATTAGGCGATGAGGTCGATTGTTTACGTGTCGCTATTTGTAGCATGATGGCTCGCTGCTATTGGTGCATTTTCGGTCTCACTTAGTGCGACCGAAAGACGCCGATAAACCAACTTATCAAGACGGTGTCGTCTATAAGATTCCATGTCAGTGCGGCAAAGTATACATGGAGTATACCCGTTTCGGAACACGCTAACGAAACGGGGCATCTTCCTATTTGGAAAAAAGTTAAGTTTAGTGATCGTGACTCTCACTGGTACACACGTAGGGTCAAAGAGGCTATCCATATAAGACTTCATCCTTATAACATCAATAGAGATGGGGGGATCGAAATTCCTAAAGCTTGGATACCTACGATCAGAAAGCACAACAGCCGACCAACCACAAAGCAAACCTGTGGGGAACAACATCTAATAGTTGAAATAATAATGAGGATCGAAATGCACCAATAGCAGCGAACCATCATGCTACAAACAGCGACACGTAAAGAATCGACCTCATCGCCTGTTGAAGACTAGCAGTATTACAGTCGAAACGTCGCGATCAACAACTCAAAGCGATTCCATTGTGAGACAAACGAATAAACGTTCATTTTGCCTATCTTACATCACGATGAAAAATCAACACATCTTTAATAGGTTGGAGGACGTTTTCGCTTTCTCTTCGGCGAAGGTGATTCAACTGTGGGAGGGGGTGCGTAGATGGATACGGGAGGCGAGATTTTATCGGGAGACGCTTGTGATGCCATTGATTCTTGAATAGTGGCTTGTACAGTCATTACTATTTGACTAACGGCAGCTTGTACAGTTATTGGCCTTTGAGCTGGGTTCACTGTGACTGCTGCTGGCTCTTGAATGGACGCTTGTACATTATTAGTACAGAATTAATGGAGTCCTTCTTCTTCAGGAGGGAAAGACGTCTCTTGCGGTTGTAGTGCGTGACAGCTCCACAATCAATACATCTCTTGACTTCTTCCTTCGATCTAAACTTAGCTTGGCAACTCGCTTAGCTAACGGGAACGAAATCTCGTCACTAATTCCCGGTACGGGACCTGCAGCAACTGGAACCACGGACTTCACACAGACTTTCAAACAGTATGTTGTCTCAAGACACGAAATCAAGATTCGAACTAATACATCAACTTTATCTGCATCAGTTGTGAATCAACGTAGAATTGAATTACAAGGACACTCGATTTATACTTACGGTTGCTTTATTGTATCATTCTACAAAAAAGGCTGAATAAAATGGACTTAACTTACACAACAAAAGGAACAATACCAAGTACAAAGAAGTTTACATTTCGCAAAAACTAAATCCATAGTCAAAGAAAAGCCAAAAGACAGCTAAAAACGTCCGCTATATGATGAAACCCCGATGAAACGGAGCGCTTTTAGAAAGTGCAAAACAGTGACTACAGCTAAGAGCATATTAAAAACAACAGGAGCCTTCACCCTTTTATGCAGAGATAGCAAATACAGGAGTTCTGTCTAAACGTAAGGTTTCTGCTTGTAAACAGTTTTGGTATTTTTATTTGTTAAACCTATTTAAAAGGACGGAATTATGAAGAGATCTCTTTTCTGACCCAAAAGCGAGAAAAGTTTAAACAAAATAATCCAAAAGTAAACCCAAAAGTAAACATAAGCGATAACTGATTGAATTCTAAATAGAACATCTGTAAACAATGACGTAACTGCTTCAAACTGTTATATTTAATCTTGTAACTACGCAAACCACAAATTGTTGGAGATTATCTCCTAACACTGTGCATATATTGTCACTGCTTGTATGTATGGCAGCGTAATATGTCCGTTGATGTGTCAGAAATATGAAAAAAAAATCAGAACAAAAAAAGATTAACATTGTTCCCGCGTTATTTTTTGTTGCTTTCCCTTAGCTCGAAATTTAAAAACCTCCCGGGGACCTTTTTACTTTGAAATGTCAGCCCTTTCCTCTTACTAACCCTCAGAAGCGCGCGCGAGGGGGAGTCCCTCCAGGACCTTTTTCGAGGAATAAAGAGAAAGGGCTCTAGGAACAAGGCCGAGTCCCCGTTGAGAACCTGAGAAAGAGGCCACATAAAAGGTCAAAAACTAGTGCCTAAACTGCCTATTCCTAGTCCAAAACTCTTAACACGTTACCCTCACAGACAGCTATGCGAATAGGTTGCATTCAGTATATTTTTACTATTACAGACAACTCTCGCCTACCGGACACCTCGCCATTACGAATACCCCGCTAGTACGGACAGCAGCTGAAGTCTCGGAGAAAAAGAAATTACTGAAAACAACTCCCGCTGTTACGGACTCGCTCTATTTCAGACACCAAATTTTCATCCCGATGGTGTCCATTATAAGGAGGGTTGATTGTATTAAGCCTTTTTTAAGCAATTAATAAATATAAACAAATGGTGCTTTTAAGTCGTTACGTAGTTAAACGTTTTTTCATCAGATATCATAAAAAATGAATTGAAGACAATTAAACTAGCGCTATGGATTAATAGTTTAATTAAGCTTATCATTCCAGTTGTTGAAGGAAACTGCGTTGAAAAAGATTTGGACCATATTTTGTCGGCGACAACGGAGAGACCAGAAAAGGTGATTCTTTACCAGGGCATTGCGAAAGAGGGCTGGGAAGGAGGGGGAATTTATTGCACAGGTGGACTTTTGGAAATACCCTGGTACCTACTTAATACAGGCTATCATAGAATACAGGAAATATGGTGTCAAATGCCAACCTTTGAACCGTTATGGATGTTGTCAATTCAAGCAATACATTTCTATCGGTTTTAGTTACGGAGACAAATTAATCGAATTGTTATAAACATATACGTATGGCACAATGTTTACAAGATCAAATAAGACAAGCTCTTACTCCACCGACAAACTTCGTCAGTACAGTGTTGCATCCGTTAAGGCGCCAAATGGAAGTTAACTTATTTCCACATAAAAACATCACATAATTGACAAAAAAGCAGGAGCTTTTCACGTAATATATCAAACACGAGAAAGAGTGTTTCATCAGGATATCCAAACCCAGAGAAGTGGGTTGAAAAAACGAGGGGCAGCCGAGTTTTTTTTGACCGACTTCGAGGTGTTTGGATACCTGACAAAACATTCTTTCGAGTGTTTGATATGGCTTCATTCTTGGGAAATTTAAAGCAAAAGCTCGTAAAATTTTATGGTAATTAAGACCCGGTATCCAAACCACCGTCACGGTAGTGATTTCCTTTGTTTTCTCTTTATAAATTATTAATGAGTTCGAGAAACTGTTTTCATGAAGGATCTTCCTTTCCATGATCATAAGTACACAGCTTTCCTTTTGTCGTTGAATCACTATAACTAGTCCAAATTGTTGGAGTTGATTATGAGTTGCTATCGTGAGTGACAAAACGTTTCGGTTTGCTTTTTTTTTTCTTTACAGTAGCGATCAGAGGTCAATTGTATTGTATTACAAATGTCGTTAAATGCAGGTTTTTACTATAGAAATGACAGTTTTATCAACTTATTAGGCGTCTGCATTCGCTTAATAGAGGTGTGTGTACCGTTAAGAGGGGACAGTAACATGGCCCAAGGGCTCCAGGCAGTAAATATAGGAACAAAATTTTGGGCCTTTTCCTACCCTCTGCTTAGGATGTCCGCTTAATACACTTTGATTGCAGTCATTTAGCGTCCTTTTTGATCATTTTAATGTTAACAACCGTCGTTAGGGCCCTTGGAAAAGTTATATACCTCCGTTCAGAATTCTAAAAGTTTACTCATTGGATTGTAAGAGCTGAATGACATTCTTTCAAACCAGCGTTCGCAAGATTTAGAAAGTTTCATTTTTTGCTTTTTATGACTTTTGTAGCATAAACATCAAACTGGCTATTGGCACAAGTCTCCTTAATTAATCTTCAGCCAGGCTTTATTTCCGTTTTGTTTGTTCAATTAGTTTGGTTCACACTAAACACTCAAGTGCCCTTCACCAAGCATAACAGGCATGACCAAGTATAAGCGGTATATAATTTATTAGTAAAACCTGGACTAGATATATTGGATTTCTAGCGTTTTAACTGGCTCAACGGAGACATGTTATTACGTAAATGAACCCCTTCCGACGGCTGGTATATCGGAAGACAATGCCGAGGCTGAAAGATTGTCCGACAAATAAACAGTTGGTCGAGAAGTGAAGCTTCCAGGGCAACTGTGAAATTTTGAGGACAATCTTTCAGCCAACGGCGTTATCCTCCGATATACTAGCAAGCCAGGTAGGGGTATATTTATTCTATAACCCTCCGATTAATTTCTACAACGCTCGCTTGCGGTCTCTAAGACGTTCTTTGATGTCAAAGTTCCTCGTGGCAAACGCGACAACTAATAGCACACTTAAGAGGCCGTCTCCCTAAGAGTGTTCCACTCGATCTCGGACTCAAAAATACATTTTCTTCAAATTTCTACCACAAATACTACTATCTATCCCTACTACTAAAATGCAATTGAAATGATCCAAAAGTTTATTTTGCTCCCGTTTTGAAGATTTGATTGTTAGTATACCATGGATGACTGAAATTTGCCTATTTTGGGCGCCGTAGTATGGGGTTTTTCAACTATCGTTTAAAAAGACTTCGCACTATCACAACCTTCAAATTTACACCCAGTTGATAGCTTATCACTTCTTTTTACCGCTCCTGTGTCATTTGGACATTTTTCTGATCGAAATCGAATGAAACTGAAAAGGATGAATGAACTAATGTAATACGTGACTCGAACTGGATGAAATAGTGCTTTTAAAACATGCCAAAATTCTCAATTGAGGCACTTAGGCCAGACCTAAAAACCCGTTCTAGATATAGACTAGGAACTATTTCCTAGAATTATACAATAAAACTTGGGACAGAATGCGATTCTGAGAAATTGTGTCGA
>Ga0126336_10000569_pt1 | contig 15776 bp, 13 predicted proteins | sample SidCmetagenome_FD_92530 | JGI IMG/M metagenome (GOLD analysis project Ga0126336, IMG submission 92530) | Coral microbial communities from El Islote,Puerto Morelos, Mexico - Siderastrea C C metagenome | ecosystem: Host-associated > Invertebrates > Cnidaria > Coral | place: El Islote,Puerto...
ACTTTCAAAGCAAATCACATTCACAGAAGCGTGATATGCTCCTCACATTCACAAATCCTTCCACTCCCACATTTTTACATCCCTCAAAATGTCAATCCCCATAACAAAACTCCTGCACTAAAAGAATTTTCACCATAACCACCAACTAGATCAGACAACACAGCCAATTTCGCATTCAATCCTATTAGCTGCTTTACTCAGTTGCCCATGCGTTATACGAGACAAATACTGAAACCCATGCTTAACAACCCTTCGCCATTCATATCTTAAATACTGTAAATTAAAAGACAAGAACACACAAAGGTAACATTCAGCAGACTAATATGCGCATGTGTCTTACATAAGATAGTACCACTCTTGAGAACCCCTACCACAAGCTTTACAGCACTTTGTTCGTATGTTAAGCCAACTGACGCAGAAAAAAACTGTGTCCATTTTATCAACCAGCGGTCACCATATGGCGACGACCAGTTAACAAGGAACTTTAAACCTACATGTACATGTACTAAGAGAATTGAAGATTATAAGAGAAGTGCAGTACTAGCATACTAATATATTAACTAAGTAACAAAAGATAACATGATTTGAGATCTATTAACTTCCTAATGGAATTGGACACTATTAAGCAAGTGCCACACCTATGTACCGGTACTTGGAAACTGGAAGATAACAAGTGGAATGCCCTGCTATTGTAGTAACACAGTAAGAGAATTAAGAACTTCAAGAATTGAGACTTACATGTACTTGTTAATGCACTGAAGCAATTACATGACTCAAGGCATACTAAGTTACACTTCCTTACATATTCCTCTTTGTTCCTGATGAAACATAGGTCCTCTACTAGTGCTCGCCATCTCACCGTATGGGCACCGTTTGAGCAGTATCTTTTGCCTCACACCACGTTCCTCCCTTCTTGCTCAGAATACTCTTGAGGTACATGAACTCGTCCACCTCCTCTATCTGCTCCCCTCCGATCAACACACCATCACCACGTTTGGTACCCATAAGCATCAGCTTTGTCTTGGCAGCATTGATCTTTAGGCCCACCTTTTGCACCCTGTTCCTCCAAAGCCCGTGTCTTGTCCCTCATGTCCTGTATTCTGTGTGACAGTAGGGCCAGATCATCAGCAAAGTCAAGATCTTCTAAGGATGTCATGAAGGAACACTGGATACCACGCCTCGTGGCAAAAGCCGTCTTCGTCACCAAATCCAGGGTGACCAGAAACAGCCACGGCAATAGCAGGCAGCCTTGTCTGACCCCAGTAGTCATGCTCAATGGCTCGGTCGTCTGTCCATTATGCACCACCTGTGCAAAGAGACCCTCACAGAGAGCTCTGATGATGGTGACTATCTTCACGGGTATCCCATAATGCCACAACAGCCTCCACAACACCTGTCTGTTGATGCTATCAAAGGCCTTCTCGAAATCTATGTACAAGGAGAACTGCCACTCGATACTCTGTTCCACAATGTTTCTCAGTGTTGCTTATCTGGTCCGTACAACTCTGACCAGCTCGAAATCCCGCCTGCTCCGCTCTCAACTTCTCATCCAGTGCCGTCTTGATGCGCTCCAAGATCACTCTGCAAAACACCTTACTTGCCATGTTCAGCAGCATGATGCCATGCCAGTTTTTACAGTAGCTCAGATCACCTTTCTTTGGCAGCTTGATTAGCAGACCTTTCTTCCATTCCTCTGGCACCTGCCCAACACCCCATATCCGGTTGCAGAGGTCCAAAAGAACCTCCTCTGACACCTCACCTCCAGCCTTGATTGCCTCTGGTGGTATATTGTTGCAGTCTTCTGCCTTCCCACTCTTTAACTTCTTTATAGTGCTGTTGATCTCAACCATGTGTGATGCGACCTGTTCTGATGTTCAGCTCGTCGCCTGGCTCCACCTCTGGCGGGTTGGGCGGCTCCTTATGATTAAGCACTCTTTCAAAGAGTGCTCCCTCCACCTCTGCATCTCCTCCCCCCGCTGTCCTGAGCAACACGCCTGCCTCATTTCTCACTGGCTAACACGTACCCTGGAATCGTCAACTCATCTTCCTGGTAATCTTGTACAAAGTCCTCACATCACTCCTCCCTCTAGCCTCCTGAGCTCTCTCCACCATTGACTCCGCATACACCCTCTTGTCTTTCCTACAGCTTCTCTTAACTCCCTCCCTCCCCTGTTCAGCTCCTGGTGCCTCCTACTCGTATCTCTCCTCTGATTTCTTCTCCTGGTCATGTTCACCGCATTTTTCGCCTCCTTTCATTGCTCAATTGTCTCCCAGGTCTCCTTACTGATCCACTTCTTTTTGTTTGATTTTGCTTGTCCCAGCACCTCACAGTTCTCCACATAACCCTGCTCGATCTGTCTCCACTCATCAACCACAGACAGTGCTTCCTCCTCCATCTGCTGCATTCCCTCAAATCTGTTGTGCAGCACCAGCTTGAATGCATTCCTCGTCTCCAGGTTTCTCAGTATGCTGACCTCAAAACGCACTCTGCCACTCTTCCCTTCTTCACTTTGACAATCTTTATCCTGACTTTTGCTATCAACAGGTAACATCCCCCCACGCATGACTCGAACATCCTGTAGCGAGCTCCTCCATCTCTTGCTGAATGCCACATGATCTATCTAATTCTCAGTACCACCATCAGGAGACATCCAAGTCCATTTATGACACTCCCTGTGAGGGAACAGCGTTCATTTGCCTGACAGAAGACAGCCCACTTCTCACCATTTTCATTCCTCTCAGCCCTTGCTCTGTGTCTACCCATCACCTTCTCTCTGCCGGCATTGGCTGTCCCAACCTTAGCATTCGTGTCTCCCATGACAATCGTTACATCTCTACACGGCACTTGTTCCATCACCACCTTGAACTGCTTATAGAAGTCACCCTTCTCCTTCTCCGTTACCTCATTTGTCGGTGCATAACATTGTATGATGGTGACCTGCTCCCACCTCGAGTTCACCCTGGCCCTGATGTCCCTCTCAGACACCGGTTCCCATTCTAGGAGACTTTGTGTGGCATCTTTGGACAGGATTAAGCCAACTCTTCTTTCGTGGTTTTCACCTTCATCCATTTCAGAGTACAGCATAATTTCTCCTGTGGCCGTCATTGTCTTCCCACAGGAGTTCCGTCTCATTTTACTCACGCTTAGAATGCTGATACCATACCTCTGCTTCTCCTTAGTCACCTGGGCACAATTGCCCATCTTGAGCATTGTCCTTATGTTTCACTGCCCAATCTTGAAAAACGCTTTTGGCAACAGCAATTTCATCGATCGTTTAAGCATCATTCTTTGCCTAGCACCTCTGTTTCCCCACAGTAGGGCGCAGTGGCAACACTAGAGCAGGTTTTATGGGAGCGGGTTGTTAGCCCACTGCCCAACCCCTAACCTGGAGGGCCAGGGGATCACACCTTTTCTGGTCTCTACCCTTCGACCTGTTTGACATGGGTGGCCCTACCAGGAGTATAATACTCCAGCTGACATAGCTCTAGGGGTCATAGAGTCACACAAACCACCCCACTACGGTGAGGTAGTGATCCCATCGAGATAGACTGACTTACACAATGACATACTAAAGAAAATTAAGATAGTGATTACAAGACTAGTGCCACACTGATGTACTGAATCCTGGGGGGGGGTACTCACCAAAAAACGTGGGGGTGTGCCGCTGGGCCATAACAAAGACCCTTACCCTCTACCAGACTGAGAAATTCTAATTTTGTGACCCTGTTCCAGACTAAATGCTGAAAAAAGATACCCTGTTCCAGACTAAATAAACACAGTAAATTGATACGCTCTTCCAAACCATTTCCATAAGCAATATAGTTTTTATTGAACACAGATGACGGGGAAAATTTGCATCAAGTACTACATTTCAGATTGATCTGCTTGAGCAAAGCTCTATCATAACTGCTACCATCAGCCCATTGTCACAAAAGAGGGCAGTTAAGGAATGTCCAGCTTATGAGGTGTTTTGTAATCACCCCTGGGGGTAATCACCTGACAGATAGCAATATTGTTTATATTAAACCAGAAGCTTTTAACGAGTGTTAAGTAATTTCCTTTTATTTATTGATACAAACTGAGGTCTAAGCAAGACGTGTGCTGATTTCCGGGAAAATGATTCCCTGTTCCAGACCAGTAAATGGCATTTTGTTATACCCTGTTCCAGACTTAAATGTTCCAAAAGCATACCCTGTCCAGCAGCACGAACCTATGTAGCCCATATAAGGGAGTCCCCCTCCCCCTGGTACTGAATGTACTAATGGGATTGAAGATAATGCAACTAGTCCATTCTCACATACTGAATGCACTAAGGGAATTAAAGACAACATGTCCAGTCCAGGATTTGAAGATGACGTGACAAATGCTGTACTAACGTACTTAAGGCAATTCAAGACAATGCGACAATGCTTAGGACATCAATACATCTTAAAGTCTGTTGTTATATCTTCAGTTCCCTTAGCTTCAATTCCCTCAGTATGTTAGTAAGGGTCAAGTCCATTGTTACCCTCAATTCTCTTGGTACGCTTGGAACGTCTCAAAACCGCCGTTATCTTTTTTCCTCTAACCCATTAACACCAGCCGGCAAGCTTCGAAAACATGGTACTTTTAAGCAGGAAATGGCCTTTTTTAGCCCGTTTGATCCAATTTCATCTCAATCCTCGCGAAAAGTGCTTTCTAGCATGAACAGTTGCTGTTTCTTTCGGTTTCAGGACGTTTTCTAGCATTCTGAGTTTGGGCATGCGCACAATTTATGCGAAAAACTCCCCGTCTACGGCTCTTCGAGATTTAGTGCACAAGCTCGTTGCTTTCGTTCTCATTTCGATTTTTGCTTTTTGCTGTCGAGTTAGCCATACAACCACGGTTTATGGTGATGAGAAAAGTTTGGCCTCAAAGCTCGTTTGAAAGGAAAGAGTTGGCCAAAAGTAGCAGTCAGTGGGAGGGCCACGATTTTTGGGTTTTTGAGGAAAAAGTTCCGTGGTTTTCTAGCTGTTACTCAGGTTTACTTGAAACCACACATTGTCGTTCAGGCATCATTTACAAGATCTTTTTGCATTGCATCGACTGACTATCAAAGCTTTTCAGGGTCACTTAAACTGATGATGTCACAAGTGGAACAAGACACCTGCTCATCCTAAGGCGCACTGGGCGTCAGTGGGTTAATACGTTAGTACTCTTAAGTCTATCTTATCTTCAATTCACATCTTAGGTCTGTTGTTATCTTCAATTCCTTTAATATGTTAGTACGTCTTTAGTCTTTTGCTATCTTTAATTCCCTTGGTACTTCAGAAAGGTGCTTGACTTCATTTTTTTAGTTAGAATAGATAGATAGATAGATAGATAGATAGATAGATAGATACTTTATTAAAAATACATCGCAGCCGTATGAGGCTGAATTGTGTATTAATTTACAATGAAACATATATTAAAATCTAAAAATCTATACTATAGTTAAGGTAAATACATTTGAAAATAAGATTTAACTAGAAAAGGGTATCATCTCAGCTAGTATGGCACTGGACTTGTTATCTTCAATTGTCTTGCGTACATTGGAGTGGCACTAGTCTTGTTGTGTGAAGAGCCATGGTCTTTTACTCTGGTAGCGTTGCACTTGTCGTTGGGTGGTTAAGTGTTGTGTAGTGTTAGTGTTGTGAGGTCATAGTGTGTAGGTTCATAGTATTGTACGGTTGAAGGTTTGTACATCCATAGTGCTGTAGATCCATAAGGTATATCTTACAATCATAGTGACTTAATTTAAGGTGATCAACAATTTTGTTGAAATTGTAGTGCCCTGTTGTTGTAGAGCCATAGTATCATACAGTGTTTTACGTACGTTGAAGTGCCTTGTCTTGACGAATAATCTTGTGGAGACCACATGAAGTCAAATTTCTGTACCAACGTAAGAGACCAGTGAAACACTGCATTATACGCAGTTTGTAAGCCTTCACTTAAATGTAAACATCAAAGGGGCTATGAGCCAACTCGTGAATATGGGGGTGGGGGGGGGGGGGCTAAGTTTGAGTCCAGAAAAATTTTTTTTCCAAAAAGTAAGATTTTATACTGCTGGGTTTAGCATGACATCTTAACCGATTATTAGAGGAGAGTGGATTTTTAGTTCTATCAATCTAGGAATAGACCAAGAATTCGAAATCGAAGCAGATTTGGAGCAAAAAATTTTGCGTGTGTGCCACGTGTCCCATCAGTTTTGCGTGTGTTTTTGCACAAAAAACAAAAGATAACTAAACATTGTTGGCTCCCAAAATTAACTTCTTTTTATACTAGAATAGTTGATTCAATATATTCTGATTAAAAAACTATGGTTACGTATCAAGTCCTTATTATAGCAAATTAACTCTCCCTGAAATTAACACGAAATGTAAAAATTCGTGTTAATTTAAGTCGTGTTAATTTTTATGAGCGTCAATTTCCGTGTTGTTAATTTAAAGTGGACTGTTAATTTCCGCGACCTTAATTTCCATCATTTTAATTCCATATTCTGGATAAAGTCCAGACATTCTTGACACCCACAAAACAATTAATTATAGCTTTCCTTCTTTAAGGCAGAATTTCAGGCACATTGTCTGTAAACAAATTGCCTCAAACACTTGTAGACCTGTTTTGTTCGTGATTTTTATAGTCATTTAGAAATAAATTTGTTCCAGTTGAGACCACAAGGTGTTTCTTTGTGTTGATCGCGTTATTTTCCCTAATTTTGAAATTTTACCCCCTCTTTTGCGTTAATTGGGGAGTAATTTTCCTTCAATTCGCGTTAATTTAAGTCTCGTTAATTTCAAATACCTTAATTAACACAAGCATTAATTTTCTATAAAAGGTAGGCAGAAAACAAGCTTGCAAACGAAAATTGTTGAAATTTTCCGCACATTGACGAGAGTGGCTCTTGTCAAATTTCAACCCGCTTATGCAAATTAGTCTGTGTTTACAAAACATGGCTTGCTGAACCAAACTATCACAGACAGAATAATTGACAAAAAGCTTTTCCAGCCAAAAATTTTATTCCAGTCAACAATACATTTACTTTGAGAAGCAAAAAACTTTCGATTTTCTTTTGTGCGTGCACATATGCATGTAATTTTGGCAGACACTTCACATGACTTCATGGCGACTGGTTAAATGGTAGAAATCCAGATCAAATGATCAGTTAAACAATTCTTAAAAAGCAAATCAACATTTAAAAACAACATTTACCATACTGTAGCGTTTACCCAGGTCTTGTGAAATCTATTTGAAGTCCATGGTTCAGTTTTTTATTGTATTTTAAGTGTACCATTAGTTACAGTTCATCAGCTGACTTATAGCATTCAAATGTAATGCTGTGTTGGAGAACAGGTACCCAAGCCTTCTAAAACTATGTTCAGCTAACGTAAGCTCATGTTTGACAATTGCCTTAAAAAATTTTGTGCTCTGTAAGTGCATCTAGCATCGTTTATTAATTGGTGGTTGAATGTGTTGTTCCAGAAAATATTCATACTCCTCATGGAAGGTTTTTGATTTGAACCCCTTTAGGTATTGCAGTTTAGCTTCATATTTGCCTTAAAAGGTTCGCTTTTGAGACTCCCCACTGCTGGAATTTACAGTGACCTTCCATGGGGTGGGTATGGATATATTCTGGAACTGCACAATTTCAGTGTACTGTTGCCTAGGGAGCAGTCAATTTCAGTGGTGAAACAGTCAAATAACAGTGTGGAAAGAGAAAATGGTGGTCAATAAGTCACAAGACCATGTAGAAAGGTGAAACAATAGTAAAGGAAAATCAGAAACAATTGAAGCAGCTCACATTGAAAGAGGACACGACACTCACATATTTTTGCATTAACTCAGAGAGATTAGTAGAGGATATTCACAGAGTATAACAAAGGGAAAGATCAAGGCGAAAGCATGGAGAGTATAAAGACTGATAATGTCTGTCATAGAGCACTATATTTAATGCTATGCTTTCAACCACGTCAAAATTCATACCAGGTATAGCATAAGGACTCTGATTTAAGAAGGTTTCCATGACTCTTAAATTTTACTTTTGTTACAATGTTTTATTTGTTTTATTATTTTTACTTTTACATTGTAAGTGCCCCGGTGAACAATTTGGAGTCTGATGATCTATAAATGTAATTCTATTAGAATTAAAACACAGTCATAGATGTTATGTGAGGTACAGTTTGTCCTCCAAACATTGCACGCTGAGCTTCTCCAGGTAGGGGCAAGAGAACATTAACTTTATGATTTATTTGGTTTATAAATGGGCTGCACATTACTGAATGCTGATTGGTGGAGAAGAGGGCATTTTTTTCTGGATTTTCTTTCTACAAGAGCAAAATTACCGACTCGTGATTGGCCAAGTGTTCCCTGGTGTGCTAAAGATTCGTTGAATCATGGTGGCCAATAGATAATTCCCTTACTTCACAATGGCTTTCAGTAACCTGAATAAAGTGAAATTCTGTCAGAGTCATATTCAATTTGCTTTTTAATGGAAGACATTAGTCTGAGCTTTTTCTCCCCACTTTGAAGAAGACTGTAATGAGATCATTTTCTTTAGAACAACAACAGTAACAGCAAAAACACTGTCTTAAAACTTATGTGAGTAGTCAATAGATCTTAAGCTGAGCTGCTTGTTTGGTATGAGATGATTGTAGCCAACTCTGCTGCCTTTGTGGACATGTTGGTAAAAATAAGCTGTTTATTTTTTAGATTGACCGTGGTTCATTACAACTGCAGTGTCAGACATTACAGGTTGAATTGGAGAGAAGCAATAGGACACAGGTGAGTGCATGTATCACTGCTAAATGTTAAGTAACAATGCTAATTGTAATAACAAGTGTAAGTGAAATATAATCTTGAATGCTAAATGCTAATACTTTTCTTTTTAAGAAAGTTTCTTGTAGCAGCCATTACAGAATGCTTAAAAAAATTGTTTTTACGTTAATTAACTACTGTATTATTTGATGTGATTGTAAGGTGCATTGAGTTTTAGAAATGTGCCCTGTGAGAATGTTGTTGTTGTTGTTGTTGTTGTTGTGTTATTATTATTATTATTATTATTATTATTACAAGTGGAACCAGAAGAACAATATTATGATTACATATCCTGTGGACTAATAATATCAAAGCATGACCTTTGCTGTTGCTATTTTTCTTCACCACATACAGCTGTACGTCTGTGGGAATAGCTTTCTAAGGCTTTCCGAGGAGTAGACTGTTTACAGTCCTCCATTTTTCCGTTAAATCGCCATGATCGTACGCATACTCCAAAAGGAGTGCCATCCTTATTTATATTGCAAGCACAACCTGGGGAGAAAAAGATGAAAATCCAGCGAGTGGTCAGGTGTGGGCTGTGATAGCACTGGGAGATGGTGCAAAGTTTGGAAGTGGAGTAAGGGTACAATCATGGCCATCTTACGGGAAAATAGAGGAATGTAAACAGTCTATTCAAGGAGAGGTCAGTGAGGTTACCTAAAAGAAAAGGAGGAGTGAGTTTCCAGAATGGCATATTGCTAACTTGTGGAATGAAAAAAAAAACGTGAAGAAACACTGACTGTACAGCTTGGAGAACAATTCTCAGTTTATTTCCAGCATTTCGTGATCGAGGGTACATCAAAGGTGCCAGATCCATTGTCCATTAGCCCTAGCAGAAAATTACAGAGCTAACTTCTTGCGGAAGGGTATATTAAATTACAGTCGATTTGCATCATGTGAATGGTACATGTATAAATTAAGATATAGATTTAGCCAAGCCTCAAAGCGGAGCTCCCAAGGAACAAGCTGGTCTTGGGGTGGGGGGAGGGGGGTACTCCCATAATTATATAAGCCATATAGCTTTGTGGCATGGAATAGGGTATGGTTTTTGAGGTTCTCAGTTCTTAAATAGGCTATCTATTTTGCCCTTTTTTTTAATCCCGGTGTGATCCTTTGATAGGGTACCTTTTTTTGTATTAACTAAAATTGCAGTACGTAATACCATGGTTATGATGGTGTATTATTAAGCTAGGCTTAGTCTGGTATTCTGTGATTGACACTAAACTTATTATGTTACAGAAAATAAATAAAACGACCTGATCACACAATTTTTAGTGGTCGTTAGCCCTTGAATAGGGTGTCATTTTTCGTTTTTGGGCCTTAAAAGGGGTATCAATTTTTGATTTTCTACATGTATCTTTAAATAGGGTCAGGTGTTAAGAATTTGCAGCTCACACCTATCGTAAATTGATGGGAGTATCCCTCCCCCCCAAAAAAACAAAAACAAAGAAGCTGGTGTTCGTTTGAAAACAAAGTTACCTCTAGCCTCACTTCCACTCACTATGTACACACACTACTGTGAAATGGGCTATAATTAATCATTCAATCAAAACCCAGGAAATCAAGCAATCAATCAATCAATCAATCAGCTGTAGTTTTCAATGTTTATTGGATCTCTAGTGATAACAGCTGTATACATGTGCTAAACTATTTGCTTAAGGACGTTCTGACTTTGGTTACAGTTAGATAATGAGTTATGTATGTCAGAAATGCAAAAAAATTGGGGAGTCACCAACTTCGTTTTCAAAATAAAGCGCATGGAAAACTACCCCAATTTTGACACATCAGTCCTCGTACCTCGACATGGCCTCAGTGCTTGTAAGTTGAAAAATATTAAAAATGATTCGCTGTAGACCCACTTTCTTAGTCCAATTTGTTTTGGGTGGATCTGTCAAATAAGTAATTTGAACCAGTGTCATCTCTTTAGTTAAACTCAACCTCTAAGGTAGACTTTTGCGAACACCATGCAGCTACAATAATAGCAGAATTTGATGATGCGAGGGCGGAAAAGTAAAAAAAAAATCAAACTTCCACAACACAGATTTTCTTTAATTTTTCACAAAACATAGATAATCGGCAAAGAAAGTACTCTATCAAAAGGCCACCGAACATTCGAGAAAGTTAAACCCGTGCACAGATATTAAACAGATATTAAAGTACCCACTGGTGCTATATATCTCCACATTACTTCAACAGCGCGCGCGCTCAATGCATGACGTGGCATGACATCACGAAGTGAATTGCGTGCGCAGTAAGGATGCGCAGAAACAATTAGCGCAAACGTCCTTAATGAGATACCCTTTTAATAAAAAAAAATCAATCAATCAGTCAACCAAAAAATCAATCAGGCAACAAATCAGTTATCAGATTCAATATTCAGGGTCAGAATCTTCAACTCACACTGCTGCCAATCACTGAATCTGAGGAATGTTGGTGTCAGAAAATTCTGTTTTGCCCCAATGGATTTAAGTAACATACCTTTAGATATCGTATCAGGCAGTTCTTTAAAGACTGATCATTCCCCCAGGCATTTGCGCCCTCTTCAGGTCCATGCAGCAGGACATTCGACTTCGACAGAAATAGGAGCCAGTGCCTTTGGACATTTGAGTATTGACAAAATTTTATCAGTAGTCACATGTGAAAAAGATTTTGCACTCCATATCTCCATTTGTTCTTCTTTTACTGTATTAGACCTTGTAATCAACCCACATAGTGGTAAAAAAGTCAAATGCCCGGGGTTTGCGTGGTTTCTGGGGGGGGGGGGATCACTTTTGGGATAGACCCAAACATGTACAAAATGCCCTGAAAGAACACCATTTTAAAAATAAAACTATAATTATATATTTTGTTAGCAAGAAGAAATTGCCTTCAATCATCCCCTCCCCCTCCAAAGGCAAAGGGAATTTTAAGTGAGCTGGCCTTCCACTAAGTTTATTCTATTTAATAAGAAATTTCATTTTACTCAGTTCTCTTATTTACATTTCGAAAAAAAATAATACTCTCCCCCATATTAAGTCAAAAGTGCTCAAACTTACCCTTTCCTCACAGACAAAATATACATGTTTTGACCTTCCTTATCTCCTTTCTCTAAAATATGAAATGGTTCTCTACAGGAGTCTGACTGAAAGAATCAAAGTATTTTTCCACCCAATGAATTCATTTAACTAGGCCTCAGTATTGATATGTGTACCATGCATAATTATTACATACTTAAGATTCTGTTTAAGGACGTTCACGCGAAAAACTTCTACGACACAGATTTTTTTCATACTTTGTCTATAGTTAGATAATGAGTTACCTACGTCAGAAGTGTAAAAAAAATTGGGGGTTCACCGACTTCGTTTTCAAAATACAGTGCTTGGAAAACTACCCCAATTTTGACACATCGGTACGCGTATCTCGCCATGGTCTCAGTGCTTGTTAGTTTAAAAGTATTAAAAATGATTCACTGTAGACCCACTTTCTTAGTCAATTTTATTTAAGTGGGTCTGTCTAGTAAATAATTTGAACCGGTGCCATCCTTTTAGTTAAACTCAACCTCTAAGATGGACTTTTGCGAACACGGTGCGGCTACAATAATAGCAGAAAACAATGATGCAAGGGTAGAAAAGTTGAGTATTTTGGTATTTGCAACTTCCCCGTGTTTCAATATGCTTCCCGGCTAACTCGAAAGGAAACAGGACAACAACAGTTCGAATCACAACTCATCTTCGTTCAAGCACGTGGTTGAGAACGCTAGTTACATACAGGGAATCAGTGACGTTACAACACGTCACGCAACATGTCACATCCTCCTCAATATGAAATAACAAGTACCTGAGTAACAATAAAATAAAATAAAATAACATAGATAAAAAGAGGAATACAAAAAAATCATGCACACGAATCAATGTTCAGCAACAAATGTTCAGTGTCCGCAGAAGGATCAAGGTCCAGTGTTCAGGAGTAAAGGCTCCCATCCATCCAACAGATCTTTAAGTGACCAAGTGTCCATGTTCAATACATGCGATGTTAAACATTCAACAACACCAAAGTAATGTTCAAATGCCAACAACAGGCTCAATGTTCAATGCTCTGCAGGAGAATAGATCGGGGATTTCAAGTGTTCAAGTGACAAAGTCCTTGAGATAGGCTGGTCTTTTCACTGTCGTCCTAAGCGGGTCGTGGCTCAGATGCTTCCTTACAGGACTCAGTCTATGGGGTCTTCTCAGTGCCATTTGATTTCTCCTGATTCGTTGAGTCATCAGTCTTGGTTTTGGTGGCTCCCCAATGGTCAACCCAGGAAGCAGCTCATTTGTCCATTTCAAACGGACTCTATTTAACCTGTATGAGGAACCGTCTGCTCTCTCCACTTCATTTGATCTCTTGTCAAGTCTTTCCACACTCACCCCCTTCTTCCACTCCTTCTTTCCCAGCGTGAATGGCTTCATTCTCATAGTGTCTCTCTCACTCAGGGCAGGCAAGTCTTGGGCGTTGCCATTGTAGTATAAGGGTTTGTCTTTTCTGCACATCTCTCAGCTTCTCTCTCTCATGGCTTGTGTTCGAGGTCCTTAGCTCCAACAGATTGCCAGTTGTAGGCAGTAATGTCCTTGTCCTCCTGTCCATGAGCCTCTGGACTGGACTGCTTCCAATGCCTTGTGACAGAATATTGCACTCAGCAAGTAACCCAAAGTAGAAATCATCGCCAGCTTTGGCAGTCTTGCAGAGTAGACGTTTGGCAGATTTGACAGCTGCCTCTACCTTTCCATTAGCCTTGCTGTTGTAGGGAGACGTAGGTCTGTGTTTGATATCCCAGACCCTTGTGAACTCCTGGAATTCTGCTGCAACGAATTGAGGGCCATTGTCGCTAACAAGTTCACAGGGACTGCCATGTCTTGCAAAATGAGCCTTCAGCTTCTTGGCTACTGCCCCTGCGTCTGTGCTGTGCAGTTAGTCTGTCCAGCTCCCAATAACCACTGTAGTAATCCACTGTAACTAGATAGTCTTTCTGATTCAGAGTGAGGAGATCATCTGCTTCTTTCTCCCATGGCCTCTGTGGTACCTCGTGACACGTGTGTCTCTTTGCCATGGGAAATTTCGAACAGCCTGCAGGGCTTACAAGTTGAGATCCAGTGTCTGAGTTCAGAGTTCATGCTGGGCGAGTAGACACTCCTTTGCCCTCCGGAGACAACCTTCTCACCAACATGAGACGCATGTCAGCCTTAAGTGCTTGGGGTACAATGAGACGCTCTCCTTTGAAGACAAGCCCATCATAAATGCTGAGTTTGTCTCATACTGTGGTTGGGGGTTACTTGGGAGGGGATCTTGGACTTCTCCTCGGCCAGCCTTTCAGTATGGTGGTCTTAAGTACTTGTAGGGTGTTGTCCCTTTCAGTTTCCAGTCGAAACTTTTGTCATCTTACTCGTCCCATGGGAAGGAATTGGACTGCATTCAAAACTTCAAATTCGTTGCAGGTCTCTTGGCCATCAGCAGGCAGGTAAGATCTGCTCATCATGTCTCCCAGGTGTTGTGTCTGACCCGGAGCATACTGAACATCTATGTCATAGGCCAAGCTTCTGAGCAGCATCCCCTGTAGGCGCTTTGGTGCCCTGTCAAGGGGTTTCTTTGTAATGGCTTCGAGCAGCTTGTGGTCTGTTCTGATAACAACATGACAGCCAGAGACGAACTGATGCCATTTCTCCAACGCAAAAACAATGGCTAACATTTCTTTCTCCATGGTTGCATAGCGGGTCTCAGGATCTGTCAGTGCCCTGCTAGCATATGCCAGCAGTCGTCCTTCTTGCATAAGGGCAGCACTAAGCCCCAGGCTGGTAGCATCACACTGTATTAGGAGTTTCCTTGTCCGGACTATAGTAGGCAAGAATTGGAGCTTGGGTGACTAGCTGTTTCACTTCAGCATCACCCCAGCACCACTCAACTCCTTTCTGAGTAAGTCCCCTGAGTGGCTCCATTACTTGTGAAAGCTTTGGAAGGACGTTTGCCAGATAATTGACAGTTCCATTGAGTCTCTCAATGTTCTCCTTGGTCTTTGGTGTTTCCAGCTTGAGAAGAGCTTCCACTTTGTTTGGGTCAGGCTTCAAACCCTGTGCGGTCAGTTCGTGTCCCATGAAATCCAGTTGTTGCACTGTTAGGACCACTTTCTCCTTGTTGAGCCAGATGGACTTTTCTTTACAGCGCTCCAACAGTGCTGTAAGGTTCTTGTCATGATCTTGTGTAACTTCATCAAGGGTGTCCCCAACCCCATACATCAAGATGTCATCAGCTATGCAGGCTGGCCCCACAAGTCCCTCAAGTGCTTGAAGAAGTCGTTTCTTGAAGATCGCTGAGCCCACAGAGAGTCCAAAGGACAGAGGAGCCCACCTCTACCTTCCAAACGGGTGGAAAAAATGGTGAGCAGACTAGATTCTTCTTCCAAGGTGCAGTGCCAGTACCCATGACTGAGGTCAACTTTGCTGAAGACTTTTACTTTTGCGAGGTCTGGAAGAATGTCCTCAAGGGCTGGAAGTTGATAGTGCTCCCACTTTAATGCGAGATTTAGGGACCATGGATCTATACAGATCCGTAGACTTCCATCCTTTTTCAGTGTTCTCCCTAGTTTTCAGGGTAACAGGTAAACCAGTTTTCTAGACCGGTAAACCAGCTCTGTTGAAAATCCTTTTCTACCCTGGAGTGGAAGTGTCGTCCTGAGAGCCGGAATGTTGCCCGCATGACACTAGACTCACACGTGTCTCGAACACGTTACAAAATGCTTGATGTTTGCGATTCCTGTTACAAGGAACGAACTAACGTACAGGCAAACATCTAGACGAAAAAGCTTAAAGTAACCTAAAAACGTTCGGAGAAATGCCTAAAAGATAAGACAAATGCTAACAGCACCTTACGAATAAACCTGAACAAACCAACATACGGATAAACGTGGAGAAGATAACAATAATATCCTACGACAATGCTAACGTACGGAGAAATG
>Ga0126336_10000570_pt1 | contig 15774 bp, 11 predicted proteins | sample SidCmetagenome_FD_92530 | JGI IMG/M metagenome (GOLD analysis project Ga0126336, IMG submission 92530) | Coral microbial communities from El Islote,Puerto Morelos, Mexico - Siderastrea C C metagenome | ecosystem: Host-associated > Invertebrates > Cnidaria > Coral | place: El Islote,Puerto...
CTATTGTCCTGATCAAGCTGCGAATTTGTCCACAACATTAAACCTACATGTACCTTTTGTAGGTGTTGTCGGTGTCAATGTGCCGGCAGGAATGAGTGTCACTCGCGCAAATCCTCTTCTACTGTGCTGATAGAATTGGCCTGGCATTACGTCACTCGTGAAATGATAAGCCCATACGAGGAACATTGACATCCCAGGCTGGAAATGAAATGAAGCAAGAATCATGAAACTAAACAAGAGTGGACAAATCAAGAATCCCACATTTTTGTGGGGTTTTGAGAACTGTTGTGAAAATGAAAATGCTCTTCGGTGCTCTTACAAAATGACCAGGGCATAATTAAATTCTTTACTGGACTTAATTTGGGACGAATTTAAAGAAAGGGTTTTTTTTCACTCGTAGCGCACTTCCGGGTTAGCGAACTATAACAACTGTACAGAAACTATAAGCTAGAATTTAAGGACCCAGTTGATTTCGGGAAACACCTTTAGCAGTTGCTATAAACTCAATCAAAACCCATGATAGAAGGTTGGAAACGTATTTGCAGCTTGCTACGTACTCTTGTTTTTAAAACACTTAATGCTTCAAGACACAGAGATTTCTCCCTGAACATTTCTAGTAGACATAGAGCTTGAAAGCTAGTGGGGATTCCAACACAATCCAACCAAATTGAAAAGGTTGACGGCAATTTCCGAAAGTCCTGACCTTTTAGTCTTTGAAGTGATAATTAACTACACTGAGACGGTTTCTCTAGCTGACTGAAAAATGTTTCATAGGTGAGACAAAAAAAAGCAGACATACAGGTCACAGTAAAATATTTTTTCTGCCGGCCGACGGCTTACACAATCTTAATCTCTTGGTCAGGGCATTCTAAATCGACTTAACCAGAGTCACGAGTGACTCAACACGAGTCACGTCAACATGGGTCCAGTTTTAAGGTTAAATTACAGCTCAAATAAATGCGACAAATTTGCTCGCTAGAGCTATCAGATAAATTTGATCAGAGTTCCAGTAAGAAAAGCCGGACAATTTCCCTTCATTGTGAAATTGTGAAAAATTTGGCCTTGTCACTAGTTGCTTCTTCTTGTTGAAAAATTTCTCTTCCCTCAACGATCAGGCGAAATCTTTTCTAAAACGTGGAAAAGCTATGATACTGCTCAGAAACTTAAAAAAATGAACGAAACGCGAACTGGAAACGATGGGACTGAGCAATAAATGCCAGTAAGGTTGTCTGGTTCGGCGTTTTTCTCGTTCAAAGGCTGTCTCAAAATTTTGAATTGTCCACAAGCTGGACGTCAAATTAGCAAAAAATGGGTCAGAATTGAAAGGAGAGTTTATTTTGCCGCAAAACAAGTGTTAGAGTTTTGAAATAGGATTGGAGCAGATAGGGGCCAAAATAGGTTGTTTATGGTTTAAAACGAACGTTGTTATGAAACAGCCCGGCCATCCGTTGGTTAACTCAACAGTGCAGCCCTAAAGAGTTCATAAGGAGACGCATTTTAACTTCAAACCTCCTTAGTCTTGGTCTTCTGTGCCCCTTACCTTATTCATCCCAAAAGGGAGAGACGCAATTTTTTACAAGTCGTACTTCCATAGTTACGCCCTTCATATGAAAACTGAACTACACGTTACAAAACAACGTCATTATTCGTTCATACGGTAGCCGAGCTACTGAAATTCAAGCTGGACGGTGTTGCTTTAAAAATAGATCGCACGAAATCAATTAAAGCTTTTAAAAGTATTAAACAAGGAATAAGATCCTCACTTCAATCACAGTATCATTAACAGCATCATTGGTGTCTCGCTGGCGATAAAAACTTAACGTTGTTACTCCATTTTCCTGTTTGGAATAGCTCAACATCCAGTCCTGCTGACGATCCAATTGAGGTGGCTTCCGACCAACCGTCAGGTAATCCTAGGAGGGTAATTACAATTAACATTTCACCATTTCATTTCAGACCAACAGGGATGGATATTAAGGATTGATTAATCTTATTTTATTCTCATAATTGAATGAAATCCTTTTGGTGTTCTTGCAAACAACTACAGACATGTGTTTTACCTTTAAGTAGCCGATTCCACCTGAGATGACCCCTCCAACAGCCACATCATATCCACTCATATTGGCCGGGGCTTGAGTTGCAACACCAAATCCAATCCAGCCCGTGGCCCTCACCTCTACCACAAAGTGTAACGTGTCCGTGCTACTATTATACATCCAGGAAGTGTTATAGTTTCCATTGTAAACTGAGAGGAAGTTGTCAAAATGCACTGGTCGAAGCGTAACTGTTGAAAACAAGTTTTAGCTTGTTTATCCAGTGCGTACACAATAGGTAAATTGTCTTCACAAAAAGAAACATCAAAATACCACGTTTAGTTGTAAGTAGAAATTGAGAGAAATACGAAGTCCGGCTGCAGCACTTAAAAATTCTCCGTTTTAATGATTAAGATGCGAGCGTATCAAACCCACCTGGTCTTGTTGTCGGGTTTGTTGTCGGTGTCAGTGTGAGGGCAGGAATTAGTGTAACTTGCGTCCAACCTCTATAAAAGTGTATTGGAAACTGGCCTCCGGGTTGTACGTGAGTCGTGGAATGATAAGCCCAAATGAGGAATACTGACACTCCAGGCTATAATTAGACCAAAATTGAATCATGAAACTAAAATAAAGAGCGCCTAAGCCCAGCATCCTGCACAGTTTGAAAGACATCCAACTGTTCAAAAAATGGTATTTAACTGTTTAACGTTGAAATGAAACAAGGCAATTTCTTTGGCGCTTTTACAAAGTGTCCAGGAACATCATTAAGCTCTTTTACGACGTAAGCAAGCTTCGACTGGGGATAACTTCATTTCCTTGAAGTTGTTACAAACCAATTACAGTGTTGAGCTGGAAGGTGCTCCTCAGATTACTTTTTAAAATCGCCATTCAAACAAGGTCTCGAACAAGACCTTCAGTTTTCTACAGCTGTTGCCTACAACGTGTTAACTCCTAAAAGCTTAGAATTTTAAAACATAGCGCGCAGGTGAAGTGCCCCATGTCACTTAATTGCAAGTACTAGCATTTCGAAGGAGGGTGCAAGATGAAAAGGGGGATTACCGACTCATATCAACTATCTAGGGCAGTTTTGGAATCTTTAACTTAACTTGAATATCACTTGGCACGCACCGTTTAATAGACAAAATAAAAGATAGAAAACAGGTTACTACAGTTATCAATAAGATGAGGTAGATTATAGTTTTGCATCTAAACTCATCAGTAATACACTCATGGTAACAATCCGAAACTGCCAGTTTAAACAAAGAAGAGTTTATATCATTCTTATGATCAGTTTCCAGTTGTCTGACAAAAATTACCTGGATAAAAATATCACTTGCATCGGAGGTGTTTCGCTTGCGATAAAACCTTAATGTTGTCACACCGTTCTCTTCACTAGAGTAAGTCAGTATCCAATCCTGCTTAGCATCTACTGGTGGTCGAACTTGGCCATTAGTGAAATAATCCTGTTTGAAAAAGTTCAGAGGTATTAGCCATATTGTCCCCTTTCTTGACTGACCATCCTGACTCGGCCCAAAAAGCGTCTATGCGAGATTCGCTGAAAGGTCATAACTACGACAGATGTGGCGAAAAAACTAATATATGAAATAAAATAAATCGAAAACTTTTACATTCAAGTATCCTGATCCATTAAAAACTCCACCGACAGCTACATCGTATCCAATCATATTGTTGGGGGCTTTGGTTGCAACACCAAATCCAATCCAGCCCGTGGCCCGCACTTCTACCATGAAGTGTAACGTGTCGTTGCTGCTATTGAACATCCAGGAGGCGTTGTAGTTGCCATTGTTCAAAGAAAGGAAGTTGGAGAAATGTACAGGTCGAGCTGGAGCTGTTGAAATCAAGTTGAATTGTTTAAGTTAGTCACTGAGTGTTTTCGCTGCTGCAGCCCTGAAATTGTCTACGAAAAAAGATTGATCAAAATGACGACTTTAATATATATATATATATATATAGTCAATAGAAATCAAAGCAATACAGGGAAGCTGCAGAAAATCGGGAATGGCTCTCACCGATAGGTAGTCTGTAAAGCTGAAAATGTCTTCTATTTTCCTCATCAAGTTGCAAAATTATCAAGAAAATTAATATTGAACCCACCTGGTGTCGGTGTTGTTACCAGATTTGTTGTGGGCGTCAGCGTGACAGCAGGAATAAGTGTAAGTAGCTGGAAACCTCTAGAAGTGTGCTGTGCAAACAGGCCTGGTTGTACGTCACTTGTGGAATGATAAGCCCATATAAGGAAAACTGGCACTCCAGCCTGGAAATCAAATAAAACATAAAATATAAACTACATCAAAGAGTGCAAAAGCTAAGTACCCCATTTTTTTACCGTTTTAAAAGACATCTAGTTTTAAAATTATGTGCCCAGCGACCACTTAACGTCTGATTAGAGTGGTAAATTGACTGACACTGTCCAGCTAATGTGTTGACATGGAACTAAAATTTTAAGCTGGCCACGTCAACTCTGGCGTTAACATAGGACGAGTTTTATGTTTATTTACGACACAAACCAATTCGAAACATCTACATACAGTTTCACCTGACTAAAATAGAAGCCCTTGATTGTATTTCTAGCGGCTGAAAAGGAATAGACTATACTCACGCCGCTGTTGAAGTCCTGAACACTCATTCATCACCCATGGAGTACATTTTTATAAGGTCCAGGATGAAGGCAATTTCCCGGCCTTGGCGAACGATAATCGAGTGTCGTGTCCAGAAAATTAGATAATAGTTCTTTGCATAGAGGGACCCTCGTTCAAAGCTGGCTTCCGAACTAACCAGCTACTTGCAACACTTCTTTATTCTCTCCTGCTTTTAAATCTGAAGACCTTGGTCAACGTTTACAAGGCTCCCACCATAAGCAAGGTGTGGAGATAAATAAATTCAGGATGGAGCTTCTAACACATTAACACCTGAAACGTGCTTGGTCCTAAGTATACGTTTATTAAACTAAGAAAACAGCATAGTTGACCAAAAAAGGAAAACCAGGAAGATTAGCTTGGCATTTCAACTTATCACAGGTTAGCTTATGCTCATGATTAATAACGGACTCATAACATCCCGAAACTCCCACTTTGAACAAAGAAGCGGTTACCTCATTGGATAATATGGATTCTTAGTCTACCTGGATAACAATGTCCCTTGCATCGAAGGTGTTTCGCTTGCGATGAAAGCTTAACGTTGTTACACCGTTCTCTTCTCCAGAGTAACTCAACATCCAATCCTGCTGAGCATCCAACGGCGGCTGGCCGAACCCGTTGGTCAGATAATCCTATTGGAAAAAGTCACAGGTAAGCCATATTCTCACCGTTCTTTGATGAAGGTAGCGTGAGCCAAAGGTGTTCAGGCGAGATTCGCTCAAACGTCATGTCACAACCACGACAGATCAGACTGAAAAATGAGGGATGAACCTCAATACACAAAGAAAAACTATACCTTCAAGTAGCCTACTTCAGTAAGAACTCCTCCAACAGTTACATCATATCCAATCATATTGTTGGGGGCTTGAGTTGCAAAACCAAATCCAATCCAGCCCGTGGCCCTCACTTCTACCATGAAGTGTAACGTGTCGTTGCTGCTATTGTACATCCAAGAAGCGTTGTAGTTGAGATTGTTCAATGAAACGAAGTTGGCGAAATGTACAGGTGAAACCGGAACTGTAAACAGAGATAATGTTTAAGACATGTTCACTGAGTATGTTCCCAATTTCAGATAAATTGTCTTAGTAAATAGGAAAGATCAAAATATGCCGATTTTAGTTGTCAGGGGAACATGAGAGATATCGAAGGAAGTAGCAGATGTGCTGATGATCTGGTCAGTTATACTGGAACGAGACAGTTTGCCAGAGAAAAGACTGGCTTATTTTTAGGATGACAGGCATCAGGGTTTGGTCGATTTTCACTGGAAGTTAGTCGATCTTTAACCATGGCCTTAAAGGGGCTTTTTAGAAAATGAGCCTAGGAGGGCCGTATTTTTTGCCGTGCAGCCCGAAGCCTGAAGCATGTTCTACTTGGAGCCCGCACAAAAAAATGCTGCTTCTGGCTAAATGAACCCTGGATTGAAGGCGTGGAGTTCTAGAGCCCTGAGTTTTCCGTCCTTGAGCCTTGAGACCCTTCCCTTTTTACCCCGGAGCCCTAAACCTTTTTAAGACCCTGATTTATGCCAAGTTGTATCCCTTTTGTAACGTAGCTTGCAATTTGAAAAACAGCTTTCCTTTAACATAACACTGAGGACTATCGAAAGGGGCAGGCACGAAGCTACTGCGACTGCAATGCCCTTCATAGCGATCTTGGCAGGTACGTGCCAGGTCGAAATAGTCCCTTTTGCTGAAATGTGCTTTCATAAAATCTTTCATAGCCACAATTTGCCTGTCTGTAATTTTTTCCTCTGTCATTCATCCGTCAAAACCATTATTTGAAGCATTTATGAACATATACGTAAACATCTGCTGTACTAATCATCCTTACTTATGGCTACGACCTTCCATGGGAGAAGAACTTCGAAAAAAACATATTGGTTTGCGCGCCAGTTTCTAAAGGACCATACTAAACTATAGATTAATGGAAGGTTTAATGAATGAATTATTCGCCAAAATTGTATTTTTTATATCTTCTTTTCGAGAGCGTCGGGAATAAGTAAAAACTTCCGACGAGCAACCCTGCCATCTTTATATGAGAGTTTCCTTCCCGATATTATTGAGTGAAGTTATGACGGGTATCGAACATAAGTGCTGATTAAGCAAAATCAACAAAACGGTGAACGTGCGAGGCTTTTTCTACATTTCGATTGATAATTGAGCTTTCCACGTGTAAAGTTTGAATAGCCAAAACGTTGCAAGGCGCGTCACGACAGAGGCTGCCAAACCAACAATATTTTTAATATTAAAATTCCCTGACACCGTTTTGTTCGTAATTATTCCGGGATGTTTTCCACCAAATTTTCACCAAAATTCGTCAATTATACATACCCAATAAATCGATGATGGTAGTACAGTTCTCTCCAGTCCTTCCTCTTGGACAGAGACAACTATATTGTCCAAAGGCATTTGTTTTGCACACTGCATCCCCAGAACATGGTTTAAGTGTTATGCATTCATCATCAAACTGGCAAATTGGACCTGGGTATATAAGACAGAAAAAGCTTTTAAAATTACCAAACCGTTAGACATGTGACTTTGCGGAGTAAACCAGGTCCTTGTTAGTCGATTAATAACATGTAATATCTTTTATTAAATAAATGAAATACTAATTTTATTTGTTGTTGGAAGAAATTAGATACCAGTGAGGTCTTGGGCTCAGTTGCTTAAAAGCACCAGTTTATTGCTATCTGTGAAAGCCTTCTGGTGAAAGTAAGGCTTTCCAAAATTTATGATTAGGGAGCTTGCCACAGCAACAACAGGGTAGTTTAGAGTCTCTCCCATTAAGCTTTCAAATTCAAGTATCCATGGCAATTATTTGTCCAGATTTTCCTTTACAGACGAATTCCCTGCCATGTACCGAGCCACGTTTTGACCCTGTTCCATCATCGATGATGGAAATTCACCCATATATTAAGTTCACAGAGGAAATCATGTTCAAATCACCGGCTACCAGTCATGTGTAAAAACACGAGAATGCACACTGCAGTGAAATTGGCTATAAGTGGCTGTGAAAAATTCCTCAGGTAGCTGCCCAGTTTTGTTAGCCCTGAATCATTCAAAAGTTATTGCAGGCCTTGAGTATCTTTGTCTGTATAGTTTACCTGTTTTGTTTGGTGGACATATGCAGTTAAAATATCCCACTCTATCGATACACACTCCACCATGGAGGCATTTGGGTGTCCCATCAAATGAAGCACAGTCATTTGTGTTGATGGAGCAATCAGCTCCTTCCCAGCCATTAACGCAACGACAAGAAAAGCCACCATAAGAGTTAAAACACGTTGCTCCATTTTGACAGGGATTGCCTAGCACCTGGCACTCATTAACATCCGCATCACATGTGACTCCAGTAAAATTTGCCGGACAGCTGCCAATAGGGAACAAAACAAAATGGTGAGTGCGGTTAAGCGTTGTACATACTACACTTTATCCCATGCTTTGAAAAAAAAGCCAATCAGAAAGTTGGAAAGCAATTGCATATTCTGTGGTATCTCACAGGTCATATTTATGGTAGCTTCTAAGCGTTCATGACAATGTTGCAGAGCACGCTAAGGGAAATAGAAAAAGTGAACTAAGCTTGAACTGCGATTGGGGTATAGTGGAAACATCTTCGTATCTTGCTTGGTATCAAACGTCGGAAAATTTAGGGAACAATTCGGAAATTGTCGAAAATTGTCGGACAATTTTCATGTTTCCTAGGCAGGTGCAACATTACTGGAAATGGGCGTGAGATATGTATTTTAGAAGCATGGAATAAAACAGTTAGGCAATGCTTTCTAGTGGTACTCCATGAATATGCCACTCGCGACGTAACATTTCTTTGGAAACACACGGGCCTAAAAGATGGTGAGGATACTGAAAAATCCACTCACTCTTGAGGTATTTTCACGGTCTACCACTTGAGAGCATTGAACGACTGTATATACAGGCTATACAAACTTCGCGTACACGTGTACAGAAATGTGCAGTGCCAAAGGCTATGGCATTTGGGATAGTTTGGTCTGAAACTGAGTACTGATACTTTAAAATTTTATTTAGCAAAATGGAGGTGAATAGTGCTTAATATCTACCGCTCCTTATCGATACTGAAGTTGATTAATTGTTCAATATATATCCAGTTTCTTTCTCTTTTTCTGGCAAACGAGGAAACCTTCTCACTAAGTCCACAGCGATGGCGAGAGGTGAACAGTAAATACTATTCCCAGTTTAAGTGGCCAATCAGAACGCGCGAAAAACCCTATCCATTGGTTTGGTTTATAATGGAATTGTATATATGTATGCTTGGCCTTTTGGTCAGAAACGTAGTATTAAGTTTGCCATTTTGCTGGGAAAAAGGGATTGTTGTGGGGTTTTTTGTTTTGTGTGTGTGATTATTTACTCAAACGATGTTCATTCAGACTAGCCTAGCCTTAGCTGAACAATCAAAGAGTACTTACCTGCAGGTAGCGTTTCCCTGAAAAATTGAACAAGTTCCACCATTTTTACAGTATCCGTCAGCACACACAGGGGCTAAGAGAGACAGCAAAGACAAAGACACGGAATTGAGCCGTAAAGCCGTCAAAAGCCAGGTTGGACATTATAACAATACGTTAAAATGTTACAAGGTGAAACCAGACAGCTGTTTGTGTACGATGCTCGATACATTTCTCATTCCCCGACATTCAACTGAACAACTTTCAGCAAATGCTGCCAGCTCAAGCAGCGACATAAATGCGAAACTTCATTCCGCCACGAATTCTTGAAAAGGTTGAGCTATAAATATGGAGTGCCAACGGAGATTCCTGTCACACTTTTAAACTAAATACCCTGGCCACTGTCATGTAGTATTCTACTCTTTCGCAACTTGAACGATACGGCTAAAATTGTGTTAGAATTCCTTCAAGGGGTCGACGAACATAATTATTTAGGCGAGGTGTAAATATAACCGCATTTAGCCATTATGATGAGCTCCCCACAAAAAGAATTAAACCGTCCTTTTAACAGACAGCAAACTGAACCTCTTTCAAAACAGTTGATCGTGCCAAACCCCCGCGTTTGAAGGGAGCCCTGGGACCCCGGATTTTTGCCATGGCCCAAAGCTTAAAGCCATTTTCTACTTGAAGACCGCACAAAAATGCTTATACTGGAGTCCTGAAGTAAAGCTGTAGAGCAAAAAAGCACCATTTTTCTTTGTCTTGGAGCACTGGAGCCCTAAACCCTTTGATGCCCCGCGCAACGCTCAAAAGTCCTCTGTTGTCCGTATCAAGTTGCATTCATCAACAACGTTTAAAACCCACCTTGTGTCGGTGTTGTTGCCGGGTTTGTTGTCGGTGTCAGTGTACCGGCAGGAATTAGTGTAACTTGCTGCGAACCTCTGAAACTGTGCTTTAAAAACTGGCCAGGCAGTATGTCACTCGTGGAATGATAAGCCCATATGAGGAAAATTGACATTCCTTCCTAGAAATTAGATGAAATAGAAAGAGATTGAACAAAATGATCCACTCACTCCATCTCACTCTGATTGGTTCTCTGCCCCACCCGATTCAATCAGGCATACAAAAGAAAAGACTGTACTCATAAAAAAACTCTATTCATCACTCATGGAGTACATTTTACCAGGTTCCGAATGAAGACACATCTTCCTTGGTGAACAGTAATCGAGCGTTGTTTCCAAAATGTTACATATTAGTTCTTTGACTAGCAGAAACCTCGGGCAAAATTGACCGCCGAACTAAGTAGCTACTTGTTAGACTTCCTCATTCCCTCCTCCTTTTAAATCAAAAGACCTTGGTCAACTTTTGTAAAGCTCCCACCGTAAGCAGAGCATGGGTAGTGGGGGAAAATCCATTTCGTCGAATTTGTCAGAAACTAATTCAGGGTGGAGTTTAAAAGTCCTAAAGTAAACTAAACTCAACTTGAGTAGATGCTGATACGTTATTTAAAAATTGGAGAGCACGGTTGACCAAAAAAAGGAAATCAGGAAGACTATCTTTGCCATCTAAACGTACCAGGTTGGCTTATGCTTATGATTAATTACGGACACTCCAAACATCTCGAAACTCACACTTTGAGCAAAGAAGCGGTTACATCATTGGATAGGAAGGATTCTGATTTGTCTGATAGAAGTTACCTGGACAACAACATCACTAGCATCGGAGGTATTTCGCTTGCGATAAAACCTTAACGTTGTCACACCGTTCTCTTCTCTAGAGTAACTCAGTACCCAATCCTGCTGAGCATCAACCGGTGGCTGACCGAAGCCGTTGGTGAGATAATTCTATAGGAAAAAGTCACAGGTAAGCCATCTATGCAAGATTTGATAAAACGTTATGTCATAACCACGACAGATGAAACTGAAATATGATGGATGAACCACAACAATTAAAGAAACCTTTACCTTCAAGTACCCTACTCCAGTAAGAACTCCTCCAACGCCTACATCATATCCGATCATATTGTTGGGGGCTTGATTTGCAACACCAAATCCAATCCAGCCCGTGGCCCTGACTTCTATCATAAGGTGTAACGTGTCCGTGTTGCTGTTGTACATCCAGGAAGCGTTGTAGTTGCCATTGTTCAAAGAAAGGATGTTGGCGAAATGTACAGGTCGAACTGGAACTGTTGAAGTTAAGTTGAAATGTTTAAGCTTTAAGTCACTGAGTGCCTTCACTGCAGTAGCACTGAAATTTTGTTCAAAAAAGATTGATCAAAATTCCGAGTTTAATTGTCAGTCCTGACAAATAAAGTAATACAAAGAAGCTGCAGAGAATCGGGAACGGTTCTCACAGAAAGGTAGTCTGTGTGCTAAAAAGTCATCTTTTTGCCTGATCAACTGCAAATTATCAAAAACATTGAACCCACCTGGTGTCGGTGTTGTTACCGGATTTGTTGTCGGCGTCAGCGTGACAGCGGGAATAAGTGTAACTTGCTTGATACCTCTAAAACTGTGCTGTGCAAACACGCCAGATTGTACGTCACTCGTGTAATGATAAGCCCATATAAGGAAAATTGACATTCCAGGCTGGAAATCAAATGAAACATGGACTGTAAACTAAACAAAAGAGTGCCAAACCCAAGTATCCTGTATTTTTTTACAGTTTGAAAGACACAAAGTTAATAATATGGGCCTACCGACCCTGATTGGAGGGTGATAAATCGACTGAAGCTGTCCATATAATGCTTAAACATGGAATTAGCATTTTAAACTAGTCAGGATGACATAGGTCGAGTTTTATGTTCCAATTACAACTCACACCCGATTCGAAATATCCGCTTACAGCGCACACCTCGCTAGAATAGAAGCTCATAATTTTTATTTCTGCGACTAAAAAGGAAAAGACTATAGTCACACCGCTACTGAAGCCCCTGAATAAACTTAACTTGAGTAGAGAGAGCATGGTTAACCATAAAAAGGAAAATCACAAAGATTAACTTTGCCATCTAATCGTATCATATGATTAGTTACGGACTCCAAGCATCTCGAAACTCACGATTTAAGCAAAGAAGTGGCTACATCAATGGCTAATATTGATTCTTACTTATCTGAAAGGAGGTACCTTACCGTACCTGGATAACAACATCACTTGCATCGGAGGTGTTTCGCTTGCGATAAAACCTCAAAGTTGTTACACCGTTCTCTTCCCTAGAGTACCGCAACATCCAATCCTGCTGAGCATCCACCGGTGGCTGGCCAAAGCCAGTTGTCAGATAATCCTAATAAAGGAAAGTTTAAAATAGTTATTTTGCGCATAATGTCAGTTTCCTTTTGAAAAATCTTAATCAAAAACACTTTAGTGATGTACAAGAGGGTCTTTATGGAAAGTAGCTTTGGCAATTGATAGTGAAAGAAATCCCTTAGCGGCACTGGGAAGTACTATTAAATGGTCCGGACTTTAGGATTTCGTTTACAGGAGCGAAGAGCTAGAACCAGCTTTTACAGCTCCATGACTTTCGTTTGACTGGTCACACAGGAAATCAACAGTTAGAATCAGCGTGTACAGCGTATAAAAACAGAATCACATGCAGGCAATTACTAAATAATAGATTTCGTTTGCACGGTCACACCGTAAGATTGCAATCACAGACTCTACCGGCTCATAGAACCCCATAACAAGTCAAAAGGTTTAAGCCTGATAGTGAAGAGGTTGAGGAAAGATTAAAACTTGTTTTCGGGAAAGCAGGTTGTCAATCTTGTAATTTCAATCTAACACTGAATGGGTATGACGCCATTTTAGATATCAGTGCTGTCTAACAAGTATCTTATTCTAGCCTTACAAGCCGGTTGTTGATTAGCAGGTTTCTCCAATGAAGTAATTTATGAACTCTGTACACATGTTTGTCCAAAAAGGCCGGTGTTTACTGAGAAAATAACCATGGGCATTAAGATACAAGAAATTGGTTTAGTTGTATAAAACCTAACGCTGGAAGTAACTGCTTACGTCAGGCGTTAAGATAGTGACTTTGACTGTAGTGAACCTCTGACTTTAGCAGTTACACCAGACGTTAACTTTCATACAACTCGCCCGTGTTGTCTATTCACTGTGTTTAATTAGCAATCAGTCTCAGACGAAATTTTAACAAGAAATAACCATTTGCGGACGAAGACGAGAAGTTGAATTGTTTTAGCAGACACCTAAATGAATCCAAACGGAAAAAAACGATATTACGGACATATTTACAGACAAATAAAAAAGTATTTTACTTTCATTTTCCTAGAAGAGTCGTGCGCGGTCGTTGTATCTAAGCGGCATAGGAATAGTAGACAATAATGAGTGCGCCAAACAGATTCGCGTATTCGCAAAAGACCACGAAGAATATCCCGCACTAATATGTAACATATACGCTGACGATTTAAGAGCGTATTCTTTGTCAGTAGTACTGTAAATAATTTCTTTGACTGTTTTTTCTTGTTACAGTTCAACTTTCTAAATTGTATTGTGCCTTTGGGTAGTGTTTTCACTCTTCTCTAGCAAGAGATTGTCTTGTCCCCTTAACTCTAGATATAAAAGACGAACGTTTTTTGCTAAGTGAACGGTATAGTGTTCGGATGTGGGTTGTCCATGGTCTGTTGATTAGAGTTCCTGTTTTTACCATCCACTATGCAGCTGCATCATGACTCGGCATTCAAGTACACATTGATATAAAACCACTTCTAACATGTTAACATGTTAAACATGTTAACATGTTAAACAAACAACATGCTACAGCCCAACACGCACCCGGTATTTTACGTTACACGCACATCGCAACGGTACGTCGGGCACAGTGATATTATTTCAACAAGTTAAGGTGACACTGGCATTTTACTGAAATAAAAAGAGATTTACAACCTTTAACTTGTCAAGTTTAAAATAATATTAGAACAGCCAGGAAATGTTCCGGAAAATTTTCATTTCAATGCTTATTTCAAGGAAATCATTTTATGAAACTCATCAACCAACATTATAAATAACTGCATACCGGTATGTACGTCACAAACGATCCAATGAAGCTCTCACGCAAAGATAATATATACAGCACTTTTATTTTGCACGAATTAAATTCTGATTATTTTTTAGTCGTTTTCACCATTGTCAATTTTAAAAATTGGCTTTTGAGATTTTAAATATCGCATTTGTGATTTTCGACAGAGTGCTACTCACTTTTGTCCATGTTGGAGAAGAAGATTCGTTTACTGTGACTAATCACCCGAAAAATATTTGTCCCGGCTTGTTGCCCCCCATTTTTTGCAGCAGAACGGTATACGTATGTACCGATGGACCTCATAAATAGACATCAACGTAAATTATCAATCAATCAAAAATATGTTGTCTTAATGATTTACATGATGGACTGAAAATGTTTGTATCAGCACATTTTAAAAATTTTTCCTTAATAATATTCTGCAAAAAAAAAAACTAAACATTCAACGCCTATGACACAATAACCTCGGTTCTTTGAGCAGTTTGACACTCTGGTGATCATCTTTATCAGCAAAAACGTTTAGCATTTTTAACTTTTTTAATAACATTTTACCTAATTTTTAAACCGAGGCTGGATTCTTGTCTGTAATTGATCTGGTAAAATAAATATTCGGATAAGTTTTTTTTTCAGTTCGTTCACAATATAAGATAAAGACGGAGAGGCGTGTAAATTTCCAGGTCGCTCAAAATTGTCAAAATATGGTGCATTTTTTGGAAGTTGCTGACAAAATTTAATGTAGTAGAAGTTCTTAGATTCAAAATTCCAAAGCGGAAGTAAGGTAAAAATTTAGTAAAATACATTGACATTGCATGTACATGTCTGTGACAAAGTCATACCGTGCCCGACCAGGTTTTACTTACCTGTAAATAACCTGATCCATTATTTAATACTCCACCGACTGCTACATCGTAGTTCTGCATATTGTTGGGAGCGTGCAAAGCGAAGCCAAACCCGACCCAACCTGTTGTCCGAACTTCAACCAAAAACTCTAAAGTATCTGCAGACTCGTTGAAGTTGTAGGAAACATTATAGTTTCCACCATGAAGGAAAATAGTGCTAGAAAACACAACAGTGCTCTTTAAGCCAACCAAGAACAGCGCCAACAAACACGGTTGAAGGACAGCCATTCCACTATGAACTGAATGGTTTTGCGTGAGCACCAAATTAACTGTATAATTTTTGGTTAATTCACTATATATAACGTAGGCAGCTTTTGAGCTGGCCAACCCACCAATATCTGTTGTGTAAATTTCAGCCTATTGTTTTGCGGGCACAGGTGCTTATTTTGCAATATCACCCTCTTATTTATAATTGCGGAAAATTGCCTGCAGTGATATTCACTGGCAAAGACTATGGTATAAAACCTTACGTAACAAGAAAAGAAATAACAGAGCAGATTATTTAAGAGAAAATGAAACGCAGCTTACAGAAGGCGAGAGCAAAGGGGGAATCATTGTCAAGGAAGCATTCTGTTAACAGAGCATTCGCGCTCATAGTTTTTTCCCATTTGCAACCATGGCGACGTTACATACATACATACATACATACATACATACATACATACATAAACTTTATTGAAGTGTCAGGGTCTTTAGCTATGGATAGCTAATTGGGGACACTAGCAAATACAAATATAAAATACTA
>Ga0126336_10000571_pt1 | contig 15770 bp, 13 predicted proteins | sample SidCmetagenome_FD_92530 | JGI IMG/M metagenome (GOLD analysis project Ga0126336, IMG submission 92530) | Coral microbial communities from El Islote,Puerto Morelos, Mexico - Siderastrea C C metagenome | ecosystem: Host-associated > Invertebrates > Cnidaria > Coral | place: El Islote,Puerto...
ATATTTCCTTACGTGTATCCTCTTCACAGGGCCGAGCTCTGCAGCATGAAAGGCGTTAAAAATCTAATTTTTGAGATTCCTTTCTATCAGTGACATGAAGAGTTTGTCAAATCCCTCGAAAATAGACAGGCTTTTGGGCTTATATACAAGCGGGCTAACTAGACATCCCTAATGAAAGAAATGGATTATGTCTGCACTGATCCAGAGATCATGCGTAATTGTAGATTTATTTGCTGAGCAAGCCTTTTTAGCGTGTCTAAGAAATATCGCTTGCTGATGGCTGAAGTGTGCAAGTGAATATAACATGGTTTCGTTGAAGACAAACTTGAGGTAGAAATATGTCTCGGAAGCATGTTAACTTCGTTGCTCGCAAATGACTACAGCTTAGGTCCTTATTACTTTCGATAAACAACAGAACGGTAACAGCTTGCAAAAACTAACAGCATTCCCAATCGTTGGGAGACATGTAGAAGTTACTCTGGGAATTGTGGTAATTTACTTCAGTTAGTCACATTACATGAATATTCCCAAGTACTTCTTATTAAGGTATAGTTCATTTTCAGTTATTCATTTACCACTGTTATTCTTACTGGGCAGCGGTTCAATGTGATAACTTGGCTGACTTATATGGAAAGCTATAAAATTTCGACTCTGCGATTACTAAAATGATAAAAAAATGCTTCCATCAAAGCGATCATCTATTTACACTGAAAATTGTCACCATTCTGTCCGCCCATTCACACACTCAGGGTCTCTAGCACTTGCTCCACAGATGCCCTCTTGTCAGAAGCGACAATCGACGTGCCGTTAAGGAATTCACAGAGAGGGCCCAATTTCGCTTTAACAAATACTCGCTTGCCCAGCTTACCAAAACTGAAAATGTCACTTTTCACACTTTGTCCCCTTAAGCCAGTGACAATTTCTGGGAAAATTGAGGAAAGGCGCCTTGATGCACTTGACTTTGACGCTCTTTTGTCTTTGGTCCTTTGAGGCCGGTCATTGGAAGGCTTTTCCCAAAGTCAATGATCACTGGGTTGTAAGTTTCGCATTTTCTTTTGTCCAAAACAACATTGTTAGCTTACAGATCTTTGTGAAGGAAGCCGACTTTGTGAACACATGAAAGTGCCAGAGCGACTAATTCCCCGATATACAAATATTGCAGGGCAGTTGAGATGGTTAGTGAGTTCTTATCCTTTTGGTCGCCATGAAACTGGATTATCAGACGGAACAGGGCGCTTCGGCTACATACTCCGAAGAGAAAAGGAAGCCTGGAATGGTCGCCAAGTTTATTATAGTGACCCGGGCCGCATAGATAAGTTCGTATCTCACTCTGTTTTTAGCTTGGTGACGCTTTTCTTCCTGTAATTCCTTGATATGGAAGTTCTTGACCACAATGGTCGTGTTCCTGTATGTTCCAAGGTAGCGTCCACCATAGCTACCGCTTCCTAGATGTTGTTTTGAAATGGTGACGTGGTGGCTGCCAATTACCAACAACTCACGTCCTTGCAACCTTCGCAGATGGCACATCCAGTTCTTGCAGCACCAAGCGAGCCCTTTTTTCATCAACCAGCCTGGAAAGCGACCATCTGCAAAGGACCACTCGACTAGCAGTCTTTCATTTAGATTTTCAAGTACTTCTCAGTTCACTTCAATGGTAAATTAAATGACATATTTGATTGTGGATTTACATCGTAAGAATTATTTAATTGAGCGAGTTGACATGTTTATGATAATTTTCGTGATCTGTTTGAAAAACTTGTAAACATTTGGTCAAAATAGCCATGAAATTAATTCCCGCCTCGAGCTGAATTGCTTGCGGGTAACTTTTTCATGAGGCAAAAATGAAGTGCTTTCTGTTTTCCCAGGCAAACAAGTGCTAATCAAAACAAATGTTTTTTTCGTTTATGAAGGCTTACTGCACATTTCTTCTGTATTTAAAAATATTATGTATTGAACAACTGCATTAAGCTCTATACACATTTAACAATTAAAGGACACCATGAATTTTAGCATATGTACTTATTTCAGTGGCCATTGAACGTCATGAACACAGAAAGACAGTACATCTCTATAAAAGATGCTCTTGTCTTATTTCTAAATATTTTGAACAAAATAATAATTCCTGGATCTGATCCTGAGTGAAAGAAACTCTTAGCGGTCAGCTTGGCCGCTTGCAATGGGTGAGTTTTCATAAGGAAACGACTAAGGAAACAGCATTTAGAGCAACTTGATTCGTCCTAAATAAAATACCACTAAATTACTCTCATTTTCATGTGAAAAACCTGAAGACAATGCGTAAAACAAAAAGCATAAACAAAATGCAGACCACCATGGAAACCATTTGTTTTGGTTAATTTTCTTAAACATAGGACTTTTTATCCAATATTTCAACAACTACAGCAGCGGTTCTTCTTTCATCGCTGAGTGGCATTCTCTACAAAGTTGAAAAAGAGCATTTATGATCCTAGAGTTTCTCTATTCAACCACAAGGACTTTAGAAACTCTGCATCTTGTATGCAAGAAATCACGGAATAAGTTTCCCTCTAAAACTTTGAAGATACAAGTTTCTGTCTGTGTTTGATTACTAGAAGTTCAGCCTGAAGTCTATCAATAAGCTTAACTAAAATCCTAAAGGAGAAAAAGACTAGAAATGCCCGGTGACAAGAAAACAAAAATAAATTTTGTCACTATTAGAAAGCAAAGCTCATTATTGTTCCGTCCCCGTCCCAAAATGTCAGAACACGCCGAATAGAATATTGAGAAGGGGATTGAAAGCAACAATTACCCTTAAGGAAGCGGAGAATGATGTACTCAAGAGAAATACAGCTATTTCAATGAAGGTTGTCAGATCAACTCAAGATTATGCGACAAGACCAAAGGGTAGTTGCAAATTAAAAATTACGTTTAAAAAAAAGAACTCTATCTGAAAATAATTCTTTCAGGTTTTTGGTTTTTGCTGATTTTGGTGAACTTAAGCATAAAAATCCCATCTTACCCTGCGGTCGCGTCGCATAGGCTTAAGCTTTCATCTGACAACGTTAATTGAAATAGCTGTACAAACTGTCGCACAATATATATATACATATATGTCCATTTGTACGATGTCAACAGGAACTGTTGTAACTAGGTTTAAGTACATGAAATAAGTAACCTTTCAGTTCTGTTGTGGTGGCGCAGTGGATAGAAGGCATCCGACCACAGTTGCATCTTTTTGCATCTTAGTTGGTGGGAGTTCAAACCTCACAACTTCACTATTTTGTCTCTCCAATTTTTTGTATCTTTTGTTGGTTCTTTCTGTTTGGTTTTCGTACCTCCTTTCCGTCACCTTCTTCTTTTGTACTGGATTTTTATTTCCATTATTATTGCACATGCTAAAAAAATATTAACTAAAACACAATTTATGGTACCGCAGAAGAAAATACGAACATCAGACCAAGGGTATACAGAGTTGCAATTTTTGCCTCCTTGCCTGTCACGATGGTACTAGTACTTAGACGGTACTCTGTTCTCATGATGAACGGATAAAGATCTGGCTTAACTTTAGGTTATACCTGTTTTTCTATTCTTGGTACAAGCTATTGTTTAATGCAATCTTTCTTAGTCTTCTTTTGTTTTTCAACTGAGGTTTTGAGGAGCTCCACTGTTAGGCTGGCCTATCTATATATGTTATGCCCCATATAAACTGGTAACATTACTAAAATGGAAAAGCAGTGACTTACACTTGAGGTACAGTAACATTGCTCAGTTCCTTCCTTGGCAAAGATGAAATCATCTTGAGCTATGCTTCACTTTCACATGAACTGAGGGACTGTTCGTTATTTATGGGTGGGGTCAGTGATTTTCAACCAATTCAGGCATATGAAAAATTAACCCCTCCCCGAAAGTGGGTATTGATTTATTGTTAAAACATTACCCCCACCCCGTTTACGTGACAGGTTCAAAATTTTACCTCCCTCCCCTACCCTCAGGATGCGACGTGCTTCTGATTGCAAAATTGCGTACAACACGTGTTCTGGCCGCGTGCTGATAAACCAAAATCCAGTGCAAGGTCATTTGCAATCGTACAGTATGGAAGCACTCAGCAAGGAAAGTAAATTTGCAGCGCTGGGCCCATTTGAGAGAGAAATCAACGGTAGGAAAGTTTGTAAGAAGTGCATTGCAAGACTTGAACCACTAGGATGTACTTCTGAACCTGGAGACAAATATAAACAATTGCAAAGGTCATGCACGTGCATCCACTCAAGGGCTTCGTGTGATCATGGAAACAGTGCTGCATGGTTCCCAGTTTTCTTTGTTATTTAAAGAATTTCACATTTACAGTTCGTTTTTTGAAACTTACAAAGATGAGGAAGCTTTTAGGGACATTTTACTTCATCCAGAAACGGGTTTAAATGTTGTGATTGTGACGCATCCTGTCACACTCAAGCGGTTTGTTGTTCTAAACAACAACTGTTTATGTGACGTTTCAATGTTCCTGAAACACTTTACACAAGAATTTTTATCAGGTGATGAGAATGCAGATCAGATGAGGTTAGATCAAGAAACAGTGTCGGCACTTGTGAAGAGCATGGACACTGAGTATGCCAGAAGTATATTAAAAGCGATTATCGCATTACTCCACACACGTTCTGAAACAGTTAATCTTGGCATTGACCCAGTCCTGGCAAGGAGAAACATAGAAGAGGTAATTGAAGTTGCTGAGGAATGCAGAATGTCTATTGTTGCTGGCGAGGATATAGTCAACGTAAGACTTAAGGATTGTCTGAAAAGAATTGACACTGAAATTGAGGAAAAGAAAACTTTTTCTTGAGGAGAAACGAGAAACCTGGCCGCTAAAGAGCCTGTCAGATTTAGAAGAGTCCTTACGTCATTTAGAAGATAGAAAAGAAGAAGTGAGTAGGCTTGTTCGGAAAGAAGGTAAGTCTTGAGCAAACAAAGTTAGGTATGCAGCAAAAAGAGTCGCTGATTCTTTGCTCAAGCAAAATAGGGTCACATGCAGAGGACTCAGAGCGGGGAGACCAATGGAAATGGGAGAAGACGAGGAACAATTCTTTCTTAAATCCACAGAGGAGATGTCTACCGCTCACGGAAGATGGAATGACACAGTCTTGTACATGAACCATAGGGTAACAGCTCGAGACATGTTGAACATTGTAAACTGCTAGAGAGAAGAAAAGAATCTAAAACCATTGAGGAGCTTGTCAACAGTGCTAGCCTGTGGTAAGGCAAAGAGAGCCACAAGCATTCAAGCAAAACGCCACAAGGGCCGCTCCCTCTTTTGCTGTAAGAAACCTCCAAAAACCGAGGGTAAAGAAACGGAACTAACACACCAACCAGAGAGCACACATAAAGAATGCGGTGTTTGACTTCTGCTACAACGAACAAGACAGAAAGTACTCTTTTATAAAAAGTATTGATGACAAAGCGTATGTGAGGCCCGGAATGTCTGTTGGGCTCCGAGATGTAAAGAAAATGGGCATTTATCAGCCAACGGATACCAATGCTGCGCACAAACTCCCCAAATGTGACTGGGTTAATGAGCAAGTGTATGTCACTCCATCTACTCACCTCATTTTTACTAAGGAATCTAAAGTGATCGGTGAAAGAGAGGTTTTTGTCCTGCTAGAGGATGACAGTTTTGTTTTCATGAGGCCTAAAGCCTTTTTAGGAAGTTCAGGCACTATCTGGGCATCTGACGACATGGAACTGCGTGCTACCCGTGTGGACGTCTATGAAGTGGAGGGATTCAATATATCGATGGCATTTTGGGGTCTTTGTGCAAGGATTAAAGATAAAATTGAACATTTAATTCTGTCCACAACTCAGAGAGAGGTACTTTCGGTAACTATCAGGCTAGATTGTGTTTATCGACAATATGAGATGAAAAGAGTTACACTTTTGAGTATTTGGAAAGAGCAGTCACATAGTGCAAAGTTGTAAAGATGAGTGACCACGAGAAAGCCTGTTGCCTTCAAATACAGTCTCTTCTCACTCCAGTGATAACTCAGATGGAAGCTGTGAAGGACAGTACTTCAACGGGCTCTCTGCTGTGGCAAGAGTACTGTAAAATATTAACTGTATGTCAGGAACTGTTGAATCTATTTTCCAGCTTTGGTTTGCCTATCATAAAAGCCAGAGTTATAGAACTCACCGATGCTGGACCTGGGGTTGGCTGTAACAACAATGAAGTCCAGTTCAGACTGGCTGAAAGAATTTTGATTCACAACCTGAATAAGTTAGTTCGCGTGCATAGGGCCCGTGGGGATAGCAGACAAAATGAAGCAGAGAGGACCATTGCCTCAATAGTTGATGCCCTGGTTACAGGTGAAACCTTAAACTGGGAACATTATAAACGATTGGAGAACATGTCCGACGAAGACATTGAAGCTCTGACGCTACAAGATTATGAGAAACTAGAAAAAAGAAAGAATGGAAAGGAATGCCTGGAAAGCTGCTGGAGAATTGGCCGAAAGAGTGGATGGAGAACCAGCTCCCCATGGTTTTATTACATGTATGGTGACTCCTCGCGAGTATGAACAGTTCTACTGTGACAAAGAGTATTTGAGCGCCTATGCTTCCACCAAAGCACAGTCTTCAAAGGAGAAGTTTCCAGGCCATGGGTATTATTCAAAGATTGACCATTTCTTCACAGACCACTGTAAAAGAGGGGAACGATATATAGAGTTTTTGAAGGGTGCTTGCGAAGAATCTGGCAACGAATGCTGCGCATTTTGCAAGGAATGCAGTGGACCTCAAACAAGATATGTCTCAAGGCCGTATCCTGATTACAAGAAAGAAGGGCACCATTACATGGGCGCCAGCAAAACTCCACTAGCTGGGACAGATGGAAAAACACACGAGGTTGATGATTACTAACCCCGAGCACAAATCCGTAAGTTATATTATGGTAAAGAGATAACTTCTAGTGATGAAAGGAAAATAGAGGAATTTAGCAGAAAGTATGTGGTTGCTGAAAGACTGGTGCGAGAGTACATTCTGCATCTGATCTACTAAAACGGAAAAGAGAGAGGGAGGAATCGCGAAAGAAGTTGGAGAGGAAAGAGAAGGCATACAAAGACTACAACTGGAGGCAACTCTATGAGACAAGGCAAATTAAGGGTTTGAGGGTATTTGAGCGGGGCAAATACATAATGCAGCATAGCTTAACGACTATGAAACTGAACAAAAAGGATAAAGTGGCCCTTGTCGAAACCCACATTGCAACGACACTCTTTAAGGAACTAAGTGCTGTTCAGGGAAATCCACAAGAACAGGAACCACAAGATGGTGAGGACCAAGAAGTTTTAGCTGAAGAAACAATACTTTGTGAGTGGGAAGGTAAAGAGACTGACACTGATGTTGAACACGATGACTCTGATTTGTTTTGTGTTTGTAGAGGCTATGAAGATGGTCGTTTTATGATTTGTTGTGACTCTTGTGATGAATGGTGCCATGGGGAGTGTATTGGGATAGATGAAACTGAGCGAAAGAAATACGTAGAGACTGACATTCTGTTTATCTGTCCGTCTTGTCAAGCAACATAATGAAGGTAACTTCTGCTCTTCTCTGTTCGGGACTGACTTAAGAACCCTCTGCTGTTAAATTGCTAACAAAGGACTCCTGAATCTGCTAGTCATTTGTTATTAACATTCGGTAAAAGTGATCAGTTACTGTATTCAATTCTTTCAATTTGATTTGCTGTTGTTATTTATGGAGGTTTAATGACATGAAAAATGAGTGACGGGTACTATGAAGAAGTTAAATACCCACTGATAACAATGTATATGTACAAATTGTCCGACTGGCTAAAATATAAACAATAACAGTAACATACAGTGTTTATGGTAATAAATGTATTCAGTGATGGATACTATGAAGACGGTTGAATACCCACTGATAACAATGTATATGTACAAACTGTCTGACTGGCTAAAAGATAAGCTTGCAATAACAGTAACATACAGTCTTTATGGCAATAAATATCTTCTATTTCTTGCATGTTATCATCTGCGGCCTGGTCACTGTCATTGCCACTCATATCAGCCTAGCTTCCGCCCTCATCAGAGTCAACTCTGACACCTGGACTTCCATCCTTGTTGACGTGGTTGTTTTCGTCTGTGGCTGCATTTCTCATGCCAATGTTTTCCAAAGCCTCCTCTTGCTCTTTTTCCAAGGCCACCAGAAGGTCACTACCAAGTTCATCTGGCACCAAATCTAGTAACATACATTTTGCACGATGATTAAAGTGGTCTAATATATATATCAAATGCTTTAACTTTGATTTTGTAATAATACATAGATACCCCTCCCTATTGACTTTAACTTCGCAATCGGGGATAAGAAACTGATTTGCAATATACTCTTCCCTGACTTCTTGACTAAAAATTTGATCAAACAATTTTTCAACATTTCGCTTGTCTTCTTATTTTTCTTCAAGTTTTTCTTCTTCTTTCTCAGAGCACCACTACAAGAGCTTTTCTCACTTGCACCATAAATACGTTTGAACCGCTCCGCAGCCTCCTTGCATTTATCCGCCATCTGTTGTATGTTTGCATGAAGTGCCCTTATTTCTTCAATGAACTTCAAGTTGCAATCATGGCTTAATTGCGTGCAATCCAATTTAAGGTGTCTTCCTTGTTTTTTATCAAAGAGGGACTGATCATGTGTTTTAATTTCGTTGGTCAAATTTTCAATATCCGTCTTCAGTATCTCAAGACGTTTCCCCACTTCACCAATTACATTGGAATCATTTATTTTTGGCACATAGCCTTGGTCAAGCCGATTTCCAATTGCAGCTGGATTATCTGAGCCTAGAAAAGCAAATGCTTTCTCATTTTTTCTTTCCGTTTGGTTATTTCCCATTGCCTTGTTTTTTCTTTAAAAAAGGCCCTCCGGAAAAGCATTTTCTTAGGAAAATGTTTCCTCGCATTTTCATAAAGCACATGATTGGAGAAGATGGTATCTGAATGATTGCCATGAGGTAAGTATCCCAGATCAACATCTCGCCAAGATTGCTTGGTTGGTTTCTCTTCCTCTGGCAGTACGCTTCCATGAACTGTCGACTGTTTGGCACATTTTGTGCTACCCCAGTTTGTTTTTCTGTGCCAGCACCTTAGGAAGGGTACATAAAATATTACTCAATACTGTGTTTACCATCGTTAAATATACAGAATGTATACGAATATCAAACATAGAACGGTCACAGACTGGATATTTCTTTTGAGGAGCTACACTGTCATTGCAAGTTGCTTTGTCTCTGTTTATTAACCTTCAATTCCCCATGCAGAACGATGCGGGTTCAGTTAGCAGTCTTCTATGATGCCTTCGTTTGGACTCGTCACGCAATCGAGGAGTGTGTGAGGAGTCCAAATTGCATTGTGTGGACAAGGCAAAGCACTTCTGAGTGCTCTGTACTATGTTTACAATATTACCTGTGCTTGATGACGACGCGTCTCTCTCCTGTTCTGAAGGCTTTATAGCAGCCTCAGGAACAATAGAAAGCTGTTGTTGCTACTGCTGTAAAATTGCGGCTGCAAGTTTGTCGTAGTCTATCTCCATACAAGACTTTCAGGAAGCTGTGTTTAATGTATCTGCAAAAATGACTCCTATATGTCATTGGCAAGCTGGAACAATCGCTAGTTTTGCTGTTTGAGGATGGCTATATACATACGCACTGCAATACTGTAAACTACAACTGGCCCCGGCAAATGACATGTGTGTGGGTTTTGCTTATATTAAATATCAGATTGCATGTATTTAAAAGGGATTTAATAAGTTATATATTGGAACCTTTAAAGGCACAGTTTCACGGTTCAGCGCATGTGCGAGCGATCACATGAGCGCTGTCAAGTTAATTGTCTTTGGGCCAATTAGAAGCGAGTACACAACACCGGCGGGATACGGCGGGAAATTGTTATAACTTGCTGGCACTCGAGATCGGCCAGTGTTTTGGTCGCATTTCCGAAGTTCGCGCTTTCGCCACTTCGTAGGCTTTTCAGTACTGTGGAAATGGCATTAGCTCCCAGCGCTGTGGAGGGCCCATCCAGCTGCAAATGTAGTGGTGTGTGCTCCAAGAAAGACAGAAGGAAACAAAAAGGCTGCCCATGTAAAACACGAGGGGAGCGCTTCGTGTAAGTGTCTTATGACATCCAAGAAATGCCAAAACCAGGTGGGCTTTATTCTTTTCCTTGACGTAAACATATTTTGATTTTATTGATTTTGATCTTATTTCAATTCAGAATGAACTTATGCGAACGAACACTGGTTTATTTTAGTACGATGTCGATATCTCCCGACATCGAGTTGATTACGCTCGGCACGAAAAGCTGAGAAGCTCCCTCCAACTTAGAACCAGGTTTTCATCAGCATTCAATGATAAACTAACTGCAGTGTTTTTTCGATAGCCCGATTTCGTTAGACCAGCGAGAAGGCCACGAACAAGAAATCCACAAGCTTCAAGAAGCAATGCAAGCAGTTCGACGACAGTCAACAACAACAATAACACTGAGCGCCCTTCCGAGATGGAGGAATGTATTCGGGAAAACGCAGCCGTGGAGGTAAATCAAAACTGCATTTGCCGTTTTATTTGAATAACCACGATCTTATAGATAAATGAATACCTTATAATACATTTTGCAGTTTGCCACAAATCTTTTTTGAATTGCCTGCTATTCGACGACTACAACCAACTCGCATTTGATCACACATTTCTCCGATTCGAGTCTCGGTGTTTATTGTTGCAACACTACGTGATTGATTGTGTAATTTATTCCATCCAAAGCAAAACACTGATGTTTGATGCTGTTTGTCCGGCCAATTCTCCGTTTTTGACAGTTAACTTCCATGTGAACAGACATTTAGAATAAAATCTAGAAAAATTTTCGCGAGTCAAATCGTAGTGTTTTGCATATATGCCACTGAAGGTGTGAAATATTTCTTAGATCTCACGATGTCTTTGTTTCATTCGTCCAAAGAATTTGATAGTAAACTTGGAAGAGGAAACTGCTAGAAGACTATCCATCAGGGTACTGTCGAGGGGAATTGGAAGTTTGGAGTTCATCCAAAGCCAGTTGGTGGCAGATGATGAAAGTGATGAAGGCCCTCTCATCAACAGGCATGGATCACCAATGCCGCCTCTGACTGTCAGAGAAGCACCAAGACAACCAATTCACCCACCATCACCAGACAGACAACCACCACCCACAGACAGACCAACCACACCAGACAGAACATTACCACCACCCGATGGACCAGCAACACCAGACAGACCAGCCACTCCAGACAGACCAGCTACACCAGACAGACCAAGGCAGCAACAACTGGTGCCTGTTCCCGACTGGTGTAAATGTGGTTGTTGCAGACAAATGCCAAGAGCTGTGGAGAACTTATGCTGCAAAAAGAAAGACTGTGTAACTCAAACCCAGAGATTCCATAAGCTCTGTTTGGATCCAGATATCCTACAACTTTGTATTTTGAACAGAGCTGATATTAGGAATGATCCTTTCGATAACAGCACACGACAATTCAGAAAAGCTGCATATAGGCAGTTTATTTTAGATAAATATGGATACCTGGGGAGGGGCAATCGCAAAGTGGTGCCGTCTTGTGCTGTATGGAAAGTTCGTGGCAGGTATCCCTCTCCCACAGGGGTTTATATGGGGTTCAGGGATGATTAAATTTGCAAGCTGCAGCTTGGCATCACATTTTCATCATGACCAAATGTTCACAGTGAGTTTGTCACTGTTGTTGTCGTTATACAATCAGCAACATTCCCTCCTGCCCTCCCCCCCCCCCCAAAAGGGAGGAGGGCAAGGGTTTCCATTTGCATCTTTTGGAAATTCTGTTGCAAGTTTTCCCACCTGACTAGTTTCTCCATGAAGTTTGGGGGTGATTAGATTATATGGTTAGCAAAAAAAAGTTTTGTTACAAGCTGCAGCTTGTGTTCATTTTCAGGGCTTTTTGTATACAGTGCAAAGTGATTTGAATTAGCCAGTTTAGTGTCATTTCATTACTTTATTACCACCCCCCCCCCAAAAAAAAATTACACAACAAACAAATAAAAGAGAAGGGTGAGGGGCTAATGTTCCTGTTTATGCTGTTTGCACAGTTGGTTGTGAGTATTCCTGCCCCACTGGTCTCTAACAGTGTAAGGGGTGATCAAAGTTTTAAATTCGGAAGAAATAACTTTTAGTTATCTTGCAAACTGAAGCTTGGTTTTACATTTTTTCATGACTGCAGTGATTTTCGATAAACAATAATATGGCGTCTTAGCATAATCTTAGCATAACTAAATTCCACAACCTATTTGTATAAGAGTCTTGTTCTGCTTCCAGAGGAAATAAATAAATGTCATTATAATTATTATTATCATTCATGTTTGAGTTTGCTTTATTTACATTGTATATTCAACAAGGAACAACATGTATGTAAGGTAATGATTATGATGTCTACCTACATCCCCTTGCTCAGGCTGTTGTCATAATAAATAATTCCAGTACGTGTACAACTTTCACATTGACTACTGTATCCGGGAACAGTAGCACTACACAACCCTTACAACACAGAGAAGAAACTGAGTCATCGCCTGTATATTTCAGTTGTTACATGTACATATTGTGGTTCAATTCTGTCCTTGTTTCAATTTTTCTTTTCCTTTGGTTTTGTGTATGGTAGTGTATGATAATGAGTGTAAAACAAAAGAAAATAAAAATTGAACTGAGGATAAAATAGAACCACAACATACCTTTGACTTTGTGAAAAGTGGCAAAAATTTGGGAAGTAGGTTTTTTTTTGCTCATGTTCACTCAATTTTTTGATGTTGCTTTACTATATAGTACCACACAAAAATTCTACAAAGTGAACACTCCCTTTCTGGTGGCATAAAAAAAATTATCAGGCATCTGAATTATTTACATTTTGCCTTGACAAGAACCGACTCCTATGCCTTGAAACAAGTTCACTAGTGGGTAAGGGAATTGTGGGTGCAATAGTAGGAGCAATTCGCCTGGGATCATTCAGTGACATTTCCATGAAATCTTGCATGCACCCACAATCATTCTGCCGTATGTTGAAAATTTTAGCCATAAGCATGGGAATGTATGAATAATCCTTGTCTTCCTTCAGTGCAACAGCATCCCAGTATTTTGACCGTTGGTTGTATTTCCTGGAATATATGTTTTCCCCTGACTCATTGCTCTGGGGTTTTCGATGAAGGTGATAGTTATGGTCTATTGCACACAAAGTTTTCCTTACTTTGAAGCCTTTGTACCTGGAATCCAAGTTGTTAGTTTAGTAAATCAATCTCAGTACACAAGACCTAACAGGTACATAATAGGCTGTGATGAAACAATGATATTAAAAAGAAAGGAAAAAATCCTATATAACTACTTGCAAAATATTATATTGTTTACTAGCTATTGGAAACCATTTCTTTAATTCACTTCAAAGTTTGAAAAGCCTCCCCTTTTTAATATGCTGGTCTTCACTAGAAAACTGGAATCCAAGTTGGTAGTTTAGTAAATCAATCTAGTACGCAAGACCTAACAGGGATGTAATAGGCTCTAATGAAACAATATTAGAAGCAATGAAAAATCCTATATAATTACTTGCAGAAAATCCTTTTTGGTAAAAAACTGTTATATTTCCTTGCTATTGGAAACCATTTCAGAAATGCACTTCAAAGTTTAAAAAGCCTCCTCTTGTTTATATGCTGGTCTTCACAGGAAAACAAAAATACAGCAAAATCTCATGAAACTTACTGAAAAGCACAGCGCTTCGTAGCATACATCAGCGAATGGCTGTTTACAGTCTCCAACAATCCAGTGTGCCTGAAAATAACAAAATAGCATATTTTTACAAATGCAAAATTAAATAAAGTTGGGTGAAGTGAGATTATTTTCCTATTAACCTTTTAATCTCTTGCAACGATCAGCATCAATCTTGCAATACCATGATATCATTATGACATGAGAATTGAGCAAATGATTACCAATAATGCATTGTTTTGACATTGAAACACCTCCTAACTAGTCCATAAGGAAATGTATGGTGATCAGTAAGGAGACTCACTAATATTGGAGCGTAATGGAAACCAATGCACAATTCTAGACATGAAACCTTTTCTCCTTGTTTTGCATCCACTAAACTGTAATGGTGGTCACGGGTGGTCATGTTTACTTTAACCTGAATTTAACATAATACTTGAGAGAGGCCAAAAGTCTTGGACTGAGGATAACTTCCTGGAGTGCCTGGAAGTCCTTGTCTCTCCTGTCAAACCAGGGCAAACTGTGTTCAGAGTCGTCGGGGATAGGTTCATGTGCACAGCTACCATCAATCCACTCATGCTGATTACAAACATGGTGTAGCAGGCAAATCCACAGCGTCTATGAAGAATAGAAGTCAATGAACACAGAATGATACATATATACGAGATAGAATCATACGTCAAAAAAAGTTGCTAAACGATGCAATGATGTTGCAAAACTAAAATGAATAAACCATCAGTAGACCAGTACAGATATGTATAGAGTTGTACAGTGAAAGGTACTTATGATTGAACTATCATAATAAAGATACCATAATTATAAGTAATACCTTGAGCTTGCTCTCTTGGCCATCGCAGTTAGCACAACAGAACCAAAAGTGGTTTATGATATGATCGGTCCAGAGAGCTATTTTCTCGTTGCCTTTTGTCTTCCCAATCTAAATGAAAAATGCAGATTTCTATAAGCAAGATGAAACCATATAAGAGGGAAGTGGTGCATTTTCACCCTTTGGATATGCTGTGCTTCAAATTACTTTTTGGTTTACATGAAAAGAAAATTGAAACCAACTGCCCATCTGTTTCAATCGCCTTGGTTACCCCAGGAAAAAAATGCATTAAAAAAAATGCTTTACAATCAAACCAAGTTAACATTCAGATTGTCACTACAGATTTGGAAACTTCCAGCACTAAAGCTAATATTCATACCTGAATGAGGCACTTCCGAATATTCTTTGATTTGTGCCAAATGTCCAGAGAGTGCACTATGTCTTTGAATTCATCAGCTAAGAGGAAAGGAAAATAAAGAATTATTTTTGCAAAAAAAAAATTGCACCAAAACTACTATCTTGAGAACAATTGTGGAGCGTATTAGGCAAATGTTTGTTTTGCGGGGTACTAGTGCATAATCCCGAGCAGGTAAGTCAAGGCCATCTGGTCATGATGGCCAATGAGAAAGAATGAGAACACAGGATTTACCTCATATTGCCCCCCCGGCAACTCCAGCCGTACAACAACTGTCACAACAGTTATTTTAAGAACTATATTTAGCCGTACGGCCAAATCCTGGGTTTAAATCATTTACAGTACAATTCCAAAACAAATATGAAAAGAACTTGTTTATGAACAGAGCTTGTTTAGAGATTTGATAAACATTTACAAGTATAAATACCCATCATTTTAATTATGGAACTTGATGCGTCTGTCACAACTTCCTTCAAATTGACGATGTCCTTCAATTTCACAATTGCACGCTTAAGGGCCTCTTTTTCCATGCATGGTTTTTTTTTTTTATTAATTTTTTTATTGAAGAAAGTAAGACTACAATATTGAATGTTGGAAAAAAAAAGACGTACAAAAAACAGATACAATATTGCTAATACAGCGAAAAAAATTACACCGTTTCACTACATATAAGTACAAGTACAGAGTTAGTTTACAACAGATTAATTTAATTACAATTTTAACGAAAACAAGAAAAAAAAGAAATAGGAAAAAAAAAAAGCAGGTG
>Ga0126336_10000572_pt1 | contig 15767 bp, 15 predicted proteins | sample SidCmetagenome_FD_92530 | JGI IMG/M metagenome (GOLD analysis project Ga0126336, IMG submission 92530) | Coral microbial communities from El Islote,Puerto Morelos, Mexico - Siderastrea C C metagenome | ecosystem: Host-associated > Invertebrates > Cnidaria > Coral | place: El Islote,Puerto...
CAATTCAATTGCGGTAACATCACACACTTCCCATATAAGGTATGATTGACGGAAGCGTATTGCAAAGTGCTCAGAGGTGTTTTGAAAAGAAAAGTCGCGTAGTAGTGAAAATGGTGGTAAAAGATTTTAAGAAGGCCACGTTCTTGCCTGGCTCAATTAAGAAATTTTTCACCTTGGAGCGGTACCAACCTGCTGCCTTGGCAAGGAAATTCTTCGCAGACAGCCAATTCCACAGATAGCCAATACCTTGTTTCCTGGAGGAATCCCAGTAGATTCCACTCTCTATGTCAGAAATGAAACCTACAGAACAGCAGGAGAAATAGATGTAACGAGCTTAGCCCAAAATGGCCCACCCTCCCTAGTAAACTTGGACATGGATGTTGGACAACTTTGTCCTGAAAAACATCTGACATGTGCAGAAAGGCAGATACTTGACACCATTAAAGAAGATGTCAGTCAACACCACGATTACATCATAGAACACGGTTACACAGGTATCATCAATGAAGAACATGTTGACGACATTCTAGGGTCGATCTTAGTTAGCATTTGGAATAAAAGAGTTGTTTGTCTAAAAGAGTTCAATGAGAGACTAGGTCTTTATGGCATTGCAGCGTTCCTCTCACACAGTCCAGCAGCCTGTAAGCCATTATTTGTTAAAGGTCATGTTGGTGATGTTGATGCCAACTATCTAGCAGGATTGCTTTGCCCACAGTACTCTCCTGAAGGTTCGTCAAGAAAGCTTGTAGTAGAAAAGATAGTCAATCACTTCCAAGGATTCCTGTTCAGCCTAGAAGACGATAACATCACAGGATACTCTGCCCCAATGGCGTGGAATTATGAAGATTGACAGCTTCAAGTAACGGCAGAGTTTTCTGCAGGGAAACAATTTCACTCACCTGATCTAACCGCTTCAGGAGTAAGGGGCTGGCTGACAGGCCAACGACACAGGGAAATGAATGGCCAAAAAGTAAAGGTAACTGTCAAGTTTGATCATGAGTATAAGATCCGAAATCCCTATCACACCATATGCTTTGCGTATGTAGGAGCTTGTGGGATGTAAATCACTTTGCCAACAGAACACATGAGGACCTATGAGGACTTTCCACATATCTTCATGTTGGCATATTGTAAGGGACAAGCCATTGCTAGGCCATAACAGTGGTGATGTTTAATTTATGAGATACATCACCATTCTTCGTTAGTAGTTGGCGCTTCTAACGGTCTTGCTCATACTTTGCAGTTATGTAAAAGTCCTCCGGCTTGTTGGCAGCTACAAGCTTGTCAAGCGATGTCAAGAGGAATTGATCGTACTTTGCAGTTATGTAAAAGTCCGTCCGGCTTGTTGGCAGCTACAAGCTTGTCAAGCGATGTCAAGAAAAATTGATAGCTGTCGTTAAAACCCAGCTGGCCAAGGGAGAATGATATTTACTTCTCGGAGTTGTTAGGGATGCAGTTGTTAGGAATATTCAGCGATGGGACGCGCGGCACACTCATCCTTCATCTTCCCAAGAACCTCCTTATTCTCCACGCCATAGAGCAGGTGGTCCTTGCGGAATTCCAAGGCTCGCAGCCATGTCCTCGTAGACGTTCTCGGTTTCGATATCGAGGAGGAGCGAGTCTGTATCCGTGTACAGCAGCTCGCAGCTGCTGCTTGCAGCTTCATCAAGGCATAGTTAAGGTGCTTGGACAGGTGCAACACGCTGTTGTCCACGTACATGGGTCTGTTGAGCGTCAGTCCTCTCTTGTGGACCTGCATGGCCCCAGGTCGTCATCAAAGGTGTTTGCCCGCGCAAAGTCTGGGTGGCTGTCAGCCGTCGGAGCTGGTCCTCCTTGGCGGCGTGTACCAGCTTAAGTGGCTGTCTCCCTAAGATCCTCATAACCCAAATTGGTCACAAAATAGATTTCCTTCAAATCTTGTATGTGAATTACACTTTGTCTGGGTACTTTAAAAACACTTTTTGTTTGCGCTCTTAATGCTTTCTTCTACAGTTTACAAGGGGGGTCCCCTTGTGGACAAAAATAGACATTTTATTGGTACAAAAATGCCAATTTTCAATAACTTTGGTAACTCCTCGCAACACTTAAAATTTGATGCAGCACAAAGTTCTACTGTTGGTTGATAAGTACAACTCTTCCTTATCCTACAATGTTACTGACATTTCCATGTAGGGTTTCAAGTAGTTAAAACAGGCAAGCTCCTTTTATCAACCCAATTTCACAGCTTTTTCAAAAAATTGGAAAAATGGGTAAACAAAACTACATATTAACATAAAGTGAGACCTCGTATAGCAAATTTCTTGAAGTCATGGGAAGTTAAAGACTTGATCTTAATTATAATAAAATAAAATCGTGCGGCCAGACGGTTAAAAGAACGTGGCGCCGCTTTGAAACACCAGTATTTCTAAATTATGCAAATTACGAACCACAACCTATGCTCGGAATTCAAGAACAAATCTGATGCGAGCAATGCTCCCTTACATCAGGAAAACAAAAAAATAGTTTCAAACTACAACAGGACACAAATGTAAGCTGGTAATACTTTGCATATTGCTTAATTAAATTGTAAGCAGCATTCAAATAGCTCAATCTACAATATACACAAGTTATAAAGTACACGCCACTCGATGATTGCTAATTGCGCTTAGCAAGTAACTTTACAAGACAACCTTGATCTAGAACTAATAATCTGAGAATAAAGCAATAAAATCAAGTCCTATTGAGTATATCACAACCTGTGTTTTTTTGCAAACTAATTTAGCGAACACTTAGTGCCTTGCAAAATAATGAAATCAACGAAGGGCATCTTGTTCTGTTTTCAACTGCACCCTTTACCTCAATTTTCCGTCATCTTCGATCAAATATAGATCCGTGCCTTCCAGAGAACATCTTCGAAGCGTCAAACAGTCGGTTTTGAGAAACTTCCCTTTTTCAAAAACCTTCATTTAGACCAAGCTTTCCATGCATTTAGTTCTCTCGTGTTATATTATTCAGGCAGTAACCGCTGAAAAGTAACTAATGTCAACACTGCCCCTTTTTGCATGTGCATTTCTCTTAGCTATCTAAAATTTGAATGCATGATCCTTCACCAATTAATAGTGAATTTATTTGAAAATAAGGGTTGCAGCTGATGGGGAGAAGAAACAAATTTTTGTCCTTAATTTAGATCTGCAAGAACACACCCACACTGAGGGCCATGGTTTTGATTTTTTTTTGTATTTTCAGCTAGGTAAAATATCTCGTAGAGCTGCGCACGTCTTCGTAGATTTGAAAATAAACCCTCCTGTCTTAGACTTCTCGAGCTTCGAAAGTTTCCTTCAGTTTTGAGAAAGTAATCAACTGCAGTTAAGAGACAACCTTAGCCCTATCTAGACCAGGCCTTCTTTGGTCTTCTGTGGCCGTGTGGCCACAGGAGGCCTCCGTGTGGCCTCCGGCGGTGTGGCCGTGTGGCCTCCGATAGCAATAAAGCAATTAAAATGAAACTTAGAGGGTCAAAAGTATGTCCAAGAATTTTGTCCAAGAATGTTTCCTTTGAGATCGGCAAGGGATACTGATGGCGTCACATGACGTCAGACTTACGTCATAATTTCCAATTGGCGGCCATCTTGGATTCACCGTATCACAGGTAGCCTAAGCTCACCATAAGAGGGGCGCATATATTAACCTGTTCCATTTTGCATATGTTATGGCCTCGGCAAAATATAAGGGTTTGTATGAAAAATGCAGCAAATATTCTTTATGTTAACATAAATGCGATATAATTCACAATAATACATGGATCACCTTGTTTCTGTGTTGTATTAATTGCTATTCAATGGCCTTTTGGGGTGATTTGAAGCGTTTTGAACGAGAATGAGTGTCCTTGATTATTTGTCCCTAACACTTACAATATTTGGCAAATTACAAGCGACTTATAGTAATGTACCAAATTATTTCAGAAAAACCCGCCTGTAAAACTTGATTTCCTTAGCAACGTCAATCTCACTGAGCCGGCAACATCGGTTTTTGCCCTTCACCCCTGAAAGGTATATTGGTGGTGGACAAATCTCAAAATTTTGAAAAGCACGTTTGACCTTTGTGGGAAATGCGTGATAACCAAGCCGATAATAACCCAAACAGTTTGGGATCAACGCACTTAAGACAGGAGATGAGCGAGGAGTGGACCCTGCTCAGTTTTCCAAGTGGTACAAAAAAAATTGAAAAAAAAAAAGCTTAAAAATGGAAGCTCATTGGTGTGAGTTCGAGGTTGGGTTTACGGAGTGATCGACAACTATCGCCAGCCACTTCAACAACGCACTACCGGAGAGCGTATACCAGACGAACTGAGGAGAACGGAAGAGCATATCGTCAGAGAAGCACAGTGTGACGTGCATAGTGAGGAAGTCCTCCCCAAGAAGAGTTCTGTTCTCATCTTAACTGCAGTGGTCACCGATGGTATCCTTGGATCAAATACAAGACGCCTAACGACCTGCCCGACACAACGAAGTATCTGATAATCTACCAAAGAAACAACCTTCGTAAAAAGTACATTGCGGTACATGAAGAGAACCAGTAAGGAAAATTATCAAAGAATGTCCAACGTGTCAGAGAAGATTCAGGCGAAAACCAGCCACACAGGAAATGGCCCTCTCACCCATTACAAAAGGTTAGAAGCTACCATGAAGTCATTTCCAAATTGTGCAGCAGATTTTGCTGCTGTACCCTATCTGACCGTACAAGGCCGTGGAAAAGTTTGAGCCAAACTGTACATGTGCTTGTTGTTGACTTTTTAAAAACACTGCTGTCCCCTAGATATGGCGTGGTTTTCTAAGTTCCTTAACTAGCATAGGGATAAGAAAAGGTTGGCCGCGTGATATGCTCGCAGACAATGGTACCAACTTTATGGCTGACCACAAAGAAATTCAACAGTTACTGAAGCAAATCGATCGACAGCAAATTCAGATGATGACTTCTATCAAAGGACTCATTTGTCACTAACTCTTTTTTGGGAAAGGTTTTGAACGAATGATCAGATCAGCGAACCGTGCTGTGAACGCTATCATGACAAACGCACACTTGAAATTTGGAGAGTTCCCCACGGTTTTTACAGGTGTAAAGAACTTAAGTTGAGAAGTTATCCAAGCGACGAGCTTGTATTGGCAATAAAGGGGATCAATTTTGTGGATTTCAGCGCGTACATATCCAGCTAAAAAGACACTGAATTGACTGAATTTTGAACACGTTTAGTCACATTTGCCCATACACGGCAAAACAAAAAGATTGCTTTACGTTAAGCTACATTAACCAAAACTAAAAACTAGGCAAAGCGCCCAGTTTTCATTTTTTTTTTTTTGCTAAGGTTGCCATAAGCACCCAAAAGAGACTGTTTTTAACAAGTTTGGCAGCATTTGCCAATACAAGCCAATACACACCAAAACAAGTGAAAGCACGCTGTTTTCATTAAGTTTACCCAAAGTTGCCAAAGGCTGCCAGAACAGACTGTTTTGAACCAGTTTAAAACCATTTGGCTATTTAAGTCAAAACACACTGAGTTATCAAGTTAAGCTACGTTTGCCAAAGCTGAGAAAAACACACTGTTCTCTTTGGCCGATGTTGCTAAAGATGCCAAAACATCTTTGCAATAAGTTGAGTTACATTTGCCCATACACGGCAACACACACTGTTTTCGTCAAGTTAAGGTAAATTTACCAAAAGTAAGAAAAATACACTATTTTCATCACATTTGGGCAAAGTTGCCAAAAGTAGTCAAAACAGATTGTTTTTATCAATTTAACCCACATTGACCAAAAAAAGAAAAACGCGCTGGTTCTGGTCAAATTGACCAAAGTTCAGAAAACTAGCCAAAACAGACTGTTTTAACACGTTTTGCAGCATTGGCCCATATAAGCAAAAACACACTGTTTTCTTAAAGTTTGGCGACACTTGTCCATACAAGAGAAACCACACTGTTTTCATCAATTTAAGCCACATTTACCAAAACACTCAAAAACACCCTGTTCTAATCAAATTTGGGTAAAATTGCCAAAACAAGGCAAAACAGATTGTTTTCAACAAGTTTGTCAACACATGCCCAATACAAGCGAAAACACATTGTTTTCATTAAGTTAAGCTACATTTGCCAAAACTAGCAAAAACACGCCGTTTCCTTTGAATTTTGGAAAAAAATGCCGAGAGCAACCAAAACGACTGTTTTCATCAAATTATGCCACGTTTACCAAAACTAGCAAAAACACACTGTTTCTTTAACTCTGGCCAAAGTTCCCAAAAGCAGCCTAAAGAGATCGTTTTCAACAAGTTTAGCAACAACACACACTGCTTGCGTCAAGTTCAGCAACATTTACCAAAAACTACCAAAAATCCACCCTTGTCTTTGAAATTGGGAAAAATTGCCAAAGTGCAGCCTAAACAAACCGTTTTCGACAATTTAAGCCACATTTATCAAACAAGGAAAAACACTTTTTCCATTTATATGGGCAAAAGTTGCCAAAAGCAACCAAAACAGACTGGTTTCTACAAGTTTGGGAACACTTGCCCATACAAGCAAAGACACTTTGTTTTCATCAATTTGAGGCACATTTGCCAAAACAAGGAAAAACACGCTGTTTTCATTCAATTTGGGTAATAATTGCAAATAGCAGCCAAAAAGAACTGTTTTCTACAAGGCTTGCAACATTGGCCCATGCAAGCGAAAACACATTCTTTTCATCAATTTAAGCCACATTTACCAAAACTAGGAAGAACACACTGTTTTCATTCCGTTTGATCACAATTGCCAAAAGCAGTCAAAACAGACTGTTTTCACCAATTGCAGCCACATTCACCAAAACTAGGAAAAATACACTGTTTTCATTCATTTGGTCAAAGTTACAAAACCTAGCCAAAACAGATTATTTTCATCAATTTAAGCCAAATTGACCAACAAAAACACACCGTTTCTATTCAAATTAGCCAAACAAACTAGCCAAAACAGACTGTTCTTAACACGTCTTGCAACATTTACCCATATAAGCAAAAACACACTGTCTCCTTTAAGTTTGGCGACACTTGTCCATACAAAGGAAGCCACATTTACCAAAACTTTAATTATTATTATTATCGTTATTATTATTATTATTATTATTATTATAACATAGAGGGCAAAATTGCTAATTCCTGATTGGCCAAGTGCCAAAATTACTCGCATTTGATTGGCTGAGCGCGAGAGCGCGCCGTTTGCATTTTGGTAGGCATCTTGAAACGAGCAATGGCTTTTGAGTTGTTCAAAACAAGGATCGTTTCAAACTTTGACTTTTAACCGGTTCGTTGGTCAAAAATAATATGGAAATTGGGTGTTTGCTTGCAGAGAAATTCCAAAAAGTGAACCTTTATGTGTTACGGGAAACAGCAAATGGTTATTTGTTTTAAAACTACAGAAAAGAGCGACGTGGTCAATAATTTTTCCAGCGCAAGGAAGCTTCGCAACTCAGGTGAATAAAATTTACTTAGTTAATTGAGCTTTAAGTGTGTTTTGTCAATCAACTAGAATTGTATTTGTCTGTTAAGATGAACATAATGGTCAGTCTTTCTTGTTCTGTGCGCTGTTGTACTGCTAGTCTGTTGAATTAATTGGTAAGAAGCGGGTACTTTTATTCTGAGGGCCGGCTGATTGTGTTTTAACGTAAATAGAAAGTTTCGCGAAAGTTTTGCCCTCAGTGTTATAAACAAGTAATCGCGTTGAGTCCTCGTAGAATTAAGGATAAATTTTACTTATATTTTCAAAGTTTTCACAAATTGCCCTCGTCGCTGCGCGATTTGAGCAATTTTGTGAAAACTTTGAATATACGCGTGAAAATTAATTCTTAACTCTACTCGGCCTCATGCGATTACATATACTTATTATTATTATTATTATTATTATTGTTATTATTATTTTGGTGATGTTTTTTTACAATACACGACATATACATTACGTTTCTTAGCTTACTTCTATCTTTTACACTGTTTTTCTTTTTGTTAATTTTATGCAATATTAAACTAACAAACAAAACATTTAAAACTAACTTTAGAAAAACGGAAAGGGAGAAAAAAACTAACACCTTTGAAAAAAGGATCCACAAAATCAGTTAGCAAGTTTGTTCGTCAGCGAGCGCCCTTGCGCAGGCAAAAACAGATTTGGTTGAGGCTTATAAAACGTACGTGCGTGAGAGCCACACTTCAACCTCCTCTTCGAACACTAAGGACGCCTTCCGCTTCTTAATGGAAGATATTGATGAATCCTCGTCGGAACAGATCATCACCGTCAAATCAATCGCTGATTATATCGAATCGTTGCATAAAGTTAACACAAAGCAGTACAACCTCACGCTGCCAAAAGACCCTGTCAATCACACCTATCGCCCAATAATCGGCTTCAACATGTTCAAACTCCCGGGGAGGGGAGTACACGCTCTGTGCTGAGTTCTTCTTCCCAGATAGTGCCACCAACATCGACATTTATGCGGGATCGACAGTGCTAAATATTGGCCAGCAGCACACAAAGGTGTTTTCTTGTTTATGCCCCATGATCTGTGTTCCCGAGGGGACACATTTGGCCGCGGGAGAGGCCGTAAGACGTATAAGTACGCCTGGACGGTCGTAGGTATGGCCAGCCGATACAAAGAATCCAAGCCTCTCAGCACAAAGGAGTCTGCTAAAGTTGCCAGTGCGTTCCAAGCGTTTTACACGCTGGGCCACTGAAGTGGGAAAAGCTTCTACTTGTGCACCCTGGACGCGGGTATATGGGTGTTGTAAGCAGCATGGCGTCTCGTTCCGGCGAGGCATCCCAGATCTGAACCGAGACCAGGCAATCGTTGAACGGTTTAACCGCACACTCCCGAGTGGCTGTCAGGGTTCCACTATGCCCGGGAGACGCGGCTTCCTTCTGGCCAGAGGTCCACTGAGTGGGTGGTACGGCTGCCTGCGGTTGTATCGCCTCTTAATAACGAGATGACTCGCTTGACGGGAAAAATGCCTTCGGCTTCTATCAAGGCCAAAACAGTGGCACAAAAGCCCTCCTGGCCGAAAAACTGGCCTCGAGGGGAAACAGTTCTCCTCGGGTGTTGGCGTTCGTTATCTCTACAAGCCTGGCAAGCTCGAAGGGGGTCGCTGCAGGGCAACAGACCTTGTGTGTTCTTCACAGGTTTACAGGTTGGGGTGCTCGGTCCCCAAGCACAGCGAGCCGGCGCTCTACTACTAGTTGGATGGGCCGACTAGAGGCTTTGTCAGGGAGGAGCTGCATGTGGTGCTTCTGACACTCAGCTGCCGCCGAGAAACCTTTTGCAACTCGTTAGCGGCTTGGCCGCGATCATCGAACGTTGTGGCCATAAGCTAGCGTGCCCACACCATTTTTTGAGATCCGGCGGTTTGCGCCAAAGAGGGACAGCGACACCTTGTTAAGGTGTTTGGCTTCATGTTTTTGAGCCAGCCTCGAGGAGCGAATACATCTTTGGCCGGAACCCCCATATTCAGCGATAGGGCGCCCCGCGCACTCATCCTTCATCTTCCCAAGAACCCCCTTATTCTCTGCGGTAGAGAGCAAGTGCCCATTGCGGAATTCTGAGGTGTCATAGAGGTGGCAGCTCGCAGCCATGTCCTCGTAAACTTTCTCAGTTTCGATAGCGAGGAGCAGCGAGTCTGTATCCGTGTACAGCAGCTCGCAGCGACAGCCTTACTGCGCCTTCGTCACGGCATACTTCATCAAGTATCCCTTCATCAAGGCATACTTCAGGTGCTCGGACAGGTGTAACACGTTATTGTCCACGTACACCGGTCTGTTGAGCGTCAGCCTGCTCTTGTGGACCTGCGTGGCGGCCAGGTCGTCATCAAAGATGTTTGCCCGCGCAAAGTCCGAGCTGGCTCTCAGCCGCCGGAGCTGGTCCTCCTTGGCGGCGCATACCGGCTTAGTGTCCACCCACTTGCAGAGGTTTTCCATGGTCTTTCCAAAGACGCCGTTGTTTATGGGTTCGGACAGGTCTTTTTGAAAGTCGTACGTGGCTTCTTTCCGCAGCATAGCAGGGCTCCATCTAGGGGCTCTGCTCAAAGGGGAGGGTCGGGTGGATTTTCATCAAGCGCATACCAAGAGACATACACAGCTGAAGGTTGCGATAATGCAGCACATATTCTGAGGTGTCATTCTTTGTCGGCGCCGTCCTAACACCTAGAGGGTTGTGCTGGTACTCAGACATCCACTCTTTCTGGACAAACGTGCGCTCTGACGCTAGCTAGTAGGCGTTTGCTGCCTCGTGCAGCTGACGAGAGTATATCCCTCCGAGCTGTCCCAGCGTCTATGTACTGGTATGGGTAGATGCCTTTGCGCGAAAACAGTTGGCGCTTCTGAGGACCTTCCTTATAATATGCTCTCATGCAAAAGTCCTTCGGCTTGTTGGCAGCTACAAGCTCGTCAAGCGATGCCAGGAGGAATTGATAGCTGTCATTAAAGCCCAGCTGGCCAAGGGAGAATGATATGTACTTCTTGGAGTTTTTAGGGATGCCTACCTACCTGATGGCTTGCATCAAATGATGGCCGTCTTACTCCCGCAGGTTGTGGAAGACCACTAAAATTGGTGTCATTTTGGGGTTTGGCTGTAGCTTCAGGTTAACGGCGAGCTTCTTGTTTTGATCTTTGAGCTTCCCAATCTGTGATATAGGCGTTGTGGCGTCTGTCCCTGTACAATCCAGCCCATCTTTTGTGAGGTACTTTAGTGGGCCTGTCCTCATGATCTTTGGACTGAAACAATACGGCCCTTAAAGACCACCTTAAGCACTGACCGTCCTTGTTCTTGATGGCGACCAAGCCAGAGTGTTTCCACGCGGACAACCACTCATCCAGAGCCTCTTTGGGTCCACTTTTCTAGAAGTTCTAGCAGGCGTGGAAAGGCGTTATCATCCATTTCAACAATTTCATCGATTTCAATGGCCTGAAGAACGGCCTCCTGATAGTGGCGAAACACTGGGTCTGTAAACTTCTCAGTGCCGTCAGGGCGGTCTTTTCGGAGCTTAACAGTGAGGGCAAGCTGGGCCTTTGCTCCTTGTAGTGCTAGAATTTCCTCTTCTAGTTTCTGGCGGATTATGGGGGTGCAGGCTCTCTAAGGAGGCTTTGGGAACTGCGTTTACTTGATGTCCTTCTGGGACATCAATCTACCACCCCCGCAAGAACCTGCCAATGTCCGCATTAATACTAGCTCAAATACTAACACATCTTCTTCCGCGCTGCAAATTTGCCGTTTGCATTGCACCCGCTGGGCTGGCACTGGCCTCTCGCGCTGAAACCGCGGGGCTGGGGCTAGCCGTTGAGAGGACTGGACTTCTGGTGATCACAACCTACTGACACAAGTCTTAAAAGAAAAAAGTTCAAGATGAGATGGAAATTGCGACACAGATTTTTTGCAGGGAAGTTTTACTAGCTTCAGTTGGGTAAACACCCTACCAAATTGTTTATGCGCACGCGTTTCGATTCTTCTAAGCCTGCAGATTGCTTAGTTTTGCCCGCACCTTCTACACAGCTTCTACACAGCTGCACTTTGGACTGCGGGGGTTAGCTGCCGGCAAGCCTTTTTCTCAACCGTATTCGATGAATCTTGCAGGAATCGTACACGCAGCTTGTTACAAATTGTTGTTTCTCCAAGGGCGAGCCAGCAACATCGGTTTTTGCCCTTCATCCTTGAAAGGTATATTGGTGGTGGACAAACCTCAAAATTTTGAAAAGCACGTTTGGCGTTTGTGAGCAATGCGTAATAACCCAGCCGATAATAACCCAAATAGTTTTGGGATCAACGCACTTAAGAAAGGAGATGAGTGAGGTGTAGACCCTACTCGTTTTTTTCCAAGTGCCACAAAACAAAATTGAAAAACAAGCTCAAAAATGGAAGATCATTGGTGTGAGTTCGAGGTTGGGTTTACCGGGTGATCGACAACTATCGCCACTTACTACAACAACACACTACAGGAGAGCGCATACCAGGCGAACTGAAGAGAACAGAAGAGGATATCGTCAGAGAAGCACAGTGTGACGTTCACACTGAGGAAGTCCTCCCCAAGAAGAGTTCTGTTCTCATCTTAACTGCAGTGGTTACTGGTGGTATCCTTGGGTCAAATACAAGACTCCTAATGACCTGCCCAACACAACAAAGTATCTGATAATCTATCAAAGAGAGAATCTTCGTAAAAAGAACGTTGTGGTACATGAAGAGAAATTGACCACATTCGTCGAAGTAACCCAAAGCAACTGGTATTGGCAGATGTCGTGAAAGTTAGGAAAAATGCTGTCCGTTGGTTTGGTTTTGCGAATTGTCCAAGCTAGGTGAAAACACCGTGTTTCAGGGTCGACTAGCAAGTTAGACATACTTTATTTGTAGAAACGCCTTCCATGATGAAGAGCGCTTGTCGTTGCATTAAGCAAACCTTGCCAGCGATTTCAGTATCTATTATAAGCTTTCTTTGGATCAGACGATATACACCCAAATCATTCTCAACCTCAGCAGACTTTTTCAACGCTTGCCACACACCACCAGCGTCGGGTGTATTTTTTGCCAATAATTTCTTGATTTGGTACGCCAAAAATAGACAAGAAATTGAAATATTTGACAATTTTAAAATCGGGTGCGAAGGAGGAGGTGCGCCCGCGTAAGTCTAGCATACGGTCACAAAGAAAGAAAGTCTTTTAAGATTCCTCGGAACCAAGGTGTTGTATCGAAACATGTAACGCATTTCATGGCTTCTTTTCCAGTTCTTCTTGGTTGGAGTGATCATTGAAACGATCACATCCTACAGTCTATGGTTCAGACTCGAAAAACGACTTGGTACTGGCGGAACCACTTTCTTCTTAATCACGTCCAGCCGATGCTCCTTTAAGTTGTCATCAAGCCGCCGTCCTGTCTCAATAGTGAAGGCTATGCCAGGACATTTACAGCACAAGAAACAATAAGTAAGTTACCCTTAGGTACCCAAAAAGTAAGTTAGCCCCAACATAGTTACCCTTCAGCTTTTTTTAATTTTTTTTTACACGTTGATTCCCCTCTTCTTCTGTGCGCCTACTGGCATTTCTGTTGGGACGCATTTTACTCCACCCCTACCTTAACTACATATATCAGTGCACTCCGTGACTACGATTTTAGTTGGTAAGTGCCTCTAAAATCTACAGCATGTCATCGTCCTTATAGGTACTTCATTGAGGTACTTATAGGTACTTCTTTGAGGTGCTGTTTTGATTTCTTGACCGACTCTCCGTTGTCACTACGCTGCTTTGGTATCATTGCAATCGGGTCATCAAAAGCGTTGCTATTGTCGGCTGCAATTAATCAAGCTGTTGAAACGACTCTCAGACTGATGCAGTACAAAAGGTCATGATGTATGTCATTAGTCGTGCCTAGGACACTTCTATCTGCCAGGAAATAGCCTCCCTGCAAAGGGCAGTTTTTCTTTATGTGGACTTGTGACAAAGTCCATGAAGTGGTCCAGTTGGGCATACCACAGTTCACACGCATCCAACCGCTCCTGGAAACAGCTAACCGCCACCTATATTTTACTTTAAGCGTTCATGCCGTCCTTATTGGATATTCCGTGATGCCTGGTAGGTATCGATGGAGGAATCTATATGTAGAAAGGCCTTCCATGATGAAGAGCGCTTGTCGTCGCGTTTGCCAGCTCGAAGGATTAGGAGTTTCTGCCAGCTACTTCAGTATTTATCATCAGCCTTCTTTGGATCAGACAATACATCCAAATCGTTCTCAACCTCAGCAGACCTTTTCAGCGCCTGCCACAGACCACCAGAAACATGTGGAATAATCACTTTTACAGTGTTGTGTTCCTTTAGCGACGTATCCATGCTTGGTGATGAAATCTAATGTGTCATTCCAAGGTTTCAATGGTGTGTTAAGACAGGCTTTCCACTGGCAACCAAGAACGCGTTAAGCTTTGTGGGATTGAGTGTATGTTGACGCTTGCTCTGCTATCAGCTGACAGCTCACTAGTCCTCGTTCTGTTTGTTCCGGGATTCAACGACCTTTGTCGTCTGACACGATCGTGATATTTCTAATTACAATAAAATCTGAATGATGTAAGTTTCAACCCTGAAATAATGACCAACTGACGTTTCGGCAGTACTGCCTATATCACGGTCAGAAAACTGTAATAATTTGTTGATTTGGTACGCAAAAAATAGACAAGAAATTGGAGTATTCGACAGTTTGAAAATCGAGCGCACAGGAGAGAGTACGCCCGAGTCAGTCTAGCATACAGTCTTAAAGAAAGGAAGTCTTGGTTATGACCCTCGGCGCAAAGGTGATGTATCTAAAGATGTAACGCATTTCATCGCTTTTTCTGCAGTTCTTCTCTTCCCACTGTGATCAATGCAACCATCTCATCCAGCAATCTATGTTCCCGACCCGAAAGACGACTTGGTCTCTCCCGTTAGACCCTGGCCTCACTCCAGCCTTTCCCGCGACCGCAGGATGCGAAGATTGGTCAGTATCGCCGTTGAGATAACCCATCGATATATAAATTCAGCAAAATTCTTTCTAGACCTCTTTTTCGGCCGATCGTAATAGAGAAACGAAAACCTTCCCTCTGTCGCGCCGTCCATCATCCCCTGTCAATCCCCAGCTCATCTGCTATTCGGCTGCTCTCTCTGGGAAGGAGCCTAAAGATGCAGAAGTGGCTTCAGTTGTTGCGGATGGTTTTTGGGACCTTGAAGAGGCTCTGTGAGAGGTAGATAACGCTGCAGTTGCAGTGCCTCCCATTGATGAAGTAGTGGATGATGGGTTTCTGGTCACTTCCATAAATCAGATCATCAAAAATGATTATTTTTTGGGTTGTCCAAGGGAAGCTTCTGAAGGGGTATGGTGCCGTCACAGCCCTCGATCACCTCGTACCCGACATGGGGGTTCACCCGCTTACTAAAGTCGTCAAACAGGGCCCTTTACTTCTTCTGGTGCAGGTTTCTTGCACAAAGGTATACTTTGTCGAACTCGTGCAGCTCTTAAATGTTGTGCAGCTAGTGATATCGGCTGAGCACATTGCAAAATATTCAAGACTTCTTCTGTCTCAAATCTGAGCGCATTTCTTAAGAGCTTTTTAAAGTCATCGTCAACATAAAATAAAAACTAAGTCCCAAGTTTCTCATGATATATATATTAAGTTTACATTTCAAAACGTAATTCGTCTGTTTGTAATGCTCAAAATCAAATACCTTAAGCCATGTAAAAACGTCATTTACTCATTTACTTCATTTACCTTAAGAACTCCAGAATGAAAGCAAAGTTTCGTAAGTTGAACTTTTCGCCTTGCACCAAAAAGACAACTGACTATTCTTCTGCACTTTTTCTGTCCATTTATGCATATAAATCTTTTCTCAAGTTTAAAACTTCAGTACTGTCGAAAAATCAATAGCGACAGTGGTCGTGCGATTTCCCGCCGAAAAACGCCGGTTTCCTAAAAGCACCACGCGATTTCCCGCCAAGAAAGATGACATTCTCCTTCCCACATCAGGTTTCCATGGGACTCCCCTCCCCCTCACCCTCCCCCAGAGTCTGTACGGACGGACTTACACTGACGTTACAAACAAAATGCTTCTTACCCATGGTGCTCCGCTGGCGCGCTTCGTGCGCTGGAGATCCGCTCGCAGTCCGTAGTAGCTTACCGTGCCAAGTCACCCACTTTAGATGAGCACTTTCCCTTGAGACAGAAGTGACTGCCGGTTCTGTTCCTTTGTTAATTCCCGTGATACTACCGCAGCAACAACCATTGGACGACAA
>Ga0126336_10000573_pt1 | contig 15764 bp, 11 predicted proteins | sample SidCmetagenome_FD_92530 | JGI IMG/M metagenome (GOLD analysis project Ga0126336, IMG submission 92530) | Coral microbial communities from El Islote,Puerto Morelos, Mexico - Siderastrea C C metagenome | ecosystem: Host-associated > Invertebrates > Cnidaria > Coral | place: El Islote,Puerto...
AGAAATTCAAAGCAGAAGTTCGCAAAACTTTATGCTAATTAAGATCCGGTATCCAAACCACCGTCACGGTAGTGATTTCCTTTGTTTTCTCTTTATGAATTATTAATGAGTTTGAGAAGTATATTGAATTAGCACAACTCAAGACTTGTGCAAAATATTAGCCAAATTCGATACATTAATCCAACTGAAGGAATACAATAAAGAATAGTTTTCAGTTTAGCATACATCCATATTTTGTTAATTTCCTAACGAAAAAGTTTCCTGGAATAACTAGAGCCATGTGTAAGATTAATTCCCCTTTGTGGCCTTTGTGGCTGTGTTTTTGTTGAGAACAATAACTCGAATATTTTCGCCTCTGTGAGTAGGCTGTCTGCCAGCAGCAATGCCTAGCCAATATATGACTCTTGACCCGCTCTACCTTTCTACACAACCCCTTCGTTGTATTGCTCACACGCAATCATCGGCAAAAACACCCTCACGTACGAACGTTTTTGGTAAGCTTAAGTAAGTCGTAGTAGTTCTTCTTATTATAGAGCAATAGAGATTTACTTTGTCGCATTAAGTATCGACTGGTAGAACGCGAATGGCACTAACTTCGTATACCTTGACTGCGAATTGATATCATTTAGGGAAATTTCTGAAAGGTATAGTGTTTAGACGGTGGTCGATCCTGACAACTGCCACTCAGTATAATTTAAGTTTGCCCCTTATGCGACTCGTAGTCAGAACTTTGTTAGCAATGGTACTGATGGTTGATCAAGTCTGTTGGTATTTCCCAGTTCTTGTGATTGTTATATTGCTTATACTGTTATAATTCCTCAAATAAGAGCTGGAGGAACCTTGCACACGAATGGCTTACAGCAATGTGGGTATGTCAGAATATATCGTTCGGTACTGTAGCGATCGAGTTTGTTAACCTGAACTAGTTCACAAGAATTTTGTTGGATTATTCAAAATGTGATGTTCAGTGTGCAAGAGAACATCACTTGGTTGCACACGATTAGTCAGTCACAAATAGCTGATGGTTGCAGCTGCGGTTTTTAGATTCGGATCAGATCTCACGGTTGGTAAAACTAATACAAGTACAAGGGTACAAAAAAAGTTACCTTAAACTTAATTTGTTAGAGATCAATGCTTTACTGTCCAGTGAGATCCAACAAAGTTAGGTTGTGAACCAGTCGAGCAAGAAAGAAAGGTACTTGACAATATATTCAAGTCTCGCTGTACTTACGTTTTTCAATCCTGCCGTGGATCGGACATTTCCTATGCAAAAATTTTGGCATGAACTTCAGAATATTCTTGAGCATCCTTCTAATTTTCAGATGCTTCGAACGAAATGCAACTCCCAGGAAACTCAGTCGAAAAAAGTCGCTTTTAATTAAGATCAGCTCAAAAACCAAAAAATCAACAAGTAATACACTTTTGCATCCATATTTTTTTTGTCTCATTTAAGCTCAATACAATACAGGACACATTTCTTTCTGGAACTTCAATTACTCCCTATTTTTGGCTTTAGCGGAGACCAGAGGTGTTCAGCTTTTTAAAATATGGTATAAAATTTCATTATTCAGTTATAGTATAAATTATGTCGGTATAATATATCATATCATTTTGGCACAGCCTCGCGTTAATCAAAGCCAAATGCTCCCCCAAAAGCACGTCTTGACGTCTTCGCTGCCAGGGCATGTTATTTTTGTTTAACACTATAAAGCTTTCAAAAATTCCAAGTTTCGTTCTCCTAAAAGGCAGATCAGCCTAGCTGAAAGCTCTGATTTGAATGGAGACAATTTGAATTTCATCCCCAGAATTGATAGAACCAGCCACCTCGTATTATAAAACAGAAAAGTATCACTGTTTACTTTTCTATGATGCAGAAGAACAGTACAGCAGTAAATAACTGCTTGTTCCCTTTCATTTAAGTGGTCACACTGGGATTCTGTCCAAGAACTGCTCAAGGACTCAAGGGCTTGTTATGCTGTACCTTAGTACAGAATAACAAAATTAAAGTTCCACATGAAAAGCTAGGAAATAACTGCTCAAGCGTTTACCGGTTTGAATTACCACAAACTCAAAAAATTAAAATCTCCTCAGCATTATAAGCAGTACCTGGGAAACTAATGCTTGGTAGCCCTCTTTCGGAAGAGTCACACTTAAGAATTTAGCTAGTCCAAAGAAAACGCTGAATCTTGATTTTTTTTTACTCCGGCAGTAATTGGGTTGTGTAATAGGATATATTATTTAAACCTAACCCTAGGTCGACAATTAAATTATTTGCAAGAAAGTTAGTATTGACTGCATGATCGGCACCGGAAATGGCGCAAGGTAAGATAGAGTTAAAGCTATCGGTTTGAATGATTTTAAAATATTTCAACACAAAGACCATCCCTTGATTAATTCTGCTCCACGCTGGCAATCCACAAACGAGCTGGCTTCCTGCCCGGGATTCCTATGTCGACCCATACCATAACCCACTTAGTTTAGTGACGAGTGAAATCCCATACGGAAACCCTGATGTATATGTGACAGTTTTTACAGTGGAATTGAAGACATGAACGCTAAGAAATGTTCTTGGAGGACAGAAGAAGAAACTGAGTGTAAACTGAAAGGCCCTCTTGTGGGTGGATCGACCAACTCAAGATGACATCGCCATTGTAATGCCATTAAAGTTTAAATGCATCACTGAAGCTATTTAGGCATGCGCGCTAAAGGGTCCGACAACAGCCCATTTCGCAAACACTTTACAGCCAGCAGACAATGCTAATGCAGATGCATTTGTTTTCAAGGAGATAGAAACAGACGAATTTGAAAACGCATCATTTTGATCGTACTTTAGAGGTCAAGTTGTTGTTTTCCTAAGGATGTCTATAGAGCCCTCTTGCCAGAGGGGGTTTTCTTTCTTGAGGTGTTTTTCAAGATGTGGGCGTTCTCCTTCAATCGCCTAATGCAAATCAGACCCTTGTAGCCTTTTTCGTTGTATTTGTTTTCATGTCCTTTTCAATTGTGCTTTAGAACATTGCGCATTGTGCACTGTGATAATTAGTTTTCAGGGCCTTACAACAGGCTTTGCTGTGTGCACGTAGGCGAAGATGTTCACCAGTTACCATGGGAACTACAACTATGGCCATAAGTCTTGGGACGCTTTGCTCAAATGGCGTCCCGTTAGCGTCATTTGAAAAATACTCTTGCCTCCCCCCCCCTCCCCCCTTGTACAATGTTGAAGTTGGATTTTGAAACAGGTCACTGATCTTCAACATTGTTTGGGGAGGTGGGGAGGGGGGCAGAGATAGTCGTAAAACTTGTAAAAGACTTCAAATTACAGTGGAGATTACATTTTCTTACTTCTCATTGAAATATTACCAAGTGTCCCAAGGTCTAATGGCCATAATTGTCAACTATGGCCATAAGTCTTGGGACACTTTGCTCAAATGGCGTCCCATTAGCGTCATTTGAAAAATACTCTTGCCTCGCCCCCTCCCAAGGTCTAATGGCCATAATTGTATCATGGGGTGACAGAGACTTAAACCTAATAACCAAAATTGTTTAAATCTTCTGAGTGTGGTTATATACACGAATATACGACTCTCTTCGTTTAAACACCCTTCGGTAGTGGCACTCGTTTTTCTTAAATACCCGAGCATTTATTCGAGAAAAACGGCATACCCTGTTAGAAATCCTATAAGGATCCTACATGATTCTCTAGGATCCTCTTAGGGTCGACCTTTAAGATCCTATAAGATCCTGTAGAATTACACAGGATCCTACGTAAGATCCTTAATGGAAATTATCCTGATCATGTTTGATAGGATCCTACTAAAGATCCTCTAAAATCTTTTAGGATCCTATAAAAGATCCTGCCCAAGGATCCTTGATGATCGTCCAAGGACTTCAAGGATCTTTGCAGGATCCTCAAAGATTGTTGCAGGGTCCGTGAGGATCGTCGCAGGGACCTCAAGGATCTTTGCAAGATTAAGCAAGTTCCTTGAGCATTATAGCTGAAGATTCTCAAGACTCCCTATCAGATCTTCATACAGATCTTCAAAGACCTTTGAAGATCTTTCTAAGAATTTCACCGGGGTAAATCAGTAATTGCACGAAGCTATAAATCAGTAATTGTGAACCATAATGAGTACATGTCGACCCAGATTAAAAGAACTGAAAGAATGAATTGATTAAGTGCACCGTTGATCAACAAGTCTGAAAAATAAAAGTTTGCGTTGATCAACTTGATATTTTTATTTTAACACACTTTTTTTTCACAACGGCAGGGCAAATATCTGTGAAGAACATAAGAGCCGTTCAGTGCAAACAAAGATAGTGGTGTCTTATCAAAGTTATCAGAGATACAAAACGAAGTGTGGATTGTTTGGATGGGGTCGCTGCAAACGTTCAAGGTACAAAGATAACTCGTCAACTAGCAGTTTCGGTGAATTTAAAACTGAGCTGCTGTGCTTCCCTGTTCTGTTGTTTTTCTCTTTGCTTCTTCCTCCTTTTTATAGGCTATAATTATTTGATATCACCCCGTTCCTACGACCACCCTGTCAATAGCGACAAAATTTTCTGTGAGGAAAATATCCTCGTCCATATCCTTGGGCAGCCATGGAAAGCTGTTTCGTCCTGGTTAGGGCTCAAGGCAGAAGCGTAAGTATACAACAGAAACACTCAATGTTGTCGTTATTGTACAACATTTATCTTTCCACTCAAGAACACTGAAACTGTTTAACGCAACTCTCCGGCCGGTTTAGGTCGCCATCTTTGCGTTGCCATCGTCGGGCATTAACCCTTTCCCGTTAGCTTTTTTCCTGTAAGAAAAATGCATTTTTTACCGTTAAGGCGATTTTTTAAGTGCTATGTTGCCAAATGCCACTAAACTTTGCTACAAAAGCGTTTTCTTACAATTTTGCTAGATTTTGAGCCAGCTTCTGTTGTAAATTGTACAATATTTTGCTTTCACGCATGCGCACATTTTTTTTGCTGATTCATCTCCAATTTTTTTCTCGCTTCTTTGCTTTCCTTTTTCTCGCCCTTTCTATTTTCTTTATCTTCTACCCTTTATCCCCTTTCTATCCACTGGAAAAGTTTTGGCCTCAACCCTTCAAATAACCTGGAAATGGAACACCGATCGACTAGGTGACTTGGCCTATCCCACCACCAATTTTGCACCAAAATTGGACACGTTTTTTCAGAATTTTGGTTGATTAATCAGATTTAATGGAAAAAAAAACATTTGAAACAAAATATCCTTTTCTATAAACTCGCAAATAAAGACAGCGGAGTACTCAGAAAGCACTAGAGCAAAGGAGGAAGGACTGATAAAACGACTCGCTCTCCGTGCTCGCTCTACGGTAGTAATAATAATAATAATAATAATAATAATAATAATAATAATAACAATAATAATTAAAAACAACATTAAAATTATAATAAGAACCTTCCCAGCATGCTTTGCACTTGAAAAATTTTCAATGCTAAATAACTTAGTTAACTTGTGGTCGAAGAGGACGCTGAGGTTACCCCTGATATCAATGCCACGGTGATGACGACATTAGTCACGTGACTATGGCAATAAAAGATGTTTTAGCTCACTGCAAGAACAGGCTTCTATCAATACAAAAGCAGGTAACGTGCCCTGATGGTCATTGGGATGAGCAATTTGGAAATTGCCAGTTGACATCTGGCATTCGAAAGTTAACTTGGCTCTGTACACGAGCATTTCCCAGGGGACTGGTAAGGAGTCTGTAGCTATGGCAGTTTAAGGCGGAGAGAAGCAAGCTTCGGCTGGTTAATAGAACTTCATATGAAAGTAACGTCCATGATAACCTAATTGTTGTGACGTCATCGGTCACGTGACCAGAGCACACGGAATATTTCAGATCACTTTAAAACTGCATTGAGCTCAATAAATCCGACCGTTATTACTTTTTCTTTTGAGAAAACGAAATAAAAAATGAACCTGAATTTTTTGACAATGCCTTGTTTTGTGAGGTCTTAATATAAATGTTAAAGCGAATCAGCATATTTGGTTTCAGGCTATACTCTTTCAAACTACGTTAACAGCTTTTTTGAAAAAATTCGTTTTCATATAGCCATAGTTAATAAAAGAATCTGGTTATGAAGCTCAGCTAAGTCCTTTGTTTTATGTTTTTGTTACCGTTTTTAGCCTTGACGGTGCACAAACAACAATAGCTTTTGAGTTTTGCATGAGCAACTAATACATGAATTTCATATATTAATGTTCAAGAATGTCACTGTTAAGTTATTCAGCCATAGTGTGCGAACGTAAAACAAAAGATTGTGCACTGTCGTGGTACTTTCAACATAAATTGCAGTACCTTTGTTAAGGCCTTTGAAACTTGCAAAGTTTCATAACCAGTCCTTCGAGTAACTATGATATAGCTTAGGGATGTGAATTTGCACGCACGCGGAGTACTGGGCACCAATGTCATGGATTATTGAGGGAGACTGGTGCCCTTTTTAGGCGTGGGCGCACAGCTGAAACTCGTTCTTGGCGGTAAATACTCCTACTTGGCAGAAGAATGGGTTGAAGAAGTGTTTTTCCTAGCTTTCTGTCGCGCATTTCCACTTAAGAATTGTTAATAGTTTCTCAGAAAGTGGACAACACTACATTTTTTGCTGCATTGCTCAGAAATTTTGGTCAATTGTCAAGTCAAACAGGCTACAGTGTCAGGTACGTGTAATAACGTTTGTTGTGAAATACGCTTAGTTCAGCTCAGTGAACAGCTTCTTAGAGCTTTTCCGATCGATCATTAATAGCTTGATGTTTCTTATTATTTTATCGTTAGTCCAGTGCTTAAATAATTTAATTTCCATTCCGGTTGTAAACAGCCGACAAAAGTAGTTTTTGGTCACTCGACTGCAAAATCCTATATTATTTGTTGGCCAAGTAAAAGGGAAACAAAGCATAATTTTTTTTTATTTCAGTAAGCTTTAATTACAGTGTTGCTGTTAAAATTATATTTCAAACAGTTCTTGCTTAAAGCAAGAAATCAGGCTATTCCCCAATTGTTGATATTGGCAGATAAGCTTAAATTCTTTTGTGTAGCATCATTTAAGTGATAACATCTCCCACTCGATTGTTGATTAGCTGGGCTTTTCTTGACTGCTTGCAAAATATTTATATGTGTCTAACGTGTTATGAATGTTTGTTATATCAAACAGTGTTCAAAAGCAATACAGAATCTTGTCTTTTAAATGAAACTTTGGATTATAGTTTTGGCATGTTTTGATGACAAACAACAAATTTATATTTCGAATAAGGTATAACTTTTATTACAGATTTAATACGTGTTGATCACTTTTGGGAAAATACGTTTAAGGTAATGGAGTTAAAAAAGGTGAATGTAAATTTGTATATATCTTCTTCTCAACCGATTATTCCATAATTTTAGGGTTAAAAATCAACTTCAGTGCTTGGTTGCTGTTCGGCTAGTATCCTTGATTTCTTAGTGGCCCAGGACAAAATAAAGTGGCTTTTATTACACCACTCCCAACCTGGGTGAGAAGTAAGTCCTTTATCAAGGGATTTTGCCAATAATCATGTGGGAAAAAGTAAAACATTGAACTATGGGGATATATTGCGGATTGATCTAAATACTCCAGAATGGCTTTGAATTTTGCGCTCCAAGAACTAAAAATTTTTTACTACAATAACATTTATGAACTTAGATTTGAGGAAGGGAAAGGAAAGAAAGGTACTCTAATGAAAGTACATGTACATTTTATTTGATTTTTATTGCAACTACATTGTAACATTTTTTAATCCTAGTAGCCGTCAGGCGATCAAACCTCAACTTTTAGTGGGCCTATTCAGTTTTAAATCGCCACTGGCAACCAGGCGACTGCCAACTTTGAGCCCTGAATGTTGTTTTCACTGATCCTTTTTTATCTGTTTTAGGCATGTATACGTCAGCAGTGATTTTCGTACAGTCTTTTCTTACAGTGAAGGTACTTGGAGGATATCAGTCATCATAATTATGCCAGCTTACCTACCTACTGTTAAGTAAATCGAACTGGATGGAACGCAGTGATTGGGTTAATTTGGGCTCGGTAGTCAATTTCTGAACCCAGTCAAACATACAGTAATTAAGCACAATTAATCAGTGTTAATATCATTCAAATATACCAGATATGATAGAGTTCCCCTTTAGTGATTCACAACATCGGAACAGTGCTCAAATCAATGAAGAAGATGACCAACTTGTTGCACCTTGATTAAGCCTAAAGGGCTTCATCCTGTGCACTTGCATGTGGTCGACATTTCAGTGGATCGAACCAATGGAGACCGGAAGCAAGCTACCCTTTGCCTTCTACAAGATCATGAGGGCCGCTGTTGCCTTGAGTTTATGGGCAGCTGTGGCATTTGAGATATTTAATCTTACCAACGGTTTACCTGCTCTTTTGGCGAGCACAGATAAATTCACTGCAGTTGTGGCCGTCATGCATCGCTTGTTGTGGACTTTGCGTTACGTAATCCTTCACCATCTTGGCTTGTACTTTTTCCAAACTCTCCGAGGGCACATAAATGACGTTTTAAGTAACAGTCATTGCATTTCACGCTTTCAGTGGAGAAAATCACACCGGCTAATCCAGGATCTTATGGCAGCTACAGCCTTTTTCCTTCTTGCTTTGCCCCTGCTACTGAAGTTGATTCCAATATTCATAGAGCATGCGAACGGCATTCCGAGAAATTGGGACATTACCGTGGAAACCGTAGAAGTTTTCGTTCTCGTTTACAATCGAGTTATGGCCATGCCGATATTTTTCTTCCTAACCCTCGTTGTGCAAATTCACATCTTGGAATTGAAGGACTTTGAAGAGCACATACAACAAAGTGACACAACTTTAACAGAAGTCCTGAACAAATACAAGGCCCTGACAAAGAGAATACAAAACTCTTCGAGGGCGTTCCAGCCATACTTGATAGGCCTTCTGTTCTTAGTGGTTCTATGGGGAACAATCAGTGTGTACCAACATATCCCACCGAAAAACAACATCTTCTTCGGCGTAGTTCTCTCTGAGTGTCTGGGAACATTTTTTTGTTTTCCTGTGTGAAACTGGGTTTCTTTTTTCACTTCCGCTTTACAAATCAGGCCAAATTAGCTCGCAGCTCAGCCGTCTGATTTACATTGTTACGACTTTGGACAGCGAGGATCAAAGCCGAAGAGTATTTGTTTTTGACGCAGAAGATAAAATTGCACAGTTTGCTAGTCTGTTAGAAAGGCACCAGCGGTATGGAAACGTAGGATTCAAGGTTGCTGGTCTGCATATAACACAACTGAAATCTGTCTGGCTAGCTTTCCGTGGTCCGGTTATAGTCTTCGTCGGGAACTACTGATAAGCATGACACATAAAGCTGTTGCGGTGTCCGCTTCTTTAGAATCCGTGATTCCACTGCACCGAGATGATCCTGCATGTGCTTTGTACATTTTTGTACATTTCTTTGCCGTTCTCTGCAAGGCAACGACGTCAAATGACCAAATATTGTAGGTTTTGTGGAGAACGTAAACACATGACGGTGAATTGTCCTTTTTCCATGTGATTGAAGACGCCGTCCCAACAAATTCAGCTCCGTTTTAGTTTGACTACGTGGCACACATTGCACTATTTGGAAAAATCTAAAACTATTTAAAATAACGTGAATTTGCTTTTGCTTGTTTGTTTTGTTTTGTTTTGTTTTTTGGACGTTTTCATTGGGTTTTCATATGTTTACGATGTAAACGATACGTAGCAATCTCCCCTCCCTCCTCCCCTACCCCCTTTTTTTGAACGACCATGCAAAGGTCATGCCATGAACGTCTGTGGGCCCAAAGCGAAAAAAAATACACGGGTCCAAAACCGAGTTTTGAACTTGAAGAGCTCTGTGTAAACACTTTTCGGTCCGAACCTGTCAAAATACAGGAACGCTGTTAATTCGGCTCCAGGCACCGTCAAATGTATTTTAATTTCGTGTTCCATGAAGCGGGTTCCTAACGGTTCCTTTTTACATGTTTTTTACCTCAAGGCTTCTGAGAGTGCTAGCTGTAGTCAATTTTGATGCCTAACACATGTATGTTCTTTAGACACAATTCCAGGTTTATGTTCATAACCGATTCATAACACAGTTGCCAAAGATGGTTCGAGTTGTAGAGGGAAAAATTAGCAAGAAAATGACCTGAAGAGTAAACGGCTTTGTTTCGAGTTCTCTCTCCTCCGCAGAGGCTCCTATTAGTAAAAACCAGCGAAAAAAAGGAGGGAAGCAGGAGCGCTGAAGAGAGAATACGGGAAGGGTAAAGAAAAAAGGAGGCCTTTGCCAGATTTTGTACGGTTCTCTGGCAGGATTTGCGGTTCTGTGGTTATGGCGAATCCACCCAATGATTGGGACGATTTTGAATGTTCTTTTAAAGATCTGAGTATAGAAGGTTAGTAGACGCAATTTGATGAAGTTTCGATCCTTTTTAACGAAGTTTTGACCATTTGTCCTTTTTCGTGACTGTCCGCCATCTTGGATTTAGTTCTCTTTCTAACATACCCCGTGTTTCTCCCTCTCACAAACGTTGACATCGAAGATGATGCTGATTGCCAGCCGCTTGTAGTAGCACCCCGGTTATGAATAGAGCCAGTGGGTCTACAGGAAAGCATTCGTTGACGCCGAATTCAAAGTGCTTCGAACGAACCAAACAGCAAGAGGCTTCAAAGATCTGCAGCTGAAGGATGCGACCACAGGCAGCGCAAGCTAAGGTTGAGAGCTGCGCATAAAACAGACTGTTTTTTCCACGCTCTGCATAATAATGACATCGGCAACATTTACGAGTTTGTATGGAAATAATACAAAACGTCTCAAATTGCCACAAATCAGAAAGAAGTCGAAGTTAAAACGATTTGCCTTATTTCATTGTTGTATTGGTCATTATTTGAGGGCTTCCTGGGCTGGTTTGAAGCTTTTTGGGCGAGAAATTGAGGTTTAAATTTTTCATGTTTACTGAACGTTTAGAATTAATTAAAGGCAAGAAACAGGTTGACACTGCTCCTCACTTGAAGTTCGATAAATTCCAGCACAATAAACGAATCGCCATAAAACTTCAAAGGTGTATTCTTAAGTCTTTGATATACCTCTGTTCTTTCTGATGGGTTCCAGATACTATTTTAAGCCGCCCAAGACCCCTCGTAAATACGAGACTCGCCTTTTCTGGTATGCGTTTTCATTTGAAGTGCACGCATGAATCTTTGCGAGCCGCGTTTCGACGACAAGATCGATTGCCCTCAGCCAGGGAGAGGCTAAGTGAGCAGTTAAGTTTTACTACTGATATAGTGTCAGTGAAACTGAAATGGCCGTTTTTAAGGTGACAAATTCCCACAGACAAAGCATGATGCCCGATGATTATAAATCTGTTAAAATATATCCCACAGTTGTGCAACAATAGCAATTTGAGATCAAGCAATCAATTCAGCTCTACTTGTTTCTGCATGGATAAATTTAAATGGTACTCTATGTTAAATTTATAGCTTGTTTTTGTCAAATTTATGCAATAAATATTATGTAGGGGTGATTGGTTTAGTTTTCCTAAAAATATATATATATATATACTTATTATATGGAGTGTTTAAGTGGAAAATAGACCACTCGGTAAGTTCACACGAACCGAAATTCGAGACTCGAGTGGCGTTTTCCATATCGGTGATGTCATTTCCCGCTTTTACACAGTGTTGTTTGTGCAAAAATACTTTTGTCTATAGATAAAAAGACAATTATATGGCAGCTTGAAGATATAAACCTTATTTTCTCGTGGTAAAAAACAATATTTAACTCACTCACTGCAATCGTTCTTCGAATATTGTTTTCACCACTCGAAAACAAAATTCATTAATCTCTGTACCACCATGTAATATCCTCTCTCTCTCTCTCTCTCTCCCTCTCTCTCTCTCTGTGGTGTTGTGAGAGGGACTTTGCAATTACTACACTTTTATCCAGTGTGGATGTGAGAGGAAACTTGTGTGGCTATACTCTTAAGAGGAAATGATTACCACTCTCCAGTGTGGATGTGAGAGGGAACTTATGAATGCACTCTTCAGAAGAAATGTTTACCTTTCGGTCTCAGCCGTTAACTGGCTGTAACTCTTATAGTGATTCGTGTTTCTTGATTAGTATTGTTATTATGATTATATCATGAATTAAAATACAATGTTAGAGTAAAATTAAACAGTCTTTGTTGCCATAATCTTTTTTTTTATTTTTTGGTTCTTAAGAACTATCTTTTTGATAAGTGCTGCAATTACTATATTAATTTAAATTTGCTTGTCTTTCCCAAAAATAGGTTTACAAAAACTTCAGTCACAAGCTGCACCAAAACCATCAAGTGTCTTTTACAAATTGCGTAGAGAGAAATTTGTCACTACCCTTCAAGAACACTTCCGGGAAGAGGAAGAATCTGAGTTGTGTCAACAGGCAGTTTTGGAAATTCTTGGGTTGGACGAATCCCAAAAGATCCAAGCCATCAATGCTATGAAAGAAGCCTTCGCTAATTTAAGTGCCTGCTTTCCTGGAAGGCTACTGGAAAACAAAGTGTGACAGTCCACAAGAATGTTACCAGGAAACATTCTTTTACTCTCTCATTGGAAGAGCCATCTCTCTCGATAGAGGAAAATTCAGAAATTGCAAATATTAAGCAACTGATTGCAAGTGTTTCCAGTGAACTTGATTCTGTTGTTCAGCGTTTAGATCACCAACTGACAGGTGCAGAGATTCAAAGGGATGTCGTTCGAGCCTTGGTTGACAAAATGAAGTTCAGCGACTTCTTCTACACCAGTCCCACTGTGAAACCAGCACAGCTTAATGAAAAAATTGGAACATTCATTATCGTCCTTAATATTGGCCTTGAGACTCAGGATTTGTCAGACATTGATGTTGATGGGATATTCAGTGCATTGCGTACCTATACAAGGGAGAGATGCCCAGTCCTTTTTGATGTTCTGGACACTCTGTTACTTCACAAAGCTGATGGAAGAGATGTTTCAGAGATGCGAGTGAGAAGTGCAGTTCACTCTCTTGCCATTTTGGTCAACTTGAGAAGTCAGAAAATACAAAATGACCTTAAAGTTATGTTTACTTGCCTGTGCATTTCCTTCGGAGCTGATATGTGATCACCTGGGACTAACAGTAAGCTGGGATAAGGCAATGAATTTTTTGATAGCTGTGAAGCCAAAAAACAAGAGGAGATTTCAAAGTTTACACCCATAGATATTCCAGTCATCTTAATGTTTGATAACATCAACATGTACAGAGGAAAGCATAAACACCTGCAGCTATTCAAATACATTGGGCCCATAATGTGGAACTTCACTGGCCAAGCTGTATTAATTCCAAGTGTAGCCGGTTTAGAAGATATCCTGCAAGACAAGAATGCCTCACTCAGACCTCAAAAGAGTGTCCTCCAGCTGGATCCAAATGACATTTTCATCCAGAGTGACCAAGGAAAGGCTGATGTATTTAGACAACCTGTTGACGCATTTTTGCTGGAATCTCTTGATGATGCATTGAACAAAATCCCCCAAGGCAGTAAGAAAATTAAGGGCATGACTGAATCAGAACTGAATTCTTACATTTCTAATACTAATTTTAATACTCAGGCAACATACAAGATCAAAGTTCCAAAGGAGAACGACCTTTTCACTATTAGAGGCCCAGTTATAAAGAGCAATGTTCATGACTTTTATCATTATCCCTGGAAGATAACAGCACAATTGTTGGAACAATGAGTATTCTTGATCAACTTGCATCAGACTTTTTCTTGCTAAATCAGAAAAAAAAGGTCCAGAGTATCTTCCATTTGACTCTCTGTCCGGAACATTTGATGTTCACTCAGCCCGATCTCACTCTTTTGGAAAGGCAGCTGCGCAGCAGGGAAAGGGAAATCGATTGACGGAGTCACTGATGAAGAGTTAGAAGCTGTAGAAGATGGTCAGGAAGAAGGTGGTCAAGAATCAACTGAAAGTTCATCCTCCTCTACGACTCTTGACAGTGAGCGGCGACGCTTTGACAGTGAGCGGAGACGCAGAGGATAAGCATTTCTGGGATGTCTTTAACTCAATGTCTTCCAAGCTGTCTGACATCATCTCAGTAAAAAGTGCATTCTCCGTGCATTTCGTATGGAACTAGAAAGAAGAATTTGTCTAAATATCAAGACATCTCATCCTTGGTAATCACTTTCTTTATTCTAATCACTTGATTGTTTTAACAAGTAGTGATAATGTAAGAAGAAAGTTCTTTTTTGTCACTCTTAGGGCTTAGAGGGTTAATGCAAAATGACTAGCGCTATTCTGTAATAGTATAAGCCGTAATGATCTCCAAGTTTCTCGTCTTCAACGTGAATAGTTTGGTAGAGTAAACGCTTCTTGCTATTGCAATATAAAATGCCTAAGAAGAGTATGGAGAATTTGTATGTTGTTCCACCATGTGCCTGACCGGTGCTATTTGAATAATAATAATAACAATAATAATAATAATAATAATAATAATAACAATAATAATAATGATAATAATAGAAATAATAATAAGTGAGGAAGTCATAAGGGGAATGATTAGTCCAGTAAGGAGAATTTCAATGTTGATTTTTCTATCCACTATGTGATTAAGTCAACTGTCTTGTTTAGTATCTTAAGAATTTTTTTTTGCTATGATCTAAATACAAATGTTTTATGGCTTTGATATCTCTGTACAATTCTTTGCTGTACAGATCATTCGATCTGTAGATATTTTAAACAAGAGCAATAGGAACCAGTTTACTTTTTGGTCAACTGAACAACCCAGCAAAAACAATAAAAATACATGCTCTCCCCATGTACAGATTCTGTTCAGTTACAGTTAATTTCTTTTGGTGTGGCCAAGTTTTTAATACCATTAGATCTGAAAGGTTGCAGATGTGAGAGCCTCAAATCAAGAAATAACCAAGTGGGCTACAACAAGAATATTTACTGCCAACAAGACTGCATAACGTTCAATTATAATCTGATGGAGCAAAATATTAGACTGCGAGTAGTCTCTAATTTTGGCGATTGTGATTGTGGGGCGGGCAAAATACACACGCGCGCGCGCGAAAGGTCGTCTCCTCGAAATTTCGCGCGCGCGCGTGTGCATTTTGCCCGCCCCACAATCGCCATCGCCAAAATTAGAGACTACTCGCAGTCTAGCAAAATATTGTTATAGTATACTTCTGCACAAGTAAGTAATGTCAACAATGTAGTATCTTGGTCACTTAAAAGAATTCAGGAGAGAGGTCGCATGGGGAGCTGCTTGTATTTATTGTTTTTGCTAGGTTGTTTAGTTGCCTAAAAAGGGAACTGGTTCCTATTGCTCTCGTTTAATAGATCTATAAAGAATTACAAATTCTACACTGAGAGAGGTTTCTTTTGTGTTTGAATAAGTAAAACCCAAGATACTATTTTATAAACCTAATAACATATTTAAAATGTACAATTATAATAATAGAATAAATCAGGGATAAGTCTTAGAAAGCGTGTGTAATCATTTTCACATCACAAGGTCAAATCCCCTTAAAAACCTAGTTCACCAGAAAATAATTGGAGTCATTATTTACTGTATTCTTCTTTTTGGAAAAGTTACAACAGAATCAAAACTGGGAATTTTTTATACTTGACCTCATAACCAGCCAGAAATTAACATGTTTGAGTAAAATAAATTTAAAGAGCAAAATTGTCCTCTCATCCACTGTTAATTATTATTATTATTATTATTATTATTATTATTATTATTA
>Ga0126336_10000574_pt1 | contig 15751 bp, 9 predicted proteins | sample SidCmetagenome_FD_92530 | JGI IMG/M metagenome (GOLD analysis project Ga0126336, IMG submission 92530) | Coral microbial communities from El Islote,Puerto Morelos, Mexico - Siderastrea C C metagenome | ecosystem: Host-associated > Invertebrates > Cnidaria > Coral | place: El Islote,Puerto...
CGGCGACGGCTGACGAGAACGTCACAAAACAAAAGGTTTAATTAGCAAAACAATGACTCTGCACGTGCGATACAGATTTTGGTACATTTCTTTGCCGTCCTCTGCAAAACAACAACGTGAAATTACCAAATTCAAAGTTTTATGTAGAACGTGAACGCACGACTGTGAATTTTCTTTTTTCTACCTGAACTGTAACGCCGTCCTTACAGAGTCAGCTCCCGGATTGTTCGGCTACATTAGACAGATTGAACGAATTGAAACTATCGCGAAGAAGTTTGAAATATTTGGAAGTCATTTTTAAAGTGACGTTTTCCTTCGCGTTGCCGTCGTGGTCCACGCGATCACGGGGTCAATAGAAAGTGATATCACCCGGAAAGCATTGACGTCAATACGTCAAATAACAGTTGAAAACAACTGAAAGCAAATCATTTGCGATTTGATGCCGAAGTAAACGGATTAGTAAAATTTGCCTACAAGAATTCATCACTCAAAAGTTGCACGAAAGATTCAAGAGATATATTTGAAATGGTAGGAAAATATTCTTATCTTTCTAATGTAACACTGAGCAGTGATTAATTTTGTACATGTGTACAATGCTCTGGGAAAGTGTAGTTAACCATTTTTTACTGCAAGAGTCAAAAATTGAGTCATTTCATTTGACTAAAATCGTTAAGTATGGCCATTCAAATGAACCTGCTTGAGAAGTACTTTCTTACGGCAAAGTTAAGTTCAAGCCGTTTGGCATATAAAAATTTGAATTTTTTCAGTTTTGACTGTAGACAGTGCGCGTTATCGATCAGTGGATGTAACGCAAGTGGCGGTATACTTACTCTCTATTTTGTTTGACGAATATCTTTGTGTGAAACTTGGGTCAGTTTAAGTTGTCGCCACTGCATCGAAAAATCGTCAAACCCTGTCGGCAAAAGAGAACAGAACGTGCTTCTATTAATTAAGCTGATAATTACGGTATATGTAATTAGTCAATCCGTGTATTTACATGATTGAATCAGTACTTTTTCCCAGATGGAAATTGATTTTGCAAAAAGGAGATCAGATTAACTTTAAAATCCGGCTCAGCGGACGTCTCAGCAGTCACACAGAGCTTCCTTGCACTAGTTAGCCTTCGACTTAGTGGTGATGAAATTTTCAATCTCCCCACATTTAACCCTCGAATACATTCAGATTGAACGAAATCCCTGTGGTTTTCTTTCTTTCTTTTTCTTCCAACCATTTTGCGAAGATAGCAATAATTAAATCGATTTTTGTCTTATCTGTTGGATCTGATTTGTGCAAGATAGTAACTGAACGAGTACACGATATGTCCAATTCTTTTTAATTACAAAAACACTGAGAAAGCACGTTCCTAGACAATGTATACTATATTACGCTTCAAGGGGGGTAACTGAAGTTTTGAATTTTAATATATGGTCGCCTTTGCTTTTCAGGAGAGATCTATGGATGGGCTAGCTCTGCCAGCTAACTATGAAATCCCAGCAAAACCTCGGACACTGAGTGTGACCAACACAGCAAACTTGAAAAGCATTCGCTCAGTTGTTTTAGGAAAAGATGGCGTAGGAAAGTCAGGTATGTTAAAACGTATTTCATGTTTACCTTCCTTGTTTTCATAGTAAGCTTTCAATAAACAAGGGTATAATCTCGCGAAAAGGTCGCCGTTTCATGTAATTGTCACTATTGTTTAACAGTCACGTCCCTCATACGTAAAATCTGTTCACTCCAATGTTTTCTTTACCCTCGATGTGTAATTTTCTTTCACCTTCACAACAATAAGTAAATAAAGGAGTAATGGATTTAAGAACAATTTTGTTCACTAGTACGATAAGAAATATATATTTTCCATAAAAACATATACACTTCGGGAATAATAAAAATAGTCTCCATTAAACTTTGTAATTGATTCTGACGGCAGGTGAAAGGTCGCATCATCGATATGATGGCAGTCACGTAAAAGAGAATTTGTAAAGTAGATTAACCTTAAAGGAGTTGCTCTTCTTATTCAACTGGGTTGAAGCACTTTCAAACTCTCAAACGCCGATCTCTCAAATTTGTATGGCCCACTCAGCCTTGGCATTCGTGAGCAGGCATGCACGCGCATGGTTGTTGTTTAAACAGTTTCGGAAAACATGTCATGCGTGATGAAACGTCGCTCACTCAGGCACGAAACGGCACTGTTTTTTCTAGAAAAAGGGTGGATTCTGTTATTTCTACCTCATCACCGGAAGCTGTTGAACACGCTTGAGCATTGGCATTGTTGGCACTGTTGTCAAGAAACGTTTGATTCTACTTCAGGGACTGTCATGGAACTCAGTAATTTTTTGTTCGTGTATCCTGACAACAGCTAATGACTCGTGGGAAAGCGTGTCAGACTATGTTTGAATTGCTTCCGTAAAAGGAAATGTAAACACGCACACAGAAAAACAAACACACGTACGGACATTCCACCGGGAAAATTCCTCTGAAATTAAATTTTGGTTTAAGCACACTTTTCAGAAACGTGTTGAAGTGTTGGAAAATAACGAGACGTGCCTGCCATCTTTTCTAGAACGGCTGGAATAATGGCAATCTTGATTGTTTCGAATATCTGTGCTTTGTGAGATGTTACAACAGAAATTTTTCTCGTATAAACTTCCAACCCATGCAATACTAATGCAAAACGAGTTACAATATTGTCAGTTTAGTTTATCTGAAACTCATCTCTCAATTCTTCGGTTAAATGTTCTTCAAAGGGCGACTTTTTGTTGCAAGTTGCAAGAAAATCTGGAGACCGAGACCTAGACCTTTCCCAAAAATATGTTGAGAACGTTTACTTGAAGCAAAGAAAGCAAGTGAAGGCCCTTGCTTTGTACATATAAATGCAGTCTAGAGCTATTCTGTATCGATTGACAATATCTTCACAGGGAGGACAATAATTGATACCTGTTTACCTTGTATTTTTATTGTATTTACAGCCTTTACAGTCAGACTTCTTACAAAACGCTTTATTGGAGAATACGACAGTACAATAGGTAAGCGGTGTTAAAGCCTAGCGATAAAGCATGCGCACTATTTAGTTTCAGACTCGAAGAGGAAACGAGAATACCAAGTACAGGGCATGTTCAAAGGCTCGGATCTGCAGAAAGATTTACACCGTATTATTTTTCTTGTATTTTGATCTTTAATGGTTTGTAGTCGACATACACTCATCATTAATGCACTTCTTTTGGTTTATTCAGAGGAAACATATCGTCATCGCGTTGAAGTTGACGGTCAAAACATTCTGTTGGAGATCTTGGACACTGCAGGGCAAGTAAGTACCCTGGTTATTTGTGGACACTACTTTCCTTAGGGTAAACGATTTACACATCGCAGTGAAACAGACCGTGTAGAGTAGCAGTCCCGTGTCTGTTCTCCTAGGTAAGCGCGATTGTGACGCCCTGTATCCGTTTTACAGAAGAATGACTTTTTCTATATATTCATGCCTGCAAGATAGTGTCAAAAGTTTCTTGACGACGAGCCCCCCTAAGTGCCGTGATCTCATGCAGGCGCCAGACTCACGAAGACCTCGTTGGTTATGATGTGTCTCGTGTATTTTTTTTTTTGGGGGGGGGGGGACGTCATATTGATAAGAAACAATTCTTGGATTCACGTTTAACTTAGGATGGCTTCATGAATCCGGTCCCAGGTCTTTACTTTCCATCTTAAAAGATAAAGTACAAAATTGAAGTGTCTGATCACGATGTCTACCAACCAATAAACCAACTTGGAATTGCGCAGCGTTGTTGCTTGACGTCAGTGCGAACGAATTCAGGGTTGTATTTTAACGCTTGTTTTATTTATTGACAGTACTTTCGTAATGTACCTTTTCCGTCATGATTTTCGTGTGCGGATGGCTTTCGGTATTGCGAATTTGCTCATGAAAATTTGTTGTGTTTGGTCAACAGTTAAGGCGTGAGCACTGCAGGCGTGTCTACAGCTTTCGACTTTTATCTGCCAAAAGGCTGTGTCACTGCTTGTACTTATATCCGTGCACACCATAACTAACACGTTTGCTCAACTTTTCAGAATTCTGTGGAGAAAATCGATGCGTGTTCCTCAGCCGACATGGTAGCAGACGTATACTTTGTACTCTACTCCAACACGGATCGTTCGTCCTTCAAAGAGGCTATCCTCATCATCAAATATCTTGTGGAGACAAGAAACATTCCTCAGACATCCATATTCTTAATAGCCACAAAAAAGGACCTTAAATACCAACAGGATGTCACAGAGTACGAAGGAAGATTACTAGCTATGGAGCTGGGTTGCGAGTTTTACATTATCTCGAGTTCTGAGGGGTATGATGGTACACAAGATGTGCTGCGAGGCTCACTAAGACTTATAATGAACAGTAAACACTCCAGAGAGAACAATGGCTCAAAATCACCACTCATGAGACGAGTTAAAAACGGACTGAGGAGTAAGACACATTCACATGTTATTCACTCGCATGCGCATGTGATTGACTCAAGAGAAAGGACTGCTACTCTTTGATACGATCCCAATTGCTACATGTATTATCAGAAAGGGAAGGTGAAAGGATCTTAGTACGTCAAGAGACAGGATTGACGTGGGTTTCGTGATCATGAAACAAAGCATTGCCATCTCATTTTAAGGTTACTTCGCATTTGACTGGAATTACCCAAGTATTAAAATTGCGTGAAAGACTGCAGGTGCATGCGCACATCCAGGGGTGTCTATCAGTTGGAATTATACACAGTGCTAGTGTAGGCAGTCACATTCTTTGCCAGTTGTCGGTTACTGGGTTGTAGCTGATATTATCAAATACTCCGCTGACGAGGCGCGGAATGCGAAGTTATCTACGAGTTCATGTATAACAAATATTATAATTGTTAATTATAAATTAATGTTTTTTAGTAATAAATAAATTGATAATTATTAATCAATTAATCATTAATTTTAACTGAAAAATTAATTATTAATTAAGTAAAGAGGGGCAATTGTTTTAAAATACATTCAACCCCAGGGGAAAATGCAAATTACCCCCCCCCCCCACAAACACACAAATGAGGGAAAAAAGAAATGAAATTGAAAAGCACAACTGTCCTATCAGTCTTTAGAAAGCAGGCTTTTATGTTATAAATCAGTTTTTACAGCTTTACTGATGAGATGTAGAAAAAACTACAGCGCATGCTTCAGCTATGACTTTGTATTTGCAGAATTAATTGATTGAAAAAAGATACTTATAGCAGGTAATCAAGCCAAACTTAATTAAGAGACTAATTCATTAAAACCAGTAGCAAAACCAACAAAAGCAATAACGTGACAGGGTGGAAACGGCTTGGAAAATGAAATTTCACTCTTTTTATTGTTTTAATTGTATGGGCATTTTCCCTCGCTTAGCAAAGTTGCATGTCTTTACATCAATTTTGCTTGGTTCACTTCGTTTGGTGTTGTGAATGGCCTGACGTGTTTAGGTGTTTGTTTCATGAACGTCAGTTTAAAAATGTAACCACTCAAATGAAAGCTGTTGACAGTACTGTTGACGGGATACTCGGTTTGATTGTCGACAAAAGTTTAACGATACTGAGATTATAGGTCGAGGCTACTGGGAAAGAACGTTGTACAGAATTGTAAATATATTGAATATTAGTGCATTTCTTATTGTTATGGCCTTGCACATGTTAAAGTATTAAATACACTAAATTATTCTCATGTTTTTATCGTTTGAACGGATTCAGTGGAAATATTCCTAGAACATCCGTTTACCAAGTATATTTAAAATGCTACATTTAACCTTTGAGTGGTTTCTATTTTATAAAACGCTGCAAACGAGACTTGTATCTGTATTACTGAATGTGAAATTGCCTATATTTTTCAAAACTGAAGTACCAATAAAAGTTAAGTAGTATGCTGACAATCTTATTGCTGTATAATAATTGATTTTTTTCAATGAAACAGTATATTTAACATAACTCCTTGTCTTGTACTGAGTCAAAGCTATAGTCATGAGATGTGGTTATAACTTTAGATTATTGTGGGATAAAGTCTTAAATTATGTCCGTTTTAACCTGCCTGATTTAAGCCCCCTATCTGTCCACCATCTTGGATTTTGAAAGCAGGGGAAGACCGGGGAGAGTAAAAAGTTAAGCCAAGGGGGTGGTCGTTAGGCTGAAGGAAGAAGGGGGAGGGAAGGGAGGAAGAAAAAAGGGTTGCATCTCCATCATGGTGGCTACACGTTACCCCAGATTCTGTCACTGGCGCATTCTCAGAAAATCCCTGTATTCGAGACTTCGTCGCTCTCGTCGATATGCTCGCGACTTACTATTTCCGCATCGCGTGCACAACTGTTTTTTGAAGAAAAATAGCGACTACCCGAAGTCTTTTGTTTTTCTTTCTTACCATCTGTTTTTTTCAATTTTTATCTCGTTACAATTTTAGGGTTAATTTAAGGCTGCAATATCGTGATGACCTGCTTTTAGAATAATATTTTTAGCACCCTAATCTGGCTCAAAAGTCCATTAGTAATTTCGCTTATCAAAGTACCCAATCAGGCTATTAATTGCGTATCGATGTATTTTAAAAAGTGTATCGATGGTCGGATCTTTTTAGCGGATTTGCGTAGGAACATTTTTATCTCAATTTATAAAGAGCCAATGTGATAAAACACAAATAGAAAGCTAGATCTCAAAGTCAAAACAAGTACACCATGGCTGAAACAAACGTCACGCACTTTACATGCACTTTAATAATTTTGTTTGATAATGTCCGGTGTAGAAGCCGCAGTGATAAAGAAGTTGTATAAGGTCAGACGAAGTGAGATAACGCTTCTAAACGAAAGCATTTTATCTGTCTAATAATTATAGGTCAGCCTGTTATCACTGGCGAGGTTGTCTTTTTTTTCTTTTTGACTTTTTGTCTTTTTACCGACTAAAAAAGTCAACAGCGGATCTTATGAGCTTCTAATCTAACTGCCCACCACATATAGAAACTGTGTAGGTTTAGGCTAGACTGCTATTGTAGTATATCTGTCGTTTAGCTCAGTATTGGTCTTTACTGAGTTGCTGTTAAAGAGGACAATCTTAAATTGCTTGTTTCGATTGGCTATTAAAAAAACCTCCAGCCTTCAGATTGTTTGGAGCAAAGGAAAGTTTGCACACGAGGAAGCATATTCCGAGGAGCAAAAGGAGAGGACTACCTTTTTATTCTCACAATATTTTTCTTCGTGCGCCGTTCATTCTTTCCAAAAAGCTGAACGTGTGGCACAGGCTACTAAAACTTCAGGCGCTGAACATTACACGAGGCAATTTTTCTTGCCGAACTTGCAAAGCAACGCTGACAGTATTGCGAGAAAGGTTAACAGAAGCCTGGGGCAAGGGAGTGTACACGCGAGAAGTCTGGAGTCCAAACACTTTGAGAACGCACGAAAACCAACGAGAGTTCATGAGAGAGCGAATTCTAAACGAAAACGAGAGCTTTTGTTCTCAAATCCTTAATAATTCATAAAGAAAAAACAAAGTAAATCACTACCGCGACGAGGGTTTGGATGCATGATCTTAATTACCATAAAATTTTGCCAACTTTTGCTTTGAATTTCCCCCAAGAATTACAAATGGTTTGAGAAACTATATCAAACGCATAAAAAAAAGTGTTTCGCCAGGTACCCAAACAACTCGAAGTCCGTTAAAAAAACTCGGCTGCGCCTTGTTTTTTCAACCCACTTCTCGGTGTTTGGAAATCCTGATAAAACACTTTTTGAGCTGTTTGATACATTACTTGAACTTTCCTCTATTTCAACGGAAAATTGAACAGATTCAAACTCTCCGATAGCAAGCGAGAGTAGCTAACAACGCGCAAGGTTTTCAGACTAAACGCAAGCGAGAGTTTGAAATCTTCTCAATCCTCTTTTCTCTTTTGGCCCGGACTTTACAAGGTGCAAATTTACCTTGCAATAGTAGAAATGTACTGGAATTGTAGGAAACGTAGATCAGTCATCTATTGGAAACTAGAACTGACCGCGCCATTGCGAGATAAGTTACGGCATGTAACACTTTGTAACATTCAGCAACTTATCTCGCAATACTCTCGTCACAGTTTCAAGAAAAATTGTCCCGTGTAACGGCGCCTTAAGGCAACAAATTGTACTGGATATTAGTACGTTAACTGTAGCATTTATGGTGGAGTCTTTAAAAGGGTTTCGTGTTTTCCTTTGGTACGTGCCAATGCTTGTGCACTTGTTAGCCTGGCGCCCATTACCTTGAGTTATGTAAAGTGGCTTCGGTGTCTGTGGGTGATAACTGATAGCACAGCGATTTAGATGAAAGTTATTTTGACAGAAGCTCAGCGGCTCCAGATATTGAGGAGTACTTTCCTATTGTGTGCTGTCCTATTTGCTATAGTTTATCTATCCAATTTTACCTTGGCACTGTTAGAATTTAACTCTCCAGGCAAAGGATAATCTCTTTTGTGTTCCGATCGTTAATCCAGTCGATTGGGATTAGCCCTGACGATAAGCTGGTCAAAGGTCAACGTACCTGAAACGTCACTGAGTTACACGAATGTAGCAGACTTCGTTGAAGGTAGGAAGTATTAACTTCAAACACATTCCAATGAGGTAGTGAAGAAAGGTGATAGAATGGAAAGAAAAAGACAAAGGCATGAATACCGTATGGAAAATTTCCGGAGGGCGGTAAATTGAAGTTAAGAAGTATTAACTTCAAACACATTCCAATGAGGTAGTGAAGAAAGGTGATAGAATGGAAAGAAAAAGACAAAGGGGTGAATACCGTATGGAAAATTTCCGGAGGGCGGCAAACTGTCCCCTTTTTTTGACTTCCTCAAATTTCCCCGTCCCCCTTAAACCATCAACGTTAACTAAAGAGCAGGGGACGTGCTATGTTTGCTTTATAAATAGCCCTGTGAGGGCCGGATCTTAGCTTCAATACGTTTAAATATTTTTCCATTAAAAACACCGAGTTAAAAACCTACGATTTGACCTTACGCCCTAAGCGGTATCGATAACCATCAATAAGACACGCCGTACTGTACAAAAGAGGGATAAAACGGAAGACCAAAGAGCGCGGTTGCCAGATTGGGGCCTCCTATTTAACTTGATCACTATTCAACTAAATTTGTGAGTGTTAGGAAGTAACTAGTCAGCAGTTTTTCAACACAACGGCAATTAGCATTTGCTGTACGAAGGAGGGAACCACTTTACCGTCAGGTGACAATTTCATTTGATGGAATGAGTTGAATCCGTACGAGTCGCTGGGCATCAGTTTACCTAGCATTTAAACTCTAGACGAGTTTTTTTTTTAATCCGGCTTCCAGAAGGGATTTGCAAGGGAAGAGTGTTTGTTTTACTGCTTTTTAAACGCTAACAAGAATCACGTGAGTAGAATGGAAAGAGGCGAGCAGTTTGGAAGACGAATGGTGAGTGCACGTAAAATCGATGTGTAAATGTTTTGTTTAAAAGCGCTTAAGTTTGCTTGCCAAATCCATTGTACTAACTTCAAATACACTGAAGTAGTTTAAGATTACTTCACAAGGTATATCAAGCGAAAAATACTTATTCAAAGTAAATTAAAATCAGCGAAGGAATCTACTATTAGTCAACCATATGTTTTTTGCGGTTAATATATCACAACTTTTAAGATCACCTGCTCTAAGGAAGGAAGTGTTTGGAAACAATACAATTCATTTGAAGCGCACGTTTTTGATAATCAAATTATAAGCTGTGGTGTAAATCAGTAGAGCATTAGGAAAGCTTCATATGTTAGTGAAATAAACTGCTAATTTAATAATCGTCGGCCTAAACTAAAGAGTAGGCATGTTCGAGCTATTGTAAAAGGGGAAAACGATGTGCGAGACACAGTGTTTATATCAATCAAACAACTGTTTGCGTAAGTAGAGAAGTTGACACCCCTAAGTTTACCTAGCACCTTGAGTAAGTGAGCCGCTCGATGCATTAGTGACCTTTTCACAGGACGTGACTTGTCCATCGATTTACGTGCATGGTCAGCACTAATGTCTTACTTGTTTAACCACGCAATAGAAATACTACATACAAAATTAACTTTTTTGCTACGATGCTTTCAACTTGATAACCGACAGTATATACGTTTCTCCCTAATTTTATTAATTCGTTTTTTCCTTCATTTTTCATAGATATTAGCGCATTTTGCTGGCAAAATACTCTACAGCTCAACTGTGAAAGATGTAGTAGTAGCTATAAGAAAAAGAGTGCAGTAACCTTAAAGATAAAAAAAAAATTGCAAATTCCAAATATGTCGATGTCAACCTGACGCAGGTTACGAGCGAATCTGTATGCCTTAAAAATATGATCAGTAAAATTTCGAAGAGTCTGAAGTTAAAAGACAGCTTTACGGAAACAAAAATATAGGACAAATTCAATAGCAGAAAAAAAGGAAACAATCTATAAAATAGTCTATGATATTGCCAAATGTAGCGGTGATAGGTCAAGAGAAAACCTGTTCTCGCTTTAGTCATTTCCTCAGGACAATGCCGGGAACTTGTTCCAAAGAAGACTGCGTAATGTTTCTGTAGGATCAGGATACAATAATAACATTGAGGAGGAGAGCAGCAAGGTTATTCGAGCCGCAGTGTTAGGCAAAGATGGTGTTGGAAAGACAGGTGAGACCGAAGATGTAGTTAAAGTAGTAAGAATCCGAGACAGAGATCATAAAAATTGTCTACAAAACGGCAAGACGAGGAGAAAAATAAAACGACCTCAGTGAGTCGAGGAGAGGCGACTTTCGTCCATTTTATTGCAAACACTCAGCTTTGTGTATTTTCAAAATTTCCACAAAGAAGGCAAAATAGATGGCTAAAAGGATGCTTAAAAGTCAACTCAACATTTTAGGTTCAAGTATGCAAAAAATCGCATTTGACTGAAAGACGGAATCAAATCTCAAAACAATTGGCCGGTCGCCGACACACATTGCGAAAAACGCCCTCACTTTTTATAAATGCATTCGTGCCTATACACCCTCTTGATGAAGTACGAGAATTGAAGCTTAATCATGCATACGCTCTATGAAAAACTGGCATTTCTAGCTGACTAAAGAGAAACGTTTGTGGAGTCTAAATAAGGGTATACCTATTGAATGTTAATAATCGTGTTAACCTGCCGCCATTTTCAAAAAATCCTTTTTAAGAACTGTTTAGCAGGGGATAATTTAGTGTCATTGCATTTGCCGGCAAAAGGAGAACTTGAAGAAATCGCGTGAGAAATACAGACATATTTATGGTTGCATACTTAGTGAAGTCTACATGTTTTGCCTTTCTAAATAGACCGTATTTCCTTTAGTTGTATACCAAAATAATCTTATCATTAGTAATCAGATTGCTCCGATATCCTTCCGGCAAAACTGTGCAGTCGGTGGTAGATAACTCGAAATTAATTAACGCGAAAAACTAGGAGGATGCAGTAAATTGAAAATCCAATACCATTTGTCATTGTTCGCAATCGGATCAAAAGAGTGCGAAGTTAACAAAAAAGAAAGCGAGACTACGGTGCGTGACAAGACTCTTCTAACTGAAACTGGTTAAGCCACAAGTAGTTGTCAAATAAGGGATTCTCCATTGATTTTCATTGGCGTCTGTTTTGGCCTTTCTAAATTTACCTTATTTTCGTTGGATGTAGACGCAATAATCTTGTCAGATAATCACAAGCTGTGTTATTGTTGTCGTTTTGGCTATTTTCTTTTCGATTCTTTATGCCTTGACCCCTGCTGTGGTTCTACCTCAACAAATGCCATGTACATTGCCAACAATTCTTCAAATTCATATGAGCGCCACTGCACATAACAGGTCACTCTCAAACTTTGTTTCTCTTAGCCTCCACCTTCTCCCGTTTCATCCTTGCAAGAGAGCCCCTAGTTAACAGAATCATTGACGGCCATTAAAGTTGTAAGTTTAACAAAACTGGAGAGTTATGTTTAGCTTTCCATGAATGGAAATGTCTTTGGATATTGAAAGTGATACCCATACATTTCAGCAAAATAGCCCCTTAAAGGAGCTTTATTAGAATTTATAGAAATTTTATCTGACCGTAAGGGATAACCCCTCCTGAACATGGGTGAGTTCGCTGACAGACTCAGCCTTACTTTACCTTTCAACATGAAATAACTGCCAGTAACTGCTTGCATTTTGTACTTTTCTATTTCCTGCCGTGGCTGCCAGCGTTTACGGTGCGTTTGCTGACCCGGCGTTTTATTGGTGACTACGATGAAACTCTGGGTAAGTTAAACGATGCGGTATAGAGTAAAAATTGTTTCAGAAATTTCTGATTACATGGTTGCAGCAACGGGATATCTCTGACTTCGATGCTCGAGAACTTTGATGGAATATAACGTTTCTCAAAAGATTAAGCAGGTGAGATAATCGGGGAAAAGTAAAACAACAGAAGCTAGGGCTCCTAACTTTAGAAGGGGTTTTTGTGCAGACAGTTGCACCGGTTTTTTCTGCGTTCGCCTAACATCGCTTATACCTCTCTCCTCCGGGCCTGCTACAGTCGCGCTGGGTAGAAACGCGCCGAGGCTGGGAAGAGGAAAAATTAAAGCGCGCGGGAAACGCTGGGAAGGGGAAAAAAAAGAAAGGAAGCCTCGCTTCCGCCTTTTCCCTCTTCCCGTCGTTCCCCGCGCTCCCGTTTTCTCTCTCCAGCGCTCCCGCTTCTCTCTTTTTTACTGCTCGTGTTTACTAACAGGAGCCTCTGCGGAAGAGAGAGTCGCTTACACCATGTATACTCTTCAGCCAGGCCTGCAGTCAACCGCCCAACCCAACGACAGGGCGCGAACAATACGTGTGTGTATAGTGCCCAGGGACCGGTTCCTGGAGAACTAAACTGCTCGGACGTAGAGAACTACAAGGCGCCATGCACCTTTCGGAACGCCTCACAGTATTAGGTTAGACACAAACAAAAGAACAATGAGGCTAGTGCTGAAAGCAATAGGGGTGCATGATAACGGGGTTCATTAAAATGAGTGGTTACCAACATGCAAGAGGTGCGTGGCTTCTGAGCACGACTTATGGCCGAGGAATTAATGTGTATCTTATGCTTTGTTGATAGAAAGCTGGTATCAGCATCGGGTGGACATAGATGGAGAGGAAGTCCTATTTCACATATTTGATACTGCTGGCAAGGTACGTTTTGACAAAAAAAAAAGCGGCTGGTTGTACAAAGCGACTGATTCACAGCTATGCATGCACCCTTTACGTTCCCAGCCTACACACGCATAGGAACTCCGCAGGCGCTACGATCACGTGTCCTTCAAGAACTTTGTTCTGGCGGATAAGAATATACTTTTTCCGTCCAAGAACGATACAAGTGACTTGAAGTACTTTATAAGAGTGGGACCCCATTATTTCGACCAACAATTAACGGGTTTTAAAAGAAAGATGAGCTCGGATTAAGAGGAACTGAGAGCGTTTTTACATAATAAAATGACTGCATGGCGTTTGCTCTCCGCACCAACGAAAACTAGCCTTCTTAACGAATTGATCGTATTAACCTGGTTGTCGTAACGCGGGTTTCCACCGTTTTTTAAATTCCCTTTTCTCTTTTCAGAATTGTAAAGAAAAGATTGATACCTGCGCTGCGCAAAACATCATGTTTGTCCTCTACTCGATAACCGATCGCTCGTCCTTTCAAGAGGCAACACTCATCGTCAAGTACCTACATGAGGCAAAAAACATTCCTTCGTCATCGATATTTCTTATCGCATCAAAAGCTGACCTGAAACGCCACACGGAGGTGACAGAGTTCGAGGGGAAGCTTTTTGCTGTGAATACTGGGTGTTCGTTTCATCAGTTGTCGAACTCAGAGAGTTTTTTCGAGCACAACAAGATTTTAAAGAAAGCTTATCTTAGGGTATCGCTAAATGGCTCGCAAAAATCCCCCAGCACACCAGCGCTGATGAGACGATTGAAAAGTGGACGATTCAAGAACAAGACCCAGGCTAATGGTCACCCTCAAAGGTCAAGGTCTGGCAGTGTTGACTTCTAGAATCTTCAGCTAGATTGAGAGATAATTTTTCCTCAAAGATGAAATGCATCTTCGGGACAATGACAATGACAATGACATTGACACTGTAAGGAGAACGTAGATGTTGATCGCTCTGATTTCTCTACAAAAAGGTCCGCCTTGCATGATTTATTCTCGATTGTTTACCCATATCTGGGTTGCAAGCCGGAATGAAGCACAATAGTCTACTAAAATAGAAATGGCGAGCGGGCAAATATAACCTGATGCATGTAAAAACAAGAGGGTCTTTGGACAAATTTGAAAGTTTTTTGAAGCCATACTAAAGCATGAGATAGTCTACCACGCCTGCTGTGGCGGAAACATCACTAAGCGTAGGTTTAGAAATCGTTGAGTCAATGGCTCTGTGCGTAAGCTAAATACTGAAATAGAAATGGCGCGCGTCCATGCATAACCTGATGCAAACATGAGAGGGACTTTGGACGAATTTGAAAGTTTATGTGGACCCTAACCGCAAGCGAGGGTTTACATAACTGCTTTCGAATTCTTACAAAATCCTTCGAGTGCTTACTTATACAACTGGACAGGATTAAGCTAACCCAGACTTAGCTAACCCAAGGTTATTAAACGCCAATTTTTAACTCCGTTTTATAGCCAAATGAAGCGGGTTCTTGTAAATCTTTTTTTCCCTACATTTTGACTTTGGTTGCTTTTAAACAATCACTTGTAATTCGCTGTAAAAACTCTTAAAATAAGAGAAACAGTTAAATTTTAATCCCAGGTTAGCGTTAATCGGCTTTCGAAAAGTTAGGCCTTGGGCAGCGGAACAGACAATGTGGGGTAAAGTTTTTGTCAAAGGAAACTATCAGAACCCAAAACCTTTCTGTCTCAATGGGGTTATCTGGTTTTGATGTTATCTTTTCTATCCGTTGTACCTCCGACACATGAGTCAACCCATTCTGCTATCTTTTAAAGCTGAAGTTTGTAAATATTTTTTCCTGAAGAGCTTGGTGTGAAGACCTCTGCTAAAGCGCTAAAATTTAACCCTGCTTACATTTTCCATCCACCTTGTGTTTGCAAGGACATTTTTTTACACGAGCAAAGAATTTCTGTAAGTTGTAGTTACAGTCCTTTTTGAATTTTAAATAATGTTGTTACCTTGTAATACAATTAAAGTTCAAGTCAGCTTTTTGTTAGTTTTCTAAGTCCTCGAGAGGTTTGCTTATATGAATTGCTATGAGAGGGGTATGACTGGAAAATTAAACTAAACTTTGATCCAAATTCTTCTAAACTTTCTTCAAACTTATTGTTCTCAACTCTGTAAAGCCATAAGCCAGCTAATGCTTAGCTCATCATTTCCAGGCACGCAAAATAAGCCCGGGAATTAAAGAGAAAATAGCATCTTTTAAATAAATACTATTCAGTACCTTTATTCCGTCTGCAACAGGTTTTCTTCGCGTGCAGTTCCTTGACGTTCCCTGGAATCCAAAAGATGGAAAGATATTTAAAGTTTTGTTATCATACTACGCGAAGGAATTCAGCTTCTAATTGTTCATCATTAAAAAAAGGTTAAAATGTTAGCGGTCGTTTTTCACATACTTGATCCCAAGTGCCCTGTAATTCACAAATGAGCTGTCTTAGTGGGTAAAAAACAATAACGAGCGGGTCAGTGCACGTGTACAAATAAAGAGCTTTGAGATAACGAATACTTAAAGTTTAGTGGTCTGTTTTCAAACTAGAATGTATTCTATTAAG
>Ga0126336_10000575_pt1 | contig 15739 bp, 5 predicted proteins | sample SidCmetagenome_FD_92530 | JGI IMG/M metagenome (GOLD analysis project Ga0126336, IMG submission 92530) | Coral microbial communities from El Islote,Puerto Morelos, Mexico - Siderastrea C C metagenome | ecosystem: Host-associated > Invertebrates > Cnidaria > Coral | place: El Islote,Puerto...
AGGTTTTCGTCACTTGGCTGATCTTCTACCCAGTATTCAACGGATGAGGTAACTTTAACGTCGAATTTCACTATGTTTAAGTTTATTTCTACTTTAATACTTTGTGGAACGATCTAACTATCTTGTGGAACGAATTGACTATTTTGTGGAACAAACTGACTATACTTTGGAACGAAGTGACTTGGAATGAAATGACCACAGAACGAAATGACCAGATACCCAGTCAGACCTTGTCAATTTGGATGCCAAAGGGGCGAAAGTCCCTGTATTTATAGGTTACTCTTATTGGTAAAATGTTAATTATATGATCACACAACATGCACACGCTCAGATTTAGATAAGCCTTTTTAACTTGGGTTTGACAACTTGTAACAGTTGTAGACTTTGTTTTATTTACCAATAATAAATTATACAAGGCCCAGGTTTCTGTCAACTAATAATATTGATACACAATCAAGTTGTCTAATGCTAATAGAAAGCATATTCGACTATTTAATTGCAACCATAAAAGGACAATACTTAGGTCATGTTTACAAAAACAAAAAAGAAATATTTTCTTTGCAATGACATAATGCACGTATGTTGCCCACATGTATGTAACAAATAGATTCCATTTGGCCTGTACGTGTGTACTTTGACAATGCACAGCTGATTATGTCAGAATGCGGTGAGAACAAAGAAGTACACTTCAAACGACAACCTCATAACATGACTGATGTTTTTACCATAATTATTTTGATGTCCTTTGTGCATTAACACAGTACACATGCATGGTCAAATGGGATTTATTAATTTTGTTTTATACATTGTTTTGACATCGGTTGCCCACATTAAATTAGAAAAGTTTTTACAAATCTTCGTAGTGACAATAACCCATTTTACAGTTATGCTCTTAGTGACCTGGCCTTTGAGTGGAAGCGAGGCTGGAGTTGACCTTGTTTTGATACAAACCCTCCTGCAACTAGTTAGCATGAGAACAACATGATTTACATGCAAAAAGCAGGAAGGTCTTTATCAAAACAAGGTCAACTCCAGCCTCACTTCCACTCAAAGGCCAGGTTACTAAGCACACAACTGTAAAATGGACTATTTGCATGTGCAGAACTTTGCAACTTATTACGTCATTTATGCATCTGTACTTTAATCACAAACTTCCCTTAGCCTAGTCAAAATGCATGTTGTACTCCATCCATTGTCTGTCACTGAATAGACAACAGTGATTGAGCCAATTTTCCATTAGACCATGGTGAATGTCTAAATAAGCAAGAAAAGTCCCACATCTATTTATGTATATTTACATATACATGTATATCCTATCTTAAACGGACTAGAGCACTCTACAGCACAATTAAACAAAAGATTTAATAAAGTAAAACGTGAGATCTGTCACTGAAATATTTTCATTTTAATTTGTATATGGTATCAATCAAGCAGAGAGAGTCACATAAAAAAATATGCTTTGTTGTAGAAAAAATTAATTGTACTGTTTCCTAGTTGTCTTTAGCTTATCTCTCAAGGCAAGTACTGTAACTTTTGATATTAGGTGTGTTTATTTCCACTTGAATGAAGACCACTATTTTGCAATAAAGGCACATACCGTGACCTTATTTTGAATGAATTGCAAACAGCTTTTCAGAATGGCATATTTCCCTCCAACTGCTACAAAAAAGAGCAAAAACAAAACAAACAAAAATATGGCTTGTGTTTTAAAGGTGGTTTCCCTGTTCAGCCAATGACAATGCATCAGCAAGGATTGTTAAATCAGCCACCAGGAATGCTTAATCAACCACGTGACAGGATGCAGCAACAGCCAATGACGGTAAACCAGCAGCAGGTATGGTGCTTAACCCTATTCAGTCGCTGGCTTTTTTTGCTCTTTTGGGACCAGCAGGGGGCAGATTCCCTCCCCTCCCCTCCCCCCCCCTCCCTCCCCACTTAACTCTGGGAATATTAAAACTATCACAGTGAAACTTAAAGGACAGATAGTATGTCCAAAAGTGTTTCCTTTGAGGTCCACAACATCAGCTGGTGATGTCATGTGACGTCAAAATAAAACCTTCAAAAAAGCACCAAAATGATCTAAAAATGTAAAAGAATGATCGAAAAAATGTAAAATTTACTTCAGAAAAGTACTTGTTTTCAAAATTCTGAAAAAAACCACTTGTCAAAAAGTTGTTGCTATGGTAACATCAAACTTGATAGAAAAGGACTTGCTACACCAAATTCTTCACAGATAAATTTTAGGAAAAGTCACCAAGTTTGGTTGGGTAGCTTTCGCTTGCTTATTAAAAAAGTTAAAAACGTGTAAAGTCCGTGCAGACAGAATCCTTGCACCCCCACCCCTGGTTTTAATAGGGTGAAGATGAAGTTGAAAAATATTGAAAGCCCTGTTATATGTAAATCTGTACAAAAGAAGAAACTGTGTTCAGTCTGTTACAAGCGGGAACAGGAGGGTCAAAAACATCTGAGTACCACAGCTGTATTAAATAATTGCATTTTTTGTAGCACATGCCCTCACCAGTACAAGTAAATGAATTCAGAGAACAGTGGCCTCAAGCCCAAATGCCACCAGCCCAAGTGCTACAATCCCAGGTGCCGCAACCCCAAGTGCCTCAACCTCAGCTATTATATCAACAACGACAAGAAAATCAAACACTTTTGAATCAAAGACTGCCAAAACCTGAACCTGCACCTCTTACTCATCCGCCGTTAGAACAAGTTGTTCAACCCTCAGTTGAACCAGAAGTGGAATCATCAAGCTCATCAGATAACGAACAGGACTCGGCACAACAGTCGTCAAGTTCTTCCAGTCCAGATACAGATGATCGCGATCAAGAAAAGCCCACATCGTTGTTAAACTATGATTATCCACCCAAACACAAACCTGAACTAGTTGCCTCTGAGGAAGCTGTTAATCAAAATGAATCTATTACAGATACGGAGGAGGTTAAGACAACAGGAACAGGGGAGGCAACTCCTCTGGAGAATAAGCCTGAAGAAAACTTGACTGTAAGTAGTACATATAGAGATGAAGAAATGAACCAGCAAGTTAAAGGAAAAGAAGAAGAAGGGGAATTAAAAGAAGAGGACAGAGAAGAAAAGACATTGGCAAGAGTAGAGGAGGGAGAGAAGAAGACAATGACAAGAGAAGAGGATGGAGAGGAAACAAGATTGGCAACAGAAGAGGAACCTGACAAATCATTATCTAGAGAAAAGGAGAAAGAAATAGAGAATGAGATTGAGAAAGAGAATGAACCTCCTGAGGAGAAAACAAAGTCAATAGAGCCACAACAACAGCAGTCGTCTCCAGCTGAGGAAAATACTTTTGAAGTGGAGCCTAGTGAAGAGGACAAGGCAGTCGTGGAGGAACCCAAAGTCCCATCCCCACCGGTGAGTTGAGTTCATCAACGCCCTGTAATCTGAACTCTGTACCTATGTACAGGTTTTGTATGTAACATTTAAGGTGTATCAGATTGTATCAGCTGGCAATCCATCACAAAATATGGCACCCTTTAAGACTAGGGTGTGCCTTTAATTACCTGCAATAAACATTGTGGAGATGCCCTACTTATGAATGCGTTGTACATGTGTATTCACTTTTTACGTGTACAATTCATACACAAACCCTTCATTATACAGGCAGAGAACAAGGTTGTTGCTTCCTTTTTCATATACAGGTTATGATCACTGTTTCGTGGTTAACAACAAAAAACTGTTAATGATGATATGCATGAAAGGTTTGCAGCCATGTTACTTTGTAGGTGATTAATGCATGTCAAAAATTTCTCTAATTGCAACTGTAGAAATTGACTTCTCCTGTTGTTACCAAGAAAAGGAAAATATCTATACCAAGTAAGTAAGATAATTGAATTTTTTTAAGAGTGCAAATTATGCTGGTTGTTATTATTTAGAAACTCCTTGTGTATTACAGAATGAAAGAACTCTTAAATCTAAGTTGACAATGTGGGGAGGGGGTGGATGACCTGGAGTGCTTCCTTGATGACCCATTGTTTCAGCACCCTTTATCGCTGGCTGGTGCAATTCCTTTTATCATGCTTGCGGCCTTTCTCTATTACCTTCTTCACTCAAAGACCACTGACAGTTGCTTGAAAGTAGTGTTATTGCTTTCAGGATCTTCACCATCCAGCACTCCAACTTCTGAGGGGCAACCAGCATCACGGAAAAGAAGATGGGGTTCATCATCGTCAAACAAGAAGAAAACTTCCTTGTCTATAAGTACAGATTCCCTCAAGGTAAAATACATGATTGTAGATGTATACTACTGTCTAGACAACTGGTGTGTTAGTTTCAAAAGGGATGGTGATGCTGTTGATCATACAATGATCATTTGACAAAAACATCAATGAAATTGAATTTCCTTCATAAGAACTGACATTCCAATCATGTTAAGTTGCACTGCAATGTGGATGTGGCAAGCAAGAGAAAGGAGAACAACTGAAAAATGACTCATTTAAGCTTCACATAATGTACATTGTACAGGGAGGTCTTAGTTGTTTTCAGATGCTTTTTGTTTTTTTGAGAGGGGGTGGAGTCATGAAAAGATGAAGCTAAAACTGTAAGTAGAGAAACTACTGGACATTATGCATACTAATTAAAGCCTTGTAATGTGTATGTAGCAATATTACAGCGTGTTTTTTTTGCCTGTCATGACTGAATGGTAGTTTCGTAATGCAAAAAGTGCATCTCACTTTCTGCAAAGTACGGTCATCTACATTTCTCATACCAGATGTTTTTGTGGTGCATCGTGTTTTTTTAGGATCTCATCCCAGGAGTTCAGGTCCACAGCACACCAGCGCTGGAAGCAGTCATGGATCTTGGAGGCGACGACAATGACGAGGAAGAGGAGGAGGAAGAGAAGAAGCCAAAACAGGAAGTTGAGGAGGAGAAGGAGTCAGCAGCTGTCCCAGCGCCAGAAACTAAGGAGCCTGAGAATAAGAGAAGAAAGGACAGGATTGTTAAAGTGGAGGAAAAAAAGACCATCAAGCTGCAGAGAAAACCTGTTGTCATTGAAAAGGAAAATGAACCAATTGAAATGGAGGTTGAGGAAGGTACTGTAAGCTGCTTGAAAACTACTTACTTGTCCCCTTGAGCTGTTTTCAGTTTGTCTGGTTTTCCGTGATTTTTTTTTTTCAAAGATGGCACATTCTTTTTGATGTTTTGTGTAATAGTTTATAAATTTGCAACTTTCAAATGACCTTTCACATCTTATTAGACATCATTAAATCACACCTGAATTTCAGACAGTTGCTCAAGCTGCAGTGTGCATTGTACAGACAGAGTATACTGCAGCTCCCAGTTGTGCAAGGTCATTTGATAGTTACTATACTGTAGTTCATGTTTCTCTGAGCAACATTGTTTGTCTAACCTTCTGCACACAGCAGCAGTTGCCAGTCTAAAGTGTTCTCTCCCCTTGTACATGATGAACCCTTTTGTGCAGCATGCGATGCGGGTGGTTTTCTTTGGGGTCAGCCCAGCTGGGTGACAGAAATGATCTGTCTTGAAAATATGGAAAGATGTGACTTGAACAATACAACAATCATAATGTGGCAAATCACATGTGAAAGGCCACAGAGCACGTCATTGATTGTGATGTTTGTGATTACCAATACCTGTGAGTGTGTGCTGATTTCACCAACTGGAGTCTTGATTCACTGTGCAAAAGATCATAAATATCAAAAAAATGAAGAAAATAATCATTATGGAAGCTAAGTACATTTGTGCACAGTTGACTCTTGTTTGTTGAGAGTCAGTCAAGGAACTGTGGTCAGTTCAGCAAAGGAAGAAACTACATGTATGCCACAAATGCAAACTAATGAGGGTCAGGAATGCAACTGTGACAACTTACCGTAATGGCAAAACCTTTCCTTAAAAGAAGTTTGTGAACTGTGAAAAGTCTCTTTTGCCATGGCAATGTTGAGTTGTAAGACCTACATGTCTTCTGGACTGATGGTTATGTGAATTATCACACCATCATTGGAATGAACCCTGTTTTTGAACTTCATTTGGTAATTCTACACTGTACACGTATGGACAAAAAATGATGTGTTTGCAATCAACAAAATTATCGCCTACAATGGAAATGCCCAATCAATGCAGTGAGTTACAATAGACTGTTGTCATTCTTGAATTTGTGTCAATACTGACCAGTACCTCTATACTGAAGCACAAAGCAAGGAATTGAGCAAGATATCAGCTGCCTGGCAGAATGTAAGAACAGAGAAGAATCCCCTGTTCAAAGAAAAAGCTGATGTGTGGATCAACTGCCTATACATTTGTAGTAAACAAGAGCTCAGACAATAAGAAAGTTAAAGACAATAATATGCTTCCCTCTGGAAACAGCAACTGCTCTCAACTACAGCAACTAACGCCCACATCTTGGGTGGGGAAAGTACAGAACTGCTGTGTTTAACAGGAATTCAAACAATGAACAAGTAAAACACGACAATAAAGAAAAAAAGAAAAATGTGTTGCTGGTACATTCAAGAAGAATTAGACATCGAACAATTTGAAAACAATGTGCTTCCTCTCGTTGTGAGCAGACGAGTGCATATAAATGTAACACAGTATACATCATGGGTAAAGAAAACGTTGTTGGTAATGTCAGTCTAGAAAAAGGAATTAAGCAACTTTTCCTTTCAATGTGGATATTTACTGTTACCATGATGACACAGTGAAAAATGATTTGCTTCGTGGCACTGACAGAAAATCAGCAAAGACCAAATAAGCCAAAGGACCATGAATCCTCTAACAAGGAGCCTTCTTTGTTTGACGTAGAGACATGTACTTTGCATTCACAGAACATCTGATTCCTCTACTGAAACAGCAAAAGTAAATCAATGATATTTTGGCAAAAAATGTTGCACAGCTCTCCTCTCCCAATCAACAATTCTACTGGAAGATAAAATTATGGGACATGGACCATGTATGCTACCAATTTGCTGTGGGATTTTAATCAGCAAACATCTGATTTGCTCGGTAAAAGAACACGTGCTTCTCCACCCTAAAGCAGTAAATGATGCAAGAAAATGAGGCTACATTACCATGTTGGAGGTTTATTGTTAAACCTCCATACAAAGACAAAACATGATTATCAATTTGTTCAGATGATTGAATACCACATGGACACACTGTACCCTGTTAAATGGCTTTAGAGCAACATGCCATCCTGCAACTGAATGTTTGTCAAATGCAAAACTCATTAAAGATGGCTGAGAGAAGGCGCATTCAATTCAAGGAGTATATGAAGGTTGAGACTGGTATTTGCTGTTGGTGATGATGTTAAAATGTACTTGCTGATGTTCACAAGTTCATCTGTGGCTGTGCGTACTGCTTCCATTCCTGTGTTTCAGCCGCAAACCACTCTACAGTTGTTGTAGCTAGGGCTGTATGCAGAGGAGTATTTCATGTGCAGTGATTCGTTTACAGTGTAAAACTTAACAGTCCTTTAACTTTCACGATAGTATTCTTTGTTGGTGTCTTGTTATCTTCAAATTCTCTTGTAATAATGAGTCAAAGAGAGAAAAAACTTTGGAAGGTGAGAGGATATTCCTGAGTAGCCACCAACAAAGAAATCTGGACTGAAAATAATAATGCTGTCCATGTATTTCCGTCCCCTTCATTACAACTATACTGATTATATACCAGAGTTGTTCTACTAAAGGTATAAATGTTGATGACTGGCCTTATCTTAGACTGGAAAACGAATTGCAAATGATTGACTACTATTAATCCACTGTTCCTACACTATAAGAAAACTGGAAAGTTACACAACAAAGTCAGCCAGCAAAAGTCACTCATGAATTCCAATATTTACCAAAAACCAATCGTAACAACCTGCAGATGTACCATGTTAAATCTCCCAATTGTCAAGTTGTATTTCTTGTTTGCATGCAAATCAACACCAAAGAAGCATTATTAAGTGACTCTCTTCTCTTCTTTTTCTGACAAAGCTTTCTGTTCAAGTTGGCTGAAATCAAGTAGACTTAAAATCATTGTTTCAACCAACTTCGAACTTCTTGCCGAAATAAACTTTGACTGAATTGATAAAGTGGATTTCCACAGTCATGAAACAAACATGCAGACAGAGACAGTCAACACTTCATTCCTCAGCGTTTTAGTAGAACAACTCAGGTAAATTTCTAAATTTCGCTTTCATCTTACCTTGTAAAAGATACATTTTATGCATTTGTTTATGCAAAACTAGATAAGCTGATTCTAATCAAACCAAAATGTTTTTGTACACGTAGTGTAGTTTAAACTCTTGAACTGATCACTGTGTATTTGTTGTGTGGTTGTTAACTTTTCTCTTCTCTACATGTGTTTAGATCTTGTAACAAAGAACTCTGATAACCCTCATCCAAGGGACACGTCTCTTCCAGTTGAAGAGGATTCCTCCCCTGTACCAGCAGAGCGTTCACCATCACCTTCACGAAATCCTGAGAGCGAGGTGCTGCATGTCAAGAACCTTGTACGACCATTCACTTTGAATCAGCTCAAAGAACTTCTGAGCAAACATGGAGCCCTGGCTGAAGATGGATTTTGGATTGACAAGATAAAGTCCCACTGTTATGTTGTGGTATGCCAAATCTGAACTAGAACAACAATCCTGACCAAAGGTCCTTGGCACATAAAACTAAATCCCATGAAAGAAAACAAGTTAAAGTGCTGGGAGCATACCTGCGTTATGTAGATTTTTACACTGTTGTTCGTTTTTCATGTTTCTTGGAATTGCCTTAGTTTTTGCATGAGATTGATAATTTAAAATGCATGTAAACGACCTTTCATAGATTCAGCATACATGTAAGGTGAATATGCTCCCAGCACTTCAGTTCAGATTAAATTTAGTCGCGTTATTCTGAGCCCCCTGTGTCTTCATTGTATTGGGGTGAAGAGGAAATGACTTGTCGATTTTTGGATTAAATGTTCCAGTACGTTTGGCCAGGATTGAGCTGTTAAACAAGACTTCATGGGTGACATTGTTTAACAACTTCATTTTTCCATTCCTTCCCCACCCCACCCCACACATTGAGCACCATGTTGTGGGGACACTGCTTCAGTACTGTAGGCCATTTTTCCAGCTGAACTCAAACTAGCTCGTTCCAGGCTCCCCTGTTGTGGAGGACGTGCGTACGAGAGCGACATGTAGAGGAAAGAATGAAAAGCAAGCATGGAAGAATCAAGAGGGACCTCTTTGTTCAGTGTTTTATTTTACGCACTTCCCACAGTCTCGATAAACTAGTCATACTGAAGAATACAGAAGACTCCCAGGGAAACAAAACGTTGTTTGTGATAATGGGAGTTGGTGATAACCAATAGAAAATAAGTAAAAACGCCAACCAACGTAAAAGAGGGTCAGTTCGAGGTACGTTTGTCTACTTTACCATAAAAATCCAGTCATTCTGTGAAGTAACATAAAGTGTGGTGTCTATTTATAAATAATATTATTGTTTCTGTTGTATTTTTCTCAGTATACCAGTGTAGAAGACGCTGCCGCCAGCAGGCGAGCCCTACATGGAATCAAGTGGCCATTAACAAGTCCTAAGATCCTTGCTGTAGATTTCGCTGATGAAGACGAGGTTGGTGTGACTGTGCTATCGATAGTAACGTGGTTTTCAAGTAGTACTTGGCTGTAAGCATTCACATACAGGTAGAGGGTGACTGATGTGGTTTTATGTTTGCTGAGCTACGAAGATGTGTTTGCATAAACTTGACAACGTGCTTTCTGTAGCAACCAGAGTTTTGTTGATGTTTTTGTTATTGTTGTTGTTGTTGTTGTTGAATCAACTGTTATTGATTTGTTTGTTGTTTTTTAGGTAGTCAGTAGGTCGGGGTACTGCATTCAAAATTAATTGAAGTCGAAATGAATGTCTGCTTTTGGTTTTCCGTGTCGATTTTTTATCTGAGTGACATCGAAGAAAGAAATAGCTGGTGAATATCAACTTTGTTTGTATTGCCTTATGTTTTTCCTTGGTTCTCCAACAGATGGCACGAGATACGGAGGGGATCTTGGGTAAAATGAAGGAAAAAGAAAAAGATGTTAAAGCTGAGAAAGTTGTTAAAGAGGAACATACAGGTATGGGATGAGATAAAAAGTCTGATTGTTTCATCCTAACTATCAGTCCATCTTTGGATCTTCCCTTTCTCTATGTCATTTGGGTTTTGACTTTCAAAACATAGGAAAGGGTAAACTTTGACTTTGATTTAGTTTCGCTGGCCTTTCTTTTATTCCAGTCTATTCAATTTTGTCGTCCACGTTGAACAGTAATTAATAGCACACAGGTACACTAGACAAGAAAATAGAAAAGTCGAAGTTATATGTAGCGCTTTGTAATGTTTTCTGTAAAACGAATGTGATAATAGTGCATAATGTCGCCCTGATAGTATCTTGCTATCTTCTGAGGTATTTTAGCCCTTCTCTGGCACACAAATAAAAAGTCTTCACTTGTTATTACCGGGTTTAAGATAGAGCCGTTTTCTGTCGACTGATGAAGTAATTGACCTTATGTTTCGGTTTTGCTTTTCTACGCTGTGTGACTGGTTAAAAAAAGTCGCGCTACTCTCTCAACCAATCGTGACTTGCTGGCATGCGTTTTCCCGCGCTCGGGACCGGTTGCATGTATGTACTTCGAGTTCTGATTGGTTCATTGAGTTATGTCTGTTGTGATTGGCCAACGAAAATACTTTTGTTTTGGTTTTACACACTCGATTGAAAACTGCTCTAGAGGTAGATATTAATTACAGGTTTGCCTTTAATGTCGTAGAAGAAAAGCCGCCAGAGGAAATAGCTGAAGAGGAAGAAGAAGATGAGCAGAAGAATGCTGGTAACCTACTGGATAATCTGTTCAGGAAAACCAAAACCACGCCATGTTTATATTGGCTGCCACTCAGTGATGAACAGGTAAGATTCAATTAGAGGAGTGAGAAAACTGTCTTTCATTGCGCAATGGAAGAAATCTTTGGATGTACGTTTTAACCCAGGGCCTGGTTGTTCAAAGCAGGGTTAAGCTAACCCAGGATTAGCGGCAATTTCTAATTCACTTTTAGTCCATAACGACGTGGATTCCAGTAAATTAAACAAAAGAATCAGAAACCTTGGTCGATATTTAATCCAGGGTTAGCGCTAATCGTCTTTTTGACGATTTTTGCAGAGCACAGGTGCGGAACTTGAAAAAGTTGGTCCAGCGTTTTCAAGTTGTAATCATTTCCATCCTGGCCATTCGTGGCCATTGACACTTATGAATAGTTTCACTTCATTAGTGTGGTGTCTTTGAACAAAACTGGACCATTATTGTTAGCTTTTCGTTAACGTAAAAGCGAATTTTATGTTTTGAAGGCGTTACTGAAATAGTTGACATAGTCCTTGTAATCCTTCGCTGGTTGGCTGTACATCATACTTTTTTCGGTCTTCTCTTTAAAACGGTTTCAACTGAGTGTCAAAAGGCATTCGCGGTTGCTTTGGTTTTGCGTCACTTCGCTCTGTGATTGGTTGAAAAAAACTCGCGCCACTTTCTTAACCAATCAGAAGTGGAACTAAAAGCAATCGTGACTTGCCGTCACCCGTTTTCCCGCGCTTGGCGCTGGTTACATGTATCTGGTTCGAACTGTGATTGGTTCATCGTGTTTACGTCCATTGTGGTTGGCCAGGGTATTAGCTTTTGTTTTTGAACACCCCCCCTCCCCCCTAATATGCTGAAACGTACTGATGGCACATCCTTCTAATTCGGTGGCAGATTGCAACAAGGGAACGCGAACGAGAGGAAAGACGCAAAGCGCGGGAAGAAGAACGAAACAAAGAGGAAGAAGAGCGAAAGGAGAGACAACAACAACGAGAGAAAGAACGGGAAAAAGAGAAACGAGAACGCGAAGCAGAGAAGCAGCGCTCACGCTCACCACGAAACAGAAGAAAAAGTAAAAGCAGAAGTAGAAGTCCACGAGGGGCGAGACGGCGGTGAAATATATAGCAGTGATTAATGAAATTTTTATCGTTTTAGATATTCCTTTGTTTGTGACCTATCTATTAAAAGCAGTGCATCCTTTCCATCATACATCACTCTTCCTTTCTTGATCCGCGAGTTTTTAATTGGTTTATTTCATGTGGTCCGGGACAAAGTCTGGGTACAGTACTTATTTTGCAATTGATTATTGAAACTTCGTGTTGCAGATTAATGAAAACCAAACAGCACCACAGAACCACTGAAAAGTATACCATTGTCTCTGAAAGGAAAATATTTTTTATTTCTTCCTCGAGGAAGTGACAGTTTAACGGGAGCAGTGCTTTCCCAACTGACATCTTGTAAAAAGGTTTTTATTTCTCGCTATCCAAATTACTGTTACATTGTCCTTTTATCGGAAATACCTCTGAATGCACTTGTACTTGTACTAATTGGCTTCCTAAGTTTTACCAGTTAAGTGAAATAATGCTTTAGATGCAATGGAATAAACTGTTAATATTAAACTCCGCTAAAAGTTTACTTGTAGTACGTTTTTCGAGTCTCGCTTGTTGTAAGATTGCCGAGTTTGATTTTGGGTTGAGTAGAGATTAGATGCATGTGAATTAAGGGTGTTATGGAAAGCAGAGAGGGGAAAATAGCATCGCTGAAACATTTTCACTCCTCCCATCCTGCAGTGCCTTGTGCGCCACCGAAATTATCTCGCTCCGGACTCCCTTGGCCAAAATTGCCTGAAAGTTCTCGTAAGTTTTTTTCTTACCAGTTAGCGACTGGGTAGGAGTTAGCAGTGGAACCTCGTTGATGCGAACACCAAAGGAAAAGAGCTGAGTGTCGGTCTTGGGGCGTTGCATTACTGCATGTCGAAACATTGTTTCGCATTCTTTGCTTTGTGGCTTAACTGGTAAACGTGTATGTTCGAAGCAAAGTTTTTGTCTTGGAGGCAGCGGTTTCAATTTGATTCAGAAACATTTCCTTGTTTTCAAAAAGCAAAATTTGCTTCCCCAACATATGGTTGTCGCGCGGCTAAACCGGGAAACATTTGCTTCCACAGCCTTGTGCATTTTCTGCAACAATGTTTCCCAGTTTAGCCAGACCATTATGGAAGTGTTGTAGTAACAAAGTACGGTAGAATTGATACGAATTTTAGTCTCTGAGAAAAGTCCGTAAGGGGAAGTGAAAGGTTCCACCGTTGTACCTATTTGGCTTCAGAAAACTTGAAGAACAAAGCAGCGTACAACGAGTTTGTGAGTTTTCCCTCGTATATCGGCAAGTGGAAAGCTAAGGCGCTAGAAGGGAAATAGCCGCGCGAAGACTAGAAACGTAGCAACAAAGGGAAAATCGGGGCTGTCGAGACGTAGCTACCTGGCGACCATTTCTCTTTTCTCGCATTTTCGCTTCTCACAAACCGCAAATTGATTCGACCGCAAAGAAAGAGGGAAATTGGTGGTAGTCCTTGATATCTGATGTGAAGCCCATTGTTCCCATAAGTAGACTTGCTGCCGGCTTCCTTGACGTTTGTTTTGGCTCTCACGGGGATTAGAGATGTGAGAAGGGTCACGGCGGAATTAAGGGGAGGAATGATAAAAAACTTGCCTCAGTCTTCAAGCCTCCTTTTCCTTAATTAAAGTTATGTATCCTCATCTAAACTGGACTAGAACTAACTATATATCATTCCAACTTTTGTAGAAATTAAGAAATCATGAAATATGCGAATATTAAAATACTGCTCGCAATTCATTAGATGATTTTAGCAATTTTATTTCCCAGCGGTGAAGTTTACTTGAAACTGATATGAAGAACTCAGTTAGTCAATTTACCTTCGTCGGGTCTTTATATCAAGGTCTCGTTTACTTCAGATGGCCGGAAACATCATGAGTAGCCAGGGTTCGTTGATGGCATTGCGATATAAAAATGGCGCCTCCTCATTAGGTAATCACAGAAAACTCTTCAGTTTCAAAGAACCTTAATTTGAAACTTCTCTTCTCATTATTGATCAAGTTTTCGTTGTATTGATATTGTGAGGGACTAGCGTTATAATCTGTATAGTGGCCGCTGGAAATGACGACCTAATCAGAGAAGGTACATTCACAGGATAACACAATTTCTTTGTCACGAGTACAGTGGCACAGTAGGAAGTCAGGTCCCACAGGGGTTCAAGGCTCCAGGGACGGCTCCGGGACAAAAAATGCAGGGCTTCATCGCTTAATACCAGCATTTTAGTGCATGTGGCTCATGTGGCTCGAGCAGAAAATGGGCCTTCGGGCCTCACAGCAAAAATTTGAGGGCTCCACGGGCTCCAAAGACCACCCCCCCCCCCCAACCCAACCCTTTGAGACCCAGCCCTGGTTAGTGAGTCATGCCGGCTCTGGGGTGTCGAGCAAAAGAGACCCCAACTTTGAAGTTATGGTTAAAAACGAAAAACATACGGCGGGAAACTGAACACATTTAGTGGAGGACTTACCAAATAATTTTTCATGCTGTTTTTCAGCCATCAAATTAACTTTGCATTCAAAGAAGCGATTTCTTTTTCCCAGTATGTGTTTTTTGGCCCATTGCGTGAGAACCGGAACTCTGATCAATCGAAATTTGACAGAAGATTATGTCCTGATATTGTAGAAAATTCGTGATCCTCGAAACAAAATTTGCACGGACAATATATCGTTTTCTAAACCCTCATATTCTTAGGTATCATTCTCCCAATTTATCTTACGCAGTTGCCCATTACCCCAGGACCGAAACTCGACTAAACAAATAAGAGTGTATCCCTGATAGCCGCGCGATGAAATAAATCAGTGGGTGCTGAGCACGAAATGACATCAATGAACATGCGATGATGTTTTCGTTTTAACTGAAATATTTTTCAATTAAAAGTGCATTTTAACTTATTTTATAATTACCCCTTATCTTTTTCTGTGCCTCTACTACTTTACTGCAGCTAAATTAAAATTGCCTCAGGTAAACTAGGTAATCTTAAGAATCTTAATCAAATTGTTCACATGTGCTAATATTACAAGTCTTAAGGGGCCTTCACACGTCAAATTAATGCTGCCCAACTCGTGTTGGCAAACTCAAATTGGTGTGTGTGAATGACACAACAACATGTTGGCAAGCTTTTGGCGACAAATAGAACTTGTGTCTATTCTCGCCAACTTTTCGCCAACAGTTTGTCAACATGTCGTGTCGTTCACACACACCTATTTGAATTTGCCAGCACGAGTTGGCCAACATTAGTTTGACGGGTGAAGGCTGCTTTAGAATTCTAGTTCTAATGGGTCGCTGATTAGATAGATAGAGGTTAATAAACTCTTTTTGTCTGTCTTTCTGCCTTTTACAATATACTAGTCAATTGCTGCGAAAAAAATCAAAGAAAAATCATATTACGCAAACGCTTCGCTGTCAGTCGGGTAAACAAAAAGTATATTCTAGTAACTCAGTCCAGTCAACTTGAGAAGAACTGGCATTGAAATACCATTCTGGCAAAATTCTATGTGAAGCATTTGTACCCCCGTGAACCTAATTTTCACAGACGACTTACTGATATTATGCGGACTTTACAGTGCCGAACTTTAGTATTTTAGTTTTTTAACGCCTTTCATTTGCCAACAATAGAAATCAATTGTACAAAGACCAGGGTGAAAAAAGGATGGAATCGGGAATCATTCAATGCAATTTAATTGCGTAACCCCCCCCCCCCCCCCCCCACCCCACCCCCCCCCCCCGCCCACCCCGGCGGGGAGGGCGCACGCCCCACAGGGCAAAGAAAGGAAGAA
>Ga0126336_10000576_pt1 | contig 15728 bp, 14 predicted proteins | sample SidCmetagenome_FD_92530 | JGI IMG/M metagenome (GOLD analysis project Ga0126336, IMG submission 92530) | Coral microbial communities from El Islote,Puerto Morelos, Mexico - Siderastrea C C metagenome | ecosystem: Host-associated > Invertebrates > Cnidaria > Coral | place: El Islote,Puerto...
AGTTCTATCAAAGAGACCTTCTTTAATATCAATGGCAAACCAAATATGTTGGTGGAGTTTAATTTTTTCACAATTCCAATTTCTTTTAATCATTATGTCACTCGGAAAACATATTTGGGTTGAGCTTGAGAAGGTGTTCCTTCAGCTCATTAAGGCACATCCATATGACAGTGCGTCTTTTTCAATGAGTCTAGACAGGCCTTTTTTAAGTTGTTTGTGATTCACAAAATAAATGTTTTCTTCATGTATATCGGTGTCTGTTAATAAAATTCCAGGTTTGAAGTGTTGTTCACCAGGACCCGGCTGTTCGAAAGATGGTCAAACGCTAACCTGGGATTAAAAGTCAACCAGGGTTCCTGTTTCTCTTGTTAAAAAGGGTTTTCAAGGCCAGTTTTAACTGACCGCTTGAAAGCAACCAAAGTCAAAACGTAAGGCAGAAAAGATTTTCAAGGATCCTTGTCGCTTAAGCTTGGCTGTAAAACTGAATTTAAAATTGACGGTAATCCTGGGTTAGCTTAATCCTGTTTTGAACAACTGGGCACAGATGTGAGTGCCTGGAAATTGAGGAGGAAGTGGTTTTGGCAGAGGTTGACAGTGGTGATGACTCAACAGACAGTGATCTTGACAGTGAATCAACCGACAATGAAAGTGAGCTTACAGACATTACTATGCCCAGTATTGCTTCAAGCACAAGTTCTGGAAGAACAGTGATTATGAGGCCAAGGGCACAAGATGAATATTTTTTTAACCAAATCAATGTATGTTTCTTCCAAAAAAATTCTTTAATACTACATTGTTTAAATTGTTTGCGCTTATATAAAGGATGGGGGGAGGGGGTCACATAAGTTTTGACGTTTCTCTTGGGGGGGTCATTTAAGTTTTGCTGTTGCCCGAGGGGGGTCTTAAAGATATTGAAAGTGGAGCCGTAAAAAATGCCGCCCCCCCCCAAGGGATAAATAATGAACACTCCCTAACATGCCAATCAGTTGATTGGCTACACCATAAGGTCTCTGGTGAGTTCCTAATGGCACGGAGGAAAAATGCATGTATGTCAGGCTAGCCAAGAAAATATGGATTGAAGTATCCTTTACAGGTTTTTCATGAATTAAATTAAGTTGAATATTTCCACATTATTTTACACAGTTTGCTTTAAAATATCAGTCTGCTATGAACTTTTTGAACATCAAATCCAGCTGGTGGGTCTTATCTATCTTCTCAGTTCTAAAACTTCATTTGTAGTTCGCCAGCCCTTAAAAGGTGATTGGATGGCGTTAAATTATGATAATCGTACATAAATGGATTGCTACTCATTGAAGAAATTTATTGCTTTTCACAATAACAGGTTAATGACGTTCTCGGCACAACTTGGGGTTTTCTTTGCGCCCACATACAGCAGTTAAGGTAACAAAAGGAAATAAAGGAAATTTTTTCCTATGTACAAACGAGACGTACGCAAGTGGCCTTCTTTCTTTCCCCTCTTTCTTTGCTTTCCCTCTCTATTTGTTTTATTCTCTCTTTTTTGAGAAAAAGTAATCATCAATACACTAGGGGTTTGGAAACTTGTTATGGCCTACTGTATCGAAACTATTCGATGCAGCAAATTATTTGCTAACCTACCGTGCAAAGCCACTGCCTTCACAGGCGGCCCAAGCTCAAAATGAGAGAATACGATCGAGTTGCGAAATATATGACCTTCGCTATAAGACTTAGTATGGGAAATTGACTTTGGTTCTCAAAATGCTAAAATAAAGTTATAAATGTGGAAATAATCTTCACTTGACTGGACATGGGGTTGTCTTTGTGTCTTTTGTGTAATTTGGGCGCACTTCGTGGCAGAGAATCGCCATAAAAACACCATATTCATAAAGCTCCGTAATTTCCACATCAAATTCAGCCTTCATGGTGATCGAAAGGCAATTCTGGTCTGAGAAAATTCGAAAAAATTCAGCTATCGCCGATCTTCTTGTGCGCTCGACTTTTGGCGTGGACACGGCCGTTGCAGGCTGCACGAGATCAGATTACATTCTGCACTCTCATTGGTCAATTCAAACCAGCGGTCACGCGCCAACGCTTCCCTCCTGTAGACAGTCTGTTGTTGGAACTTTATTTTAGCATTTTGAGAACCAAAGTGAATTTCCCATACAAAGACTTATAGCGAAGGTCATATATTTCGCAACTCGATCGTGTATTCTCTCATTTTGAATTTGGGCCGCCTGTGCTACCACCAGCTACGAAAATAGGCTTAAACTGTCTCACGTCTTGTCTGATGTCTGTTATACGAACCCTTTCATCCCAGCAAAATGGTCAATTTTTTCTCGCTTTTCCATGAAAAATGGGTCAAACGAGTTCATCCCAGGAAGGTTTCATTTCCATCTTTAGCATTGGGAAGAAAGTGTTACAACTTCTAATCGCTACTCACGATCTACGACGAAGAAGACTTTTGTTGGCAACTAATCCCCAAAGAGAGTCCCATACTGGTAGCAGTCACTCTAACCAATACCCTCCTTTAGGGAGACGCGGGGCAATTTGGGTCATAATTTTTTGCTTCATACGTGACACACGCCTTTTATGTTGCTTGGATCACCGAAGTCAAAAGCATCCTGTGTGGTCGGATGCGTTCGTCATTACCGGTCGAGGTTGTGCGTGCGTCACTTATGACGCTAGTGAAAATGACTTAACTCGCATTAGTGTCGAGTCTCCCACTGAGCACAGCGGTCAGAGCATCCGACCAGTGCCTGGAAAGTTATAGGTTCGCCCCCCATCGAGGACCAACATTTTTTCTTTGTCTCATGTTGGTCAATACTTACTTCGTTACCGAGCGTGATCAAGCATGACTGAGCGTAGCGAGCTTCTTTATCAGCCAATTCCCATTTGTTTTTGTTTCTAATTTTCAGCCCTCAGATGTCTCCATCATTGTCCACGTTGGTAACGGCAATAACGGAGATACATTGTCTGAGAGGCAGCGAGCAGCTTTTGTTGGCGAAGCTCCAATCCGGCACTGAAACGGAGGGAACGATATTTGAACCAGGGTATATTAAGTACCAATATCCAAGTACGTTATATGGAATTTATTATTTGCGTGTTGTTGGTTACATTTTAGTCTATATATATTCACATACAACCTCATCTGTGTAAGTTGAATCCACAAGAACTTTCTTCAAGTCTATGGCTTAGCTTATATCGCAAGAAAAAAATTCTTGGAGGTCAAAATGTAGAGAAGGATCTTTCTCATTGGTCAATTTAAGGATTGTAAAACCTTTCTGACAGTGATTTTACAGTTCAATTAAAAGACATTTATTTCCTTTCCAATGGCTTTTGCACATGCCATTTATTCTCTAAATGTGATTTTTTAACGTATCTTTAAAACGTGTAAATTTGCTGCCCTGGAGTTGAGTTATGTTTTTTACGTTGCCTTAGAACGTGTGTGAATTTTTTCAGAACGATGTGGGTGTCCACCGCCAAAGGCTGAGTTGAGACTTGGGAAAACGTTAAAAAACGCAACAGAAGTTTGGTTCACACCTTCAGTCCTGAGATATTCAACTAATCTACAGCACTCATGTCCACATAAGGAAAATAAATCTTACATGTACTCTTGGAAAGTATCAAAAATAGACAAAGAAACGGGCCTTTTCGGGCCCTTTCAGGAGTTTAGCCGGCGAGGTGAAGAGCGATCGTTCATTCCGCTAATGTTCCTCGGCCTTGGGTATGCCTACGTCCAGTGTATAGTTGAAACAAGAGGCGATGCTGGCTCCACTACTTTTGATGATGGCTACCTCAACATAGTTCACGCTCCTCTTAAGGCAAATATAACTGACATAACGAGATCTGAACGGAGCACTAGAATAAAGCTAAGCGCCGAACACTCATTTGATGCCGGGAAGAAGTGGAACGGACCTCGAGGATTGCAATTTACTTGGTTCTGTAAACTGGAAGGTGAAGCATTTTCTGTGAATTCAAGAGACCCAGTGGTCGACGTTGCATTTGGAAGAAACAGGAGCCACAGTGGATGTTTTGGGTTTGGGCCTGGTATGCTCTCTTCTAAAGATAAAGTGTTGGTTGTGAACGTGACAGAAATGGTAAAAAGCAAGAAATACATCTTTAAGCTTGTTGTGCATAAAGATGTGAGAAACGCCAGTACTGTATACGAGTTTGATGTCAAGCCACAAGTTTCGATCTTTATTAGGTAACGGTTGATACTAGTTTTTGTAAACGTAACGATTTCATATGTTTGTAATTAGCGCGCTGATGCAGCGAAAGGGCGATAATTTTTGGGAGTCCGACCACTGAGTCAACTATTATAGGAAGATGGCATACAGCACTTTCAATTAAAGTTGTCGGATTTTAAAACAAGACCGAAGGGTAGTATGAGTGGCTGTAAATCTTTTTGTGATTTGGCTGTAATTTCATGGTTGTCACTGCCATTGGATGGGTGAAAGTACCGTAAACACTTGTCTGTGTGATTTATTTTCTGTAGAGGTAAGCCATAGCGTAAGTTTGGCAAATTTATTAATGTATTAGCCATACCACCTTGCGGTCCCATCGCTTAAGCTTTCTGACAACGTTAATCCCTTAATAATATCACTGTCGACGTTAAGCCCCGGGGCAGATGTAGAGCATTTGAGTTTCAAATCATGTCAAATCCTCGCATTTTGGGACATTTATGTCTCTTTTGCCCTCATGGTGGGGATGGAAAACTGTGTCCCCCAGTCCCTCGGGCTTTAACACTGTTGGGTGCATCATGGTTTGTCACACGTTGTATTGATGAAAGATTTAGTGATTCTGTGATGTGCAGCGTCAGGTCTGGCTACTCGCCACCGTCACCACCAATCACAATAAGCAAAATTTACCTTTTTCAACACAAAACGTTCATAAGCAAAGGAAGGGGAAAATAGTATGAAAAAAATGTTTCGACTGATTTTGAGGACACTGGACAGCTATAATTGGCGATGTCTTAAGGACGTTCGAGCCCAAAATCTTTCCACGTTCAGAGATCTGAATTTATTCAGTTATACAACCCTACTTTTACTGAACCGTTTGGAAATTTGTTTGAAATTCAACCGGTTTCAACATCAGTAATAAATAAGTGTAGTTTTGCTTACACATCTGCCATATTCACAGGTGCCTCTCAAATTGTCGGGAAAAGATTACTCCGCAAGAAGGATTGCAACTGGAGGCATTTTGCGAAGGAGAACTATGCAGCAAAATATCACAGTACAAGTGGAGTTTGTTTTCGCATAACAACACACCTAACGACTTCTCTATCAGGGAAGTCCCCAACATTAAAATTCATCCTCAAGAGGACAGCAAACGATTGTTTGTTAATGACATTTTCAAGTTGCGTGATGACACAAATAGGCATGTAAGCTACACAGTTGAAGCTACGGCTAAACTCGAAGACGAGGTGGCGGTCGCAGCAAGTTTCTCTTTCGTTGTGAACTCGCCTCCAAAGAGGTTGATTCCCAATGCAAGTTGTGAAGTAAGTCCATTGGAAGGTGAAGCCATTTCGACTGATTTTCTGATCACGTGCAGTGGCTGGCATGACGTCGATCGACCGCTGACCTACCAGTTTAGCTATGGAGATAAGTATGGCATGGTCTTAATTCAAACCGGAAGTTCCTATAATGTGAGTGCAAAACTCCCCATTGGAGATTCCGCTGAAGATTACAGACTGGTATTGGAGGCGCAAGTTAAAGACTCCTTTGCTGATTTTACGAAAACACAACTGTTTGTCAAGGTAAATAAAACATCAAACTACATCTACTATTTTTACCATAACTTTAGAAACATTGATGGGTTTAAGGCATCCACTTCTACGAGATTACTATTTTTTCTGCCAAATTTATAAGTATGCGTTGCATTAAGAAAGAATTTTGCCTCTTTCATTTTCTTAAAAACGTGCTGCAGTTTCTCTAAACATTGTTTCAAAGAAATGGACTGATTAGGGCTCAGGCATTGCATTTAAAACTTCAAAATATTCGTTTAAAATTTATTCTAACAGTTCTCATTTATTGTCTAGGTTCGACCACCAAAGCGTTCTGACTTTAACGATGAATTTGTTGTCGAGCAACTCAACATCATTCGCGAATTCGTAAAAGTTGGAGATGCTGACCGAGCGACGGAACTGGCTTCTATGTTGATGTCCACAGCGAAGAGCCTCGATGATGAAAATTTTGACCAAAAGGCGGTATGCGTTTTTATTCATTCATTCATTCGTTCGTTCGTTCATTGATTCCTTCGATAATATTACTGGTCACATGATACACCACTATTACTTTATCATAAGTTTATTGAATTTTCGTAGATCTTGGTCAGATAATGCGCGGGGTAAACACTGCATTGGTTGTCGTTGTTGTTGTTGTTGTTGATGATGATGTTGATGTCCTGCCCTAAAGGGGGCACTTTGTACCACTCTGAAATGGACCGTTGAAGTTGCTCGCATGCGGAAACAGTCACAACCCTTACAACAACCTGGACGGCTAAACCAGGTTAGGTTACCCGTCGGGTTAGCAACTCTAGGTGAGATATAGTCTTGGTAATTCCAGAATGTGACAACTGCGTGGGCAGAAATGGTAAAGGAAAGTGTCACATGCGACTCAACGACAAAAAAAGGCTCCATAGCAGCGCAGTGCCAAACTCGGACGGTATGTTAGCAACAAGGACGACAGAATCCTCCGATGCAGCTAAGGAAGTCACCCAACAAAAGTATTCCTCGTCTCAGAGATTCACGACTTCTAATTCTGTGAGAGTGGGATTGTGTTATCTAACTTCAGTCTCTCTTCACGCATAGGTCTCGTTGTACATCTCTTTCAAGCCCCGCGGAAGTGGGGAGTGTTGATGGGACAGGTGGAGCCACGTTTGAACACAGTGCAGCACAACGTCTTTCTAGACTAAAAAGTGACTATGATATACCCACCAATAAATACACCTTATTTTGTAATTATTAGTTCCTAAGTAGTTTTCCTATTCACATCCAATTCCGTGTTATGAAAACGTACATTTTTTATATTTTTACCCTTTTATGTCTTCCTTTATAGAGCGCCATCTTACATGATATAGAAGGCCTCAAAGTCAAGAACGTTGTTCACGTGACGAAAGTCGCTGCTGTTGTTATCGGGGCTACAGAAAACAAGGAATCAGTTCCTTTGCTATCGCAAGTAAGTTGACGATGCATCCCTGACAATGAAATTTCCCAGATACCCCTCACAAAAGTATTCTAGCCGCATTGTATTGTTCTGAAATAGGGTATTAAATTTGACCATTTTGATCTGACATCGTGGTATGCTCTGCCTACTACTGAATAGGCTATAAAAAAATTGTGTCTAAGCAAAGAAAAGTATAGTTTCCAGCTGGCGCTCTGGCCATAGCACATCATCAAAATTTTCAGGAGTATAACCTCCAGGTCCAAACCTCAAGAGAGTGGACGATATATCATGGGTCAGTGTATATACTGAACATTTCTTAACGTAACGAGCCAGTGTGAAGCTTTTGGAAAAATGACAAAATGGAAGAACGCAGAGTTTCCGGCCTACAAACGAACATTTCTCGGTTTTGTTGCTGATACATTTGGAGCCGAAGTTCCCGAGAAAGGTTGCACAATGTTTGGAATTTAACTCAGAATACCATCCACTGAAAGAAGAAATTGGCAGCGCTCTAAAGCTACGCCAACCAGTCGAATACGGCATTTTAGTGGGTTGTTGAAAAGTCAATAAGCTCTGTCTTTTCCGAAGGGTCATTTCCAGCCTTGGTATGTAATTAAACTTTTTTTCAATGTAGCATAAATTGTTTTGCAGCATTTGTATCCTTTATTTGTTTTTCATCAGGGATATGCATTGACACTACTAACTGAAGCTACTAACTTCATGACGTCCCAGTTGTCCTCCCAAACTACCCATGATGCAAAGCTAGAGCACAATGTCAGTTCTGTCCTTCTAAACAGCATCGGAAGTCTAATGAAGGTATCTTCAAGAGACGCAAGGTTGGAGACGAAAGACAATTTCAAACAAGCAGCTGTAAGTGAAAGGGGAACTAAAACATTTGTTAATTTTCAGCTATGACAATTTTTTTAACCGACTTCGAATTCGAGGTGTTTAGATTCCTGATGAAACACTCTTTCATGTATTTGATGTAGCTTCTCAAACCATTAATAATTCTTGGAAAAATTCAAAGCAAAATTCGCAAAATTGTATGCTAATTAAGATCAGGTATCCAAACCACCTTCACAGTATTGATTTCCTTTGTTTTTCTATTAATGAATTATTTTTGTTTTGTATTGCAGGGTAAAGAAATAACACTGAAGGTGGTTGAATTAGTCAACAAAGTCGGCGAGGCATTATCATCCATCAGCCACATAGACAGAGAGAAAACAGTAGTTAAGTCTAGGTTTATGGATATTGTGATCTACAAAGAAAAACCAGAAAATTTCGGAGGACAAAACATCAGTGAGCAAAGCACCAGCGTTTTTATACCCGATTCTGCGAGAGGAAAGCTACCAAACAGCAATGACAGCCTTTCACTGCAGGTAAAAGTGGTGTTCTATAGGTCACTTGATTATACAATAACACTGGCATGGTTTTCTAATTTGGCCGAGATCAATATTTCTCGACGATATATTTCTAGGCACATACTTGCATGCTTGTCTCAGATTCTTTGAGTGCCATCACATGATAACCGGTTTATTGTTTATAGTCTCCTCCTGTCTATTCTACGGAGAGAGACACCGGCAAAACTGTCGTCTCCCCGACCATTTCCCCCACCTTCCTTACAGTCAGTGCTTTCTTCTGTTGCTATCACGCTCCCTTATTTTTGGACAGAAGCTTCTTGCTGTTTCACCAATGTTCTCATTTGTCATTGACTTTGACTGGTATCTGTAATACAGTGGACTTCGATTTAACGAAGTGCCAAGGGATTGAGGAAATTGGTTCGTTATATCGAGGTTCTTTTCCATACATTACACTATTATTGGGCTGAAAAATATCGTTCATTATACCGAGGACTTCGTTGTATAGAGGTTCGTTAAATCGAGGTTCCCCCGCTAACGAGGAAACACTGTTGAGGAAACACGTTTCCCTCAATGTTTCCCTGTTTGCGCGCAAAAGAAACACTTGTCGCGGAAACATTTTTTTTGTTTCCGAGGAACAAAAAATGTTTCTGATTTTTTTCAGAAACATTTTGTTTCTGCAACAAATGTTTCCCCATTTGCGCGCCGAGGAAACAATGTTGACTAGATTGTGTGGTCGTGTAGGCTGTATTTCCTAAATTGACCATGCGCAAACGTTCCTCTCCAGTGAAATGTTTCTTGGGTAACCCGACAAGGAAACCTTGACTCGTTTGCGCGCCCAAGAAACATTCCGGAAACAATGATTCCGCCACAATGTTTCCTCGTTTGCGAGGGCCTTTAAATATTTCTATTGATTGTCAGTCCAGAAAAATGGTGTATTATATCTTAAACAAAATATCCTTTTTTTACGGATTTAAAAAACAATGGAAGGAGGTTCTGCAACCTTAGATTCAGGCCTGGTAATACCACAGGAAACTCGGTGTCTTAAGAGAGAAAGTTTAATATTGTTAGAGAAAGCCTTGTTTGGGAATGTATGTCAGTTGTAGTTAGAGGAATCAAAAAGGTGGAAAGGGTTTTTCAAAAACCTACAATTTAGTTCATAATGCAAATACGGTGAACACGGAAGTATGACAACAACAAACAAAGTGAATTCAAGTTATGTTTGGGTTTTTGTTGATGTTGGTTCAGTTTTTAGCTTTCACTCTGTCTTGGAGGATGGGGAGAAAAGAAAGCAACACTATAGAATCCTATTGTTTTCAAATTACTATGAGATTTTCGTAGTTTATTTGAAGGACGTCTGAACGTTCCCATTACCTTTCAAAGATTGCGAAAAAATACATATTTGGTGGTCGGCTAGCTGACTCCTTTGCTGGTTAAATATATGCCCGGTCAGTTAGCTGGGGGCGAGACCAGGGTACCAACAAAATGCTCCTTTTCTACAAACTCTATAAAATCAACAATCCAGTGGAATCTTGAATAGATACCTATTTTCTACTCACTGTGTTTATTTTCGCGTGGGTTTGATTTCAGATTATAGCATTTAAGGTAAACCCTTACACCTGGGACACATCCGCATCCAGCATTCATTCCAAAGTTATTGACATTACTCTAAGAACCAGTCAGGGTGTCAAGATAGAGATCTCTAACCTCAGCAAGCCAATAGCATTACAGATACCATCCACACAAAGACAAGAAAAATCGCCGTCACCAACGAAACAACCTCATCACTTGTTTTTGCACCCAGGAGTTATTCAGTACCACACCTTAATCATTCCATCAAAGGAACACCTTGTGTCTCTGAGAATTGCCACTGCGGAGCGTAGACGATTGGCCGTTTATTTCGGGCGTGGATTCAAACCGACTGCCACCAATTACACTTCAATCGTTTCCCTGCCACATTTCTCATCATGCGAGAAGAGTGATAAATCGGACGGGTTATCTAACTGTACCGCTGACCCACATACTGTAAAGCACATCAGCAATCACTCAGGTCTTTACTATGTTGGTATCAGATTAGTGGATACTCAAAACGCCCCAGTTGCTAGGTTACGAAGATCTTGCACTGGTATTAAGAGACGAAGTAAGCGATCTTGCGTGGAGGTCAAAGATCCACCAACCACCCCTCCCCCAACTCCTATGATTGTAACTCCGAAATACAACTCAAGCACAGATGTGAACTATACGTTCTCCGTTACTATGGGAACCTGCCTTTATTGGTCCGAGAAGGAAGAGAAATGGTCAAGTAAGGGATGCAAGGTAGGTAGAATTAAAAGAATCTAATAATACGCTAATCTAATTTTGGAATTCAGAACGGCAAAATTGTTTCTTGGATTCACGTCATGTAATTCCTTTAGGCATTGCTACTTTAATCAGTGAGACTAGAAAGAGCTACAAGAATACAGCAATACGTTGAAAGTTTGGGAAATGAAAAAAGACATGGGAAGGCTAAATGACGTCGTTTTAACCCTTTAAGCCCTGATATGAAAATGCATATTCTCCTTACTGTTCTCCGTACATTTCTCGGACTAGTTTGGAGAATTTGTCTAAATTTCATAACAACATGGGGATTACTTCCTTTTTTCTCATCACGTGATTGCTTGAGTAAGTGGTGATGATGTAAAGAGAAATTTCATTTTCGTCACTGTTAGGGCTTAACGGGAGAACGCACGTGTGTACCATATTTAATAATTTCTATTTTAGGTTGGCCTGAAGTCCCTTCCTGGTAGAGTTCATTGCCTTTGTAAACATCTGACATCCTTCGGTGGAGCTTTCTTTGTTGCACCAAACCCAATCGACTTCGACAAAGTCTGGGCAGAATTTGGCAGAATGGGCGAAAGTGGAAATTATGTTGTGCTAGCCACTGTCTGTGCTATGTTAGCGGTTTATTTCGTGGGTTTGATGTTTGCCCGGCGCGCCGACAAAAATGACGAGCTCAAGGTAAATCTACTAGGCATGCTGTAAACTCGCCTGGTCTTTTCTGTTTAACCCAAGCACTCCCAGGGTCAAACCTTAAGTCCGTAAAGGCGTTTCTTACTTTTTAGTCTGTGAAAGACACCTAAAAATGCGATCATTCAAGTGAAAGCTACTGGTCAGTACTTTCCTGTGGTGCTGCTTGTTATGCTGTGCAACCTCCGTTGTACCTTTTGAGTCTGTGGATAAAATCACAAAAGGTCACTATTCAAGTGACAGCTACTGAGCAGTACTTTACAGTGATGCTGCTTGTTATGCTGTACAACCTGGTTCCAACGTTTTTTTTTTGTTGTTGTTGTTGTTGTTTTTTTTTCGGAGCCTGTGGGTGAAATCTTAGAATGACCATTCAAATGAAAGCTATTTAACAGTACATTCCTATAATGGTACTGTTTAGGTTCATTATGCTGTTCCCTCAAGTTGGCTTTAACCTTAAAGTCTGAAAGCCTTTTAATACTTTCAATCCCATTTAGCAAGGTGACATTGGGAATCTTTGTCCGGTTTTGAAACTACGCGATTTATAAGCTTAAGTAGGATAAAATGAGCAAGAGAAATGAAGACTATGTTTCACTGAAGTGCTCGCGTTCTTTTCATGTAAGTCATTACATGAAAAGAAGCTAATGGTCTTTTATCTTTCCCTACTGCTAACTTGGAAACAAACAGCAACAATAGTATTAACATAGTCCTAAACTGTCCGTAGCTGGAAGTATTTTTAACACGCTCTGTTGGTTTACCTTAGGTCATTGCAGGGTTTCGCCTCTCAGACCAACAGTGCGACGGGTACACCTATGCCATCTCAATACAAACCGGCACCTGGAGAGATTCTGGCACCACTGCTAATGTAGGGATGGTAATATATGGCGTAGAAGTGGTCTCTAAACCTATTATTTTTGCATATAATAATCTCCAAAGGATATTCTTTGCTAGAGGCAGCGTGAATACATTTACGCTTGCCCTTGAAAAGTCATTAGGATCCTTGTTTAAATTGAATGTGTGGCACGACAATTCTGGAGATAACCCGTCGTGGTTTCTTCTCGAAATCGACGTAGAGGACGTTCAGACAAAGGAGAAATGGCATTTTATTGCAAATCGATGGCTGGCTGTGGACAAAGATAATGGGGAAATAGAACTTGAGTTGAGAGCCGCTTCGGAGGAGAAAATGTTAGAGTTTAAAAATGTGCTTCACTCTCGGACCCAGGAAGCTCTTGGTGATTCGCATCTCTGGGTTTCTCTCTTCACTAAACCTCCGCAAAATCAGTTTACACGGTGTCAAAGACTTTCGTGCTGCATGTCAATCATATTCTGTGCCATGGTAACGGGTGCAATGTTTTATCGCTTTGGTGCTAAAGCTACGGATGTATTTCACTTTGGGCCGCTGAAAATGAGTTGGACAGAGATCAAGATAGGTATTCAGAGTGGTCTGGTTGCGGTACCTGTAAATTTTCTGATTATAACCATCTTCAAGAATACTAAACAAACTGGAGACCAGCCATCACCTACAGGATGTCTCCCGCATTTTTTCATTTACATTGGCTGGGGTCTCTGCGTCTCTGCCATGTTAGCCAGTGCTGTGTTTACTGTATTTTATAGCTTATCTTGGGGAGCCGAGACCTCGAATCAGTGGCTCGTGTCAATGACGTTTTCACTCTTTGAAGACGTCTTGCTTATTCAACCCGTCAAAGTACTGTTCATCGTCTGTGTTCTGTCAATGGTCATTCGGAAACCGTTGGATATTAACAATGTTCACGCATCGCAAGTACATTTACAAGGGTATCCTTCTGCGGGCACAGAAAATGGCAAAAGAGAAGCGCGAATTCTGCAAACAGAAGAGCTTGAAAATGCGCGCCGTCAGCGCAAGAAAGAACTGAAGGCGTTCCGTGTGCTCGTTGAGATTATTTTTTTCATCGTTTTCATCGTTCTTTTCACAGTTGTGTGCTACGGAAATAGGGACTCTGCGAGGTATGGTCTAACGAAATCGGTCCAAGATGTCTTTAAAGACTTTTCAAAGGTGGGTTGGGTGCGCAGTTCATTTACATGCTTGTGGCTCACAGCTTCTTTGTTCACTATTACGTACCCGTAAGATATGGTGCAGCGCTAGTCATAAGTTGCCGGCTCTGTTTTGCTACACTGCAGCCGTTTTATTTTTACACTGGCTCTTTTTTGTCAAAAAGGTTCTCTTGCGCGTGCCAGGGTTGCTAAGTGATGAAATTACGTTCCCGTGTTGGGACCTTTTGTCTGACAACCAGAAACAGTCGCACGTGCACGTGGTGGGTTCCTGATATCGCAATATCCATTTTGGTGGACAAATGTTGAACTGTTAGAGCATTTATTGAACACCAATGCGATTTTGCTACCGTAAACAAACAGAAAGGCATGCAAAATACAGGTACCAGGACGCATAAAAAATTGCCTAGATTTCCGGCAAACGTAACAAAGTTCTAAAATTGCAAATGTGAGATATTCGTGACGTAAAATTAAAATTAGTGTCTCTGCGCTTGAAATAGAAAATGGGAAAAATCCTCAGATTTTTCGAGCCTGCTGTCTCTTCTTCAGTGAGAAATAATGTCCAAAATAATTATTTCTCACTGAAGAAGAGACAGCAGTCTCGAAACGTCTGGGGATTTTTCCCATTTTTTATTTCAAGCGCAGAGACACTAATTTTAATTTTACGTCGAGAATATCTCGATTTACACGCGCTACACAGTTTTAATGCAATTTTCCGTCTAAAATTGCAAGCCATGTTTACAAAATCACCATCGCTGGGTTCTGACATTGCAATAATTACATATTAGAGATGATGCAAAATACTACGAGGGACTGTACATATGTTCAAATGCGGGAATCAAACCACTACGTCGTTATACATGTACCGGAAGTTAATAAATCTCTAACACGTGTGTGAGTCTCTTGCTACGTTCCTTTTCCTTTAGTTAATTAATTAATTTATTTATTTTATGTGTTTATTTATTACAGGTGGACGACGTTACGTCCTTTTGGGGCTGGATGAAAAACACGTTTGTTCCTGGGATGTATAACACAAGCTGGTATAATGGGTTTCCTTTTGATTACGACGAGGGATTTATCAGTAACAGAGAAAATTTCTTGGTTGGAATGCCGAAAATGAGACAAGTTCGAGTTCTTCCAGGTAGGCAGAATAGATGGCATTGCCGATATGTTCTGAGGTGTTACGGCGCTTTAGAGCAAATGTTCCTTAATGTTGTTCTTACTAGGCCATTTCCAAGTTTGTTTTATCATTTTTTTTGTCAAAGCGAGGCTTGGTGCACAGGCTTTCATATGAAAAAAACTTTTTTGCATGGGAGTGAAAATTCTTTTTCCTTCAAGAAAACTGCCGTACGTCCCAGGACTCGCCTTGAAAAAGAGGTAAAGAGCGGTTCGGAATTCGGCCCTACTAGTCCGCCTTTAACACACTTTGAGTAATGCATTCTTTGCGTGAAGGAGTTGTAGTACACTGCAAACAGTTCAAAGCTGGCGTCAGCTTCGAATCTGAATTTCACGTCAATGCAATGACAGCCCTAGCTCGCGCTTCGTTTCATGTTTGCAAATCTGCATTGACTGAATTTCCGTGCTAATGAACTGGAAAAAACAAACATATAATTATATAATTGTAAACGATGGCGTACTACGAACTGGCAAATTAAGTTTTCTATCCCAAACAAAACTTAAACCGCAATCCGAAAGATCCACGTCCGTACAGTCATTGCGTGGATCGTTCGTGCAATGCAATGTTGCATTGGTTTGTCCTCCAATGGAATGTTTTTTTTTTCCCGGTTACTCGAATTTCCTTTTCAAGACCAGTAGACAGGGAGAAAATCTTTGCTCTCTTTTAAGTATTCACAAATACTCTAATGAAATGTACGTATTTACGTTCGATCGACAGTTTGAAATCCTTGTCGTTGTAGGCCTTAAGGGGTATTATGGTCAAAAGCCACGTTTTAAAGATTTTTCAGAACTTACCTTTTTTTTACCTCGAGGAGATTTCATTCAGTCCACAAAGACCCCCATTATGTCGGTGTGCATGGCGCAATAAATGTTTGACAATTTTTCTGACGAATTTTAAGATGTTTTTATAGAAGAAGGGGGGGGGGGGGCAGCGATTAAGAAATTGTGGGAAAAAAGGAAAATTAAAGATTTTAAGGCCGTTAAAAATTTAAATTTAAGGATAATAATTAATAGTCGGCTACCA
>Ga0126336_10000577_pt1 | contig 15711 bp, 8 predicted proteins | sample SidCmetagenome_FD_92530 | JGI IMG/M metagenome (GOLD analysis project Ga0126336, IMG submission 92530) | Coral microbial communities from El Islote,Puerto Morelos, Mexico - Siderastrea C C metagenome | ecosystem: Host-associated > Invertebrates > Cnidaria > Coral | place: El Islote,Puerto...
CGCCATTTTATCGAAGAAGAAAAGACTTTCCTGGACGATCTCACAGAAATAGTAATATTAAACAGTGTGCCAAATTCAACCATAAAATTTGGCAAGGGCTCGAGCATATTATTAAAAGACTGACAATTAAAGTTGTCTCTTGAAAGAAGTTTAAATTAATCTTGCCTCAATCCTTGTAGTTTGATATTTTTGCTTAGGAAGTGGGTGTAAATTTTCAGCTATAGAATTTTCTAGTACGTGGATAAAAGAAGACGACCGGTGGGGCTTGTTTATGCTTCTTTTGCTAACGTAAGGCGACACAAAACTCTGTCTTGGGTCGGGTGTGTTTTCAATACTTAGTGTTTACCTGTGAGTATTTTATCGTTGTGTTTATAACAGCACCTGGGGTGATATGTTCCAAGAATTAGCAGTTTCTTTGGACGCAGCGCTTCGTCACTTTGAATTGTCCTTTTAACCCGAAACTGGCCGTTGCATTATTTAACTATTCCTGGTCCTTTTGTGACAAAGTTATGAAAACGTTGCTTGGATCTTATTTTGCCCTAAACAGATAACCAAGCTTAAAATCGACAACAATCCTTTTGCAAAGGGTTTCAGAGAAGAAGGAGCAGGTCATCGCAGGCGGCTGGAAAGAAGGTACGAAGTTATCGTATTCTGTCGAGTCACACCAATTTGTTTGAGTTTCATTTTCACGGGCGTCTTATAGCTCTGTTAATCTGTTTCACTTAAGCTAGCCCCTTGGGTACAACACTTAATACCCGAGGCGAAGGCCTCAAATTTTTGGGTACAAAGAAGCAAGAAAAAACAACTGTTTTGACACACAAAGCCGCGAACAAGCCACGATGAGTTGTCCAGCGTGCGCGATTTTCACACTTACTTTATCACCTCTTTGCTTTGAACTTACAGACAACGCAGCAACCCAGGACAGTCTTTACACGACGAAGACGATGAAAATAACAGCGATGAGGAAGAAAATAACAAAGAAACGGGCGCTTGTGGCTCCCCGAACGATATTCATGCTGGTGAGTTTTAATTCGTTTCATGGCGCCGCCTTCTTTCAAAGCGAGTGCGTTCAAAAGAATGCGTCTCGTCGCTGGCAAACACCTTTTAAAACACTACATTTTACGGCAAAATAAAGCTCTTTGGAACGCTTGTTTCTGTGTAAGAATTCTCCTTGCTTAAGCCTGTAAGTCTTTTAAACCGTGCTTTGATTCAGTTTTATTTATTTTTTCTTTTAAACTGAACTTGTTTCGTTTTGTCGGTTGTTATATCAAATGTTGGACGAATTCACGCGTGATTAGATTTGCAGTTACGTTAAGGAGTTGATACTTAGAAACGCTTTCATCTGTGCCTTACGTTTAAGTTTTGAGAAGGAATTTAGGCTCCAGGGAATTGTACTTTTATTGGAGATTAAAAAGCTCAAAAGGGATTAAATTTGAAACGAATAATCTCAAGTGAATCGTAACAGCTGTAACGGTTTACAGACTGCTAAAAGAAAAAACAAACAGATAACTTGTGTTTCCAGTCAGTAAAGCAAGAAAAGCCCTCCTTCGATTGTTCATTAGCAAGATCGGTTGTCTGTTTTCTCGAATTAAGGCATACGGTTCATTTGTAAGCAATTGATCAAATTTTTATGCTCTTTGTTCGGTTTTTCTCTTCCAGGATCAATATCTTTTCTTTTTAGTTTGTTCAAAGCGCTCAGTCTATAGCTCACTCAATCATGGCCCAATTGTTTAAATCTTTTTGATCATTAGAAGTCCCACTGCAATACCCCTTTGAATGACTCGAAAAAAATCTGCTACGTTTTGTTTTGTAGGATCATCTAAAACCTAGGCCAGATTCTTAGCACAATTTTCCCTTTTCGATTTGCTAACACCGACGTCATTTTCACAATGGCAAAAAATTCCTGTTTTATTTGAATTAATTCGCAAATTTTCAGAGAAAGAGTATTACATGATTGTAGTTTTCTAGAGCAGTTATTTCACTCTAAAACCTTTCCTTATAAGCAGAACTATATATAGACCCCGAATAAAAGCAAAGGCTCGCGAGTCGTTTCCTGACCCTTTGCTTTGAAAACCACACCAATTGCGAACGAAAGGATGTGTGAACTGAAATGTGATATAAACGTAGATAACTCTAAATTCTCTAGCCTTTAAACGTAATTTTCGCTGTCACCGTAAATATTTCACCGAAATCAGCACTAAATGTGCGATATATTAAAGTGACAGGGACAGAGGTGTTCAGTCTCTAGGTAACTTTGGATCGGGTGAGAGTATTTACCAACGTCTTAAACGAAACTCGACTTCCCTCGACGAAAAAAAAAAAATCCAGCGATGTGATGTCACTTAGAAATCAGTTTCATCGAAAATTTCCTCGATATTGTTTTTACCTTATGACAGATGGCTCCTAGAAAATTTCATTTCCGTACATTTCTGGGTGTATAGACTTGGGTGCGAGTGTTTGCTAGGTGAAGTGTCAAAGATTGGAAGTTTTTAATTCTCCACAATTCTCTTCGTATGTACTGTGCTCACAGTAGGTGCAAATGTACCACATCCCAAGAAACAATTGGATCTGATTGAGAATAGTCGAGGTGGTTTGAAGTTACGATAAAATAGTGCAATTGAATAGCTCATTTTAAACTGGTGGTGTCTTGATTTCAACGCTTGTTTGGTCCTTTGATCTTCGTTAATTTTAGTTCGTAAAAATAACGCGCGATTATTAAAGCCCTGTTAGTCGAAAACAAACTTTCAAAATTCTTACTGTTCGAATTTCTAAATGTCAAACAACAGATAAAAAGTCCCTCAGCTGGCAAAAGTTGTCCTGCATAATTTTATCCTTGTGCGTATTTCAAACGGTAATTTAAAAAACAAATGATGCAAAAATCATCTCCAATAATTTTGCGAATTCTTCCTAGCTATTGCGTTTTTATGCCTGAGTAGAAAATAAGGTTAAAAGTTTTATTAATGGTGAAGTGTAAATTTCTTCAAACCATTAAGCAACGTCTCGACAGCTTGGACTACTAATGAACGAAAACTTTTAGATGTTGCTCTTGGAAATGCTTGGCCTTTGTTTCCAAACGAACCATTTTCGCACGCGTTAGGGAAATGCTGGTACGGAATTGATACTCATTAGCTGATTAGAAGCAGAAGTTTCGAGGATTCAGATGTACCAAGGAAAAAACTTCAAAAATATGTGCTTGAAGAACATTTCTTTTGTACAAGCCAGGTTGCACAAAGTTGTAATAAAACATAACGATTTTTCGACAATTCTCAATGAAGGAAAAACGTGCCAAGTGCGAGGAAGTTTCCTGTGTTAGTGAGTTTTGTAATCATGGCGAGATTTTTATTGTGTTGTGAATAAAACCACACACGAAAGCAAGGTACAGAGCGTATTTCTATCAAATACCAAACTAAATTACTCCATATTTTTAATAGAACCTTTTACGTAAATAAAAATACCCTCCATTTAAAGTGTTTTCCATAGCTTTTGTCCTGGAACAATAGAATGGTTGGCGCTTGTACTGAAACATCGAACCGCCCAGATAATGAATCGAAAATCTGTCCATCCTGTGAACGCGCCAGATCGCAGGTGTGCGATCAAAATTTACGTCACGCAGCATACTGATTATCCATCTAAAATTTCATTTCAAAATAAAAATACGTTTCTTCCTTTGAGAAGTTAATATGTTTAGACTTAAATGAAGAGTGTACTTATAATGAAGTTTCCTCACTTTGCTAGTGGCGTTTTCTCGTGAATATCGTGTTTTGGAGCAATCGGTTCCTAATTTCATGAGCTCCAGAATTAAAGCAGAACTGTTAAAAAAGGAAAGATGTGGTCGGATTTAATGAGTAGATTCATTTCATGAGTCGGTCGCTTTTTCCAATTTAGTTTGCTAGTTTAGTAATTCATTTGGCACCACGTATCCAGGATACCATACAGCCAGGAAATATGTTTTCAACTTGGTTGTTTTCAGAGCTGTCAGTAGATGCGTTTTGTCTCTCAGTAACGCAGTAATAAATCATTCAAGTTTTTTCACCACCAAACATTCATCTTTTCCGCGCTGTAGCAAAGCGCAACTTTAAGCACCTTTCTTGATTTTTGTATCCGTGTCGAAAGAACGTTTGATCTTATCCATTGCATTAAAATATCAAGCTAAATTTCCCGTTATTTATTTTTATTAGTTTTCTTCATTTTCCTATTTGATGTCGTGCATAGATTTGTTGAATTGCAACTGGATTTCTTACAGTTCGACGTTGTAGTGTTTTTTTTTCTCTACGTCTCATGATTTGCGATTTTGTACACCCTCAAGTGTTTGTTTTCTAGTCATTATAAAAGATGCCATTGAAATGAAAGATAGTTTGTTCCCAGCCAAATCAAGTTCCAGAAATTCTTCATTTTTATTTCTTTGTTAATAACAGAGTGCTACTCAGCCTTAAAGATTAGTATCTTTTCCTAGCAGAACCTTTTCTAAGCGTTTCATCCCCCAAAATAACGTCTTTCTTCGCTTTTAGACTAAACAATAAATTTCCCGACTGGTTTTAGAGGTTGAACTCGCTGTTTCCTTTATTTAAACAAGATGTTTAGTCTCAAACGAATGTTTGGCTTGATCTAAATATTCAAAACCTCTTAATTATTTAAATCTACTAACTAACGTGTTCTTTCCATGCTGTTTTTTGTTTCTTTTGAAACGTTCTAGTTGCTTAGCCAGCTAAAGGATTTGCGGATAATTTTCCTTATTATGCCACTCAATAGAAAACAAAAACACACAAAACCATTCAAATTGGCACAAAACCTTTTTCTCTTAGTAAATTAAGAATCAATAGCAATCAACAGAAAAGTAGAGTTGCTTGAAATGTTAACTATTACACGTGGGAGGGTAAAATTTTCTAAACGTTTTGGCGGTCTCTAGTCAAACGTTGGGCGTTTATATGAATAGCTTGACGGCCATTCGTTTTACTTCAAAGGTTGACTTCAAGTCTTGGAAGTCTTAAAAAGACTGTTTATTTTCGGTTGCGTATGCTTTGTTATTTCCCCTAAAATAAAAATTAAATCACTGCAGACCTGGATATGTGTAAACAAAGATGCCGGAAAAGGAGCTTTTGAACGTATAATAATTAATATTTCAGCTGCACCAAACAATTAGTGAGATTAAACTTGGAATTGAAAGTTCAAATCTCTCAAAGTGTTAACTCTACAAATACATTATTTTCCGTCATTACCTGTCCCAAATTTTACGGATTTTGTACGATTTTTTTTACGGACGTCGTTGATAATTTTATATCATGCCTTTTTAGAATAGTAATCGTGTCACTTTTTTTTTGGAAGGTTGTCTCAGTTAGGCCCCGATTTGCAACTTTTACTTCATCCTTTCGATCGTTTTTATCTGACTTTCAGTTGAAAATTCGATTTGAAATATGTTCCAAATTTCACGAATTTTCGTTGACCTTCACAATGCAGTGATCGGCTACTTTTCTTTATACGAGACTTTTTCACTGAAGCCTCGATTTTCAGTTATCTTTTGATCGTTATTACCCCCTCTCAGATGAATGATTCAGGCCTGTCATTTTGAACAGTAACAATTAGGTAGTATTTTGCACAGATAACTTTCGTGTCATTTAACCCGTCTTGACTTTTCAATTCAATTGTAAAAGCTTCTATAGTTAGTTGTCATACATGACCTCACAGGCTTATTAATTGATGACACTAGGTTAAGAAGACGTAGTAAAGAGCTCATGACAATTTGCTGTTTGCGAATAGAAGGATTATTCTCTTCATTGATAATTTTCATCCGAGAATCAAAGCTGGGATCGATTACAATGGTTTTATCTTTTAAGTTTTTGAAAGACGAAAGCCATTTAAATAAAAACTATTGAGCAATACTTTCTAGTGGCAGTGTTTGATTGAAAATGGCGTATTTTTATTTTAACCACTGTTGACAGTTAGACTGTCAAGAAGTTTAGGGCAAAAGGTCTCGCTAGTGTTAAAAAGATCAGGGTAAAAGGTCTCGCTGTTCAACAATGCTAATGCGTTTTTCATTTTCCGTACTGCACGTGTTTAAACAGTGGACAGCTTAAAAGAACTGAAGACAATGGGTCAAAAGAAATGGTGTTTTCGTCCTTTTTGTCTGCATAACACAGTTTGTGTTTTTTGTTAGAATTTTTTTCAGAATGGACATAATACTCGAGCTTAACCTATAATTTAAATTTTATTTTGCAGGTTTCACCCAATATTTCGTGTAGTAATTGCTTTGTAGTTTAAACCTTGAAAGGTTTCTTGTTCACTTGTTGCGAAAACGTAAAAGGATTGAAAACTACGCGAAAGAGTTATTGCTTGTTGTCAACTGTTTTGTTTGGCCTGTACGTTTTCATATCAGTTTGAACGTAAACTAGTGCTGAATGCACAATCTGGCTTCGTGCATCACTAGCTGCAACTTCAAGAGTCAAGCTGTTATTTATGTGTTGTACAGGAAACTTTAAAGTTTGCTTTCGAAACACTGTTATGAGACAAGTTACATAAAAGATGTTTAGCTGTGCCTTTTTTGGTGCTTTTAATATTCTGTATAGGAGTGTACGTTGACGGCAGAAATGTTCAATTAACAAACCTGTTTGATGTTATCTTTCTACGTGTTTGTTATTGGTACTTATTACTTGCCTGTAATATAATTCTAATCCTGTTTGTCAGTTATGTTATAAGGTCAATGGATAATTTTCTAAAATTTCAGCACTTCGTATCCCATAGTGCGGCCATTATAATGAAAACAGTACTTTCTTGCGGTGCTGCTAGTTTAACAACTCTAACACGGTGATCTCTTTCACAATTTGTCAAAATTAAGTGTGTACTCTGGTACTCTTTGGAGAGTACCAAACATTGGAAACATTATAAAACAGGATGGTTGTGACCAGTCAAAATTTGCTGACGGTAGTTCACACAAGTACGCATCTTGGACATTTTTTGTTCCTTGCGTAATCTTTACCCTATATTCTGGTTTGCTTCAGGTTCGTCACTAGCAGACAACTCCTTGGCAGTTATAACGTCATCATCTGAAGACATCAAACCAGTGATACATGTTGACAAAGGGCGTTCCTGTACAAACACCTTAACTCATTCCACCTCCCCGGTACCAAAAGCACTTCCACCCCCGGATATATTACAACACAACCAACAGTTCAGCGACTTTTCCCGCCCTTCCAGTCTACACATTCCAGAGGAAAGCAAACGGTTGATTTTACCGCCAAATTCTAGCGAAAGCGTCTCGTGCTCGGCCCAGTCTCATCTCAAACTGCCCAGCTCACGCGCGATGCACATGGACATGCGCTATAGCCCTTACCCCAGACCAGCTTATCCAATGAGCGGCATGCCTTCGAGCTTCCTCCCGCATGCGCATGGGCACATGTACCCGTCATACAGCGTACCACAAGCTGCTTACCCATCATGCCAAATGGGCCAGAGCTACCCACCATGCACAGCGAACCAGCAGAGCTTCGGTTACCCAGCCACTGTTTCGTCATCGAGTATGATCGGCCTGGCAAACAGCAGTACAAGCTCAGAGGTACCGCCATCATTAGACCTCCATGGTACAGCGGACAGGACTCCCGGAATGGAGCACAGAACGACATAAATCGAGACAAATTTTCCCATATAAAGATAGTCTATAGATGAAAAGGTGACAACCATTTATTTAAGAAATTGGGGAGTAGTCTTCTAGTAGCAGTTTATTAGCGTTTATTTAGAATTGCGATTCTATGAGGTGCGGATTAAACTTCCCTTCGATTGGATGACACAGAAGCAATGTCAAACATCACTGCAGAGGCATTTCCGCGCTTTCTATCGCTTAAGTTATTTTTTCTGTATAAGGACTTTATATAAACATGTAGAATTGACTCAGTGTTACATCGAGATCAGTTTCGATCTCCTTATTTCACAATGTACAGGATGGATGGTTTAAAACGTATTCCTGACAAAAAAAAAACTATAATAAGAAACGGTGATCCTAGAAGTACAATCCACACATTTGTCTTAATCCTTCTGGACTCGTTAGAGAACCAAATTGACAAATTTCTTAATTTTCCACCTGAGAAAATGAAACCGCACGGCACCACCGGAAAGGATTGTTTGATATCTTTCATTTGAATGGTAACACTTAGAGCTTTTATCCACGCATTCAAGACATTAGAACCATCTTTTACAGCACGATAAACAGCACCACAGAAAAGCACTTACCAGTAACTTTCATTTGAATGGTCACACTTTAGGATTTGGTCCACGCCAGTCAAATATTAGAACCACCTTGTACAGCACTACACTATGGGATTTCATATCCAGGAAAAAAATAGAAACACATTATTTGACACAGTGTTTGACGCTAGAGGGAGAAGCGTCCAAAAACAAAGATGCTACCACTTGTACTTCTTATAAATAGGCCATCGACGATCGGTTTACTTGGTTGCCTTGAAGATGTCACATTTGCCGAACACAATTTCGTCCCCAGGGCCTGCCCCTCGTTCAAAATGGCTGCTTTTTTCGTAAAACAAATTTTATAAGGCGTTTTATCATCTTTAGTTGTGCTGTATGGTTAAGAGGTTATGTGAAGGAGAGGGCAAATTAGAGTCTTTTCGCCGAGGTTAATATATATGCTGTAACAAACACGAGGGAACAAAGGCATAGTTTCCTTTTCCAGATCAACTGCATTTTAGAAGGAGATAAATATGAATAGGACATAAAATTACGACTCAAAATTTAAAGGACCGTTTTATAAATTTCTGGTTGTAAAAATGACAACCCAAGAAAACGAGTTTTTGGAATAATCCCTACCAGGAAAAAGTGAAGCAAATTTAAGCAAATGACACTGTTCTTATGTAAACACTCGCACGTACTCTCAACAATGATATTCTATTGAAGGTTACTGTGATTCAAAAGGATATGTGACAATATATCTATTAGCCCTTCACTTCGTTAAAGCAACAAATTTCTTAAACTTGTACGCGGTAATGTTGAAAAAGTCACAGCAGTACAGGGTAGTTTTTACTTGATCAAGAAATAGCACCATAGAATGGACAAAGAATGGTATATCTATTACATAAGTAGTTGTTAGTTATTATGGCTTAGAGCTAGAAATTAAGGATTTCAGAAGGTAATTATCGGCATTCGGAAACTACATTCTAAAAAAATTTAGCCCAGAGAACAAATACCAAAGACCTGTTGTGTACAGCATACGTACCAGAAATGTTTGGACGAACACTGTCTCGTTAGATAGAACAGAAGAAAGCTTAACATTTTTCCGACAGAGAAATAGGCATCTTTTCTCGGCAGGTCAGTTTGTTTACACGAGTTTCTCAGGCGTAGGCCTGAATGGTGTTGAACTTAATTTGTTTGAAAAATATTTCCTCCGAAACTTGGAGTTATAGTTAATCTTACGATGCTATTTTTAGTTAAAGGGTATTTCTTAGTTTAACAATGTGATCTGCCTAAGGAAAATTGTAACTTGTTCTCTTGGCTTCATTGCAAACGAAAATAGTTTAAGTATACTTCATATAAAACACATAAAAAGAGCATTCCTATTAAAGACAAAGTCCAGGTGATGGAGATTTTTGACGGGTCAATAACACTTGAACTGACGCAAACCAAAAAAAAAAAAATAGAAAATAATATAAGCTTGTAAAATAGCTATCGCTGGTCGATTCGAGCAAAAAAAATCATTAGTTCAGTTTATTTATTTGTACTGAGTTTTTGTTTGACAGACTTCTGTTAAATTGAGCCGAAGTTCGCCTTGACAATCCCTTCAGTTGCCTCACTGTGTTGTAAACAGGGTTTAGTTAATTTAAGAAAACTACTGGAACGCTTTTTAAATGACTGACATAAGCTTAGAACCTGAAAGCCAATCACTACACTTGCAAATGATGCAGTTTAACCAATCAGAACTCGAAGACGAAACAGGTAACCGGTATTGAGTGCGGGAAAAGGGTAACTGGTGACATAATCACGTGCTGTTCCGGTCGTGCATTTGATTGGCCGAGCCAGGCGAATACAAAAACAAAGGAAGTATTAAACAGTTTTCAACAGTCATTTCAAAAGCGCTCTATAAAGGAAGTGAAACAGATGTCCGTGTACAGACGCAACAGCACTCCTTGTTTTTCCGTTTTAGTTGATGCTCTTTCTGTTCACTCGACTTACAAAGTGTATATAACGTTGTATATGTATATCAATAAATAATACTATTCAGTGACATTGAAATCTGTGTACCTTCTCAGTGAACTCTCAAGTGTACGAGACTGGTCAACATCACCAAGTGAGGCGTAACACAGTGATCAGCGTCAGATTTCTCCTTGTTATATCAATGCACAATGAAGTGCACAGGTATTGAGAACTGAGTAAGGAAATGATTACCAGGAATGAACTCTTGATATTTGAACACCTTCTCCCAACTAGCACTACAACAAATGTATGGTGACCAGTAAGGAGAATTGATATGCTGACACTGGGCATGAAAGGGTTAAGTTTTGCTTACCTTTCTGCATGAATAAACACGTTTTCTCGTCTTGTTTTTTACATTTAGCCGTACACGTTTAGCAGGTTTTGACACAAGTTTGACAAATGACAAGTTTCCCTTGTTGAGAAGCGTAGACTAACAGGCTTCAACTGCCGATTTCCTCGAGAAGTCTTTTGTAGCTGCATGGCAGAACATTTGACATTTCTGTTATGCTAGGCCAAAATTCTGACTTTTTCAATGTAACGTTGCAATGCGATGTTGTAATCGCGAAAACAACAAATCAGTTAACAAAGTGAAACAGCCAACATCTAATTATTTCCGGGTTATAGCCGTTGAAACACGCTTCCGACACTGTGGCACCTGTGAACCTTAACCTCGGCGCCATGAACGTAGCGTACTGCTCAATAGTTCTTATTTGAAACGTAAAAACGTTATAACTGTGTTTCTTTCTCAGACTCAAGAGTTAGAACGATCTTGTACAGTGTAGTAAACAACATAACAGGAAAGTACGGCTCAGAAGCTTTCATTGGAATCGATCTATAGAGTCAAAAGTTAGAACTGTTTGTATAGGATAATAAACAGTGCACAGGAACGTTTTGCTTAACAGTCTTCATGTGACTGGTCACACTTCAGGATTTCATCCACAGACTCAAATGTTAGAATCACCTTGTACGGCACAATAAACAGCACCACAGGAAAGTACTGCTCAGTAGCTCATTTGAATGATCACACTTTACGATTTCACCCACAGACTTAAAAGTTGGAACCACCTTAACTTGGACAGCACAATAAACAGTACCCCAAAAAGTACTGCTCAATAGCTTTTATTTGAATGGTCACACTTACGGATTTCACCCACAGACGCGAAAATAAGAACCACCTTGTACAGAATAATGAACAGTACCTCAAGAAAGTACAGTCAAATCCCAGAATTGGGGACACGTGAAAAATTGTCCTTATGAAAGGAGAGTCCGTAAAGACTGTTAAATAAAGGAAAAGTATGTAGTTCGGGACCCAAAGAATTCCCACAATAAAGAGGTGTCCTTGTTAAGTAACTCAAGTCACACTTTAAGACTGGATCGTTTGAATGGTCCTACTTAAAGATTTCATATACAGACTCAAAAGTTGAAACTACTTTATACAGCACCACCGTAACCATGTACCGCTCAGGAGTTCATTTGATTGGACACCGGCTGAGATTTCATCAAAATTGTAAATGCTTTGCACAGCAAAATAAGCAGGCATAGTAAATTACTGCTCAGTAGCAGTAATTTCCTGCAAGCTCATGCAAAAGTTGATAAAAGCACATTACACCGGTCAAGGATAACCCTGTTACCTAAAGTCTGGTATTCATAAGCTAGGGGCAGGTACTGAAATTAAATTGAAGCTATGCCTCGCCTGCCTACACCCGTGATTCTTTCAGTTGTTTGTTCAAAGTTTCATGAACAATTGCCATAAAGACTGATCCTCAATCACAGAAAACAGCAATTTATGCAAAAGAAATCTCTTAGTTTACGAGGGTAACCTACGCTCATGAAATCGTTCACGAATTCAGTTTATACAAGTAAAAGTTCTGGTGTAAATTCAAAGAGAATTCTAAACGATATATCAAGCATTATCCAGCAGAACTTGCGATGCTTTGCAAGTTACACTAATTATGCGCTCTTTAAACAAACTTGACCAAAGAAATATCTTTCTTAATCCTGACAGGTTAGAAACTTATAACAAGTCCAGATTTTCAGGCAATCGCTCAGTTGTCCAATTTAAGACCTATGCAGGTGTTGGTCACGATTACAAACCGTTTGTGATTAATTGATTTCTGTAAAGCCGTTTCCCGACCGGTAAATTCCATCAATGGATAAATTCAATTCGGCGTTTTGCTTTGAAGGCATCCACGTGTATTTGGCAAACAAACAGGTTGTCTCGACTTAATTGCCGCAAACTCCTATTCAAGCAAAAAGGTGAATCTTTTGTTCTTTGTTTTTAGAGGTAGCCGTTACTTTTGTCATGTAGAACAATACCTGTTCGCGTGGCTTCTTACACGTTCTTGATTTATGTTAGCTTTTAAAACAAGTTTTAATGGAGACACGTGGAAAGGCTATTGTTGAAAAGAATAAAGTGAAGATTTTCTGGACTTGCTTACAACAAAAAATTATCTCATCTCTGCTAAAAGTCGCGCCTTGCGTAGAATTCTTTGTAATAACATTAACCCTATCCAATGAAACTGTCGCTATCAGTTCACCAAGGATTGAGTTCAGTTCGTATTCAAATTAGGACTAGGGACAACACAAAGCAACTCGAATGATTTCAAAATCCACTCGTACGAAGCTCTAAAAGGCGAGGATTCCCCAATCTTTTTGCTGCAAGAATTCCCTATTTGCCTTACATAAAATTACAAGTGACCAGCATATTTCTTGATCGCGCGTGGGATGAGTTAATTCCCCTTCCAACCACGCGTTTTGGGCGTGCTGTGGCACCGGTGATTTCAACAACGCCTGGTCAGTTGTTGTGTAACATCGGTCAAAGAATTGTCGTTAGCAAAGTAAACCCTTCAAATAATGAGTTACTGTTACTGTTGTCATGTAGTTCAGGGAAAACAAAGCATTTTTTTATTCAAAAGAAACGCGAATATTTGACGGCTGTGAGTGCTTTTATGAATAACTGACTGGCGGTTTTCTTCACAAACATTCCTTTCTTTCCTAAGCTCGTATTAAATATTGATCTTTGAATGTCTTTCGTAGTAAGCGATAATCCTGAAACGTAGAAAACGTGTTGCCTTGAGGCACATATGTCTCGCTTGAGAGCGAAGTGTTCGCTCAGTTAGGGTTAACTTTTGCCGAAAACAATGGATTTTATTTTTAAAGTAAGGTGTCTTAAGAGTGGAACTTTCAGAAGATAATTAAATGACGTTAATGACGTTTAGTAGATTGAATGAGGGATATGAACATGATGTTGACACTACAAATTTCAGTTACACCAGTTACTCAATTAATGATCCATTAAAGAAAATTTTTTTTCTTCATATCGGGGTTGCAAAACTGTTAAAAAACCCAACGCATTTCTGGTTTCCTGACCAACACAATAGCCAAAGTCTCACGAATTAGTAGCCTGCGAACGCAGACGTATTTCCGGCTGTCGTTTAACGAATTAGTTTTGCAAGTTCTTGTTGGATGAGGGTGCCGTACTGTTAACAATCTATACCAGGAGGGGATAAGGGCTTCATGTCTTCTTTAAACCTAGGTGAAAAGTTAAACAAAAAGCTCGCGAAACAATTTTAATATTTTCTGATTTGATCGTACATACCACATAGCGTCTTCATAGCGGTCAAACGCAAAAAACAACATCACTTCCGGTTTTTCAGAGCCTTGAAGTTTGAATCAGTTCAAACTAGCTCAGGCTTTTACGAGCGCGAAGTTCGTATGAAATTGATACATAAAATGTCCTGATAAACAAAATTTCGCGCCGATAAAACTTGTGGATGCTCGTTACTTCATTCTGAACACGTGCTCGAAGTGAAAAGCTCCGGGAAAAGCTTAAGTTTTCAGAAATGGCGTTAAGTTTTGCGGTTAGAGTGAAACTTTCGACATTTGTCTGTGTTCTCTTCTGTAAAATTATGGCGGGAACTGCGCACGCGTCCTGCGTTTGACCGCTGTGAACATAGCGTCACACCAGTGCACGCTCAAGTGGGTAAGCATTCGTCAGCGTGCACCCATGGCCAAATTGTTGACGCTTACTTATCCAATCACGGCGAGCACTTGACTCAAGTTGTGTTATAAAAAGAGGCCTAGGGTAGACCATGAAAAAATTGGTCCGTATGCGGACTTGGGATGAGCGTAAACTTTTGTGGCTTTAAATAAGTTCTGATAATATTATAGATAAAAAATACTGAGATTGCGTTTTAAAAAATTCAGAAAGTACAGGTTTTTACAGTTCATGAACGCCAAAACATTTCGACACGTTACGAACGTGACGGGATATGTTGTTTGACATGTGGTCGTGCTTACTCAATAAGCACGTAATAAAGTAGAATCTCGACAACTCGAACCCAAGCATCTCGAAATTCTTGCTAACTCAAAAGCATTTGCCCTTTTTTTTTCATTTGATTTACACTTCTGATAACTCGATATTTCTAAACGTTTTATACAAGTTTTACCTAATGGTTTGAGTTATCAGGATTCTCACTGTAGTACATATATATATTTTGGAACTTACTTCTTAGTTAAAAGTGTGATTTGTTCTAAAAATTAATTGTGCTATGTTAAAAATCGTATCAGAAAGAAAAAGCTTCAATGGCCAATTTTGACAAGTCACGTTTTGTTTTTCTTGCGTGACTAATTCATCGTACACGACAAATATGCATATAAGCACGCTTTTCCAGAAAACGTCACCGCTTTCTGCATTACGTCATGGAGCAAAGTGTCAAAAAAGAGACAAAAATTAATTAATTAGTTTTAAAAAAAAGCCAGTGACAACGCACGTGCTGACATAGTGTGAGCCCTGCTTCGTACGCTCATCCAAAAATAGAGTCCATTTGTTAACCTCTTCATTTTTGACACCTTGCCACATGACGTAATCATAGGCACGCAATGCATGCTGAACCGATGACGTTTTTGGATATATTGGAAACAGCGTGCTCAAATGCACATTTATCCTCCATGACGAACGAAATCCATCCAGCACGCAAAAAATGAAGAAGTGTAATATCACAAAAAACGTGACTTGTCCAGACTGACGGGGGAAGGAATTGGCCCATGTTTGGCTATATAGTATAGGGGTGCCTCTGAGGGTTTGAAACTCTGACCCTGTCTAGGTCTTTAGGACAAAAAAAAGCCCTAAAATACCTACCCTGTGTAGAACAACATCCTCTATTTTAGGTCCCTGTTTAGGACAAATGGCAAAATGCAAGCTCCCTTGTTCTACCGTGAATTTTAAAGAGTTTCGAAGACAAGCAAACGTCTCCAATCTAGGATTGCTAAATAACGTATAAGCCATATTTAACGACAACAATCGTACTGGCCCTACCCTGTTTAGGACAGTTCAGACCCTGCTTAGGACAGAGTCGCATAAAATGATATACCTGTTTAGGACAGAGAGGCCAAAAACCATACCCTGTCCAGCGGCACGTCCCCGTAAAGGCCACACAAGGAAGTCAGTAGCCCCCAGGAGGATTTTTCTCTCTTACACGATTCAGTTAACACAACGTAATTAATTTCGATGATAAAACACAC
>Ga0126336_10000578_pt1 | contig 15703 bp, 8 predicted proteins | sample SidCmetagenome_FD_92530 | JGI IMG/M metagenome (GOLD analysis project Ga0126336, IMG submission 92530) | Coral microbial communities from El Islote,Puerto Morelos, Mexico - Siderastrea C C metagenome | ecosystem: Host-associated > Invertebrates > Cnidaria > Coral | place: El Islote,Puerto...
CTAAGTCTGTATCGTTGTAAAACAGTGTACAGTACTTTTATAACATGTAATTAAGTATTGTACGTTAGTGTATAATTTTCATTGTATAGTAGCGTGTAGATTTGTAATTGCACTAATAAAAAAAAACTATTAAAAAAAAATCAATCAAAGAAAGACAATTTCTGCTCTGCCGGAGTGTTCACAAAACAGCTATACTGGGGGAGTTACCACCTTTCTCAAGACACAGGGGGTCTTACAAGATTGCTTGCGTGGGGTGCCTGTGGCCTGCCTTGGGTAGTCTGTGGCCAGAGAGCGACTGCGCTTTTAACCCTATTGACGATTCTCAAATCTCATGCAAACGGTTTTTTTCCTTTGTAAACTGACAGGTTCTTTGCCGGTTCATAGACTCGAAGCTAGGCAAAGCTGTGATGTATTATAAGAACTCAGTAAGTTAATGTATTCATTCTAGTGACTTCCTATAAATGCAAACATGCAAAATGTTGTCCATCGGACTGCGATTCAAGCTCAACTGGCCATCGGAATAAGCTAAAACCAAGAAGCAATTCTTCTTAACATAAAAAAGTAAGGAGAAAAGCCAGAATCTCCCCGTCAGGCAGTTTCACTTCAGACAGCAACTGCAAACCAACAAACTGACGTTTGGTCGATAAAATTGAGTTAATCGGTACTCGCCTTCATAGCGGAGCCCGCGCGCGTAGCGCGCCAACGGAGCACCATTGCTAAGCAAATTTGGTAACCTATCGATCCGAGAAATTTTTGGTTGTGACGTCAGCGTACGTCCGCCCGCCCGCCCGTACAGAATCTGGGGGAGAGGGACGGGATTCCCAGGGCAACTCGACGGGGGATGGAGAATCCCATCTTATCTTGTCGCGAAATCGCGCAGTGCTTTTGGGAAACCGGCTTTTTGCTTGGCGGGAAATCGCATGGCCACCATCCTTTTCAAAAAGAAGTTTTTAAATAGCAAAACGATTCAGTTCGACAGAAGTGAAGTTTAGAACTTGAGAAAAAATGTCAAATATCTATAAATGGAAAGAAAAAGTTCAAAAGAATACTCTGGTGTCGTTTTGGTGGAAGGCCACCAAAAAGCAAAGTTACAGCGAATTAAAAATTCAACAGCGCGACTTGTAGCAAGGGTCAGGAAATTCGATCACATTTCTCCACTGGTTAACTGTGAGCAAACGAATAACCTTTAAGATTCTTCCCATTACTTACAAAGCGCTTCATAGTCTGGCCCCTACATATCTATCTGAACTGCTCTGTCTATAAGCCATCCCGCTGTTTACGCTCTGAAATCTCTAATGTACTCGTAGTCCCCAAATGTAGAACAAAATTGTACGGAGAAAGAGCCTTTGCAGTTTCAGCTCCTACATTTTGGAATAAACTGCCTAGTGAGATCAAGAACTCTATTTGCTATTGCAATTAGTATTGGTATTAGTTAGACTTCTTTTATCTGCATAATTGTAAGAGCACTGAGACTCTGTTTAAGTGCTCCTAAAGCCGAAATATTATTATTATTATAAGGCAAAAAGTTCAAGCTACGAAATTTGCCTTCGAGGATTTCGTCTTTGTTGTCGGCTCTGCTGCAAACTCGGTCGGCACAACGCTTGAGTTCCAGCGTTTGGTCCCGGTCCCGACACCAAAGATGATAGCAGAGCTAGTGGTTTCTGTTTTTTTTCTGTCCACAACTATGGTTTTTGCGGCGGTCCGAACACATTTTCCCAGGAAAAACACCAGCATGTTCATGTCCACGGCATCTTGTCACGGGAAAAGAAATGAGTAGTAAAATTAACATTTCCAAGTAATGCAGCGTGCCTAGTGTAGTGGTGAACGGGGCTCGATGCTGAGAACAGATATTTCTTTTTTCGTTCTAATTTAACGACTTGAATGAGAGTATTTTCGCAAATTTTCCAGAAAAAATGGGGAGTTCCGCTTTTAGGCTTGGCTAAACATATATGTTGGAACCTAACGAAGTCTCCTACTGGCCTTCCTTTTTAAAACGGTGAAGATTTACATTGTGAGTACTATTGAAAGGAAAATGAAAACTTGCCATGTAAAAGTGCAGTAAAACAAAAATAGTTGCGAAAAGTTGTTCCTGTGGGTAGTTAGGGTCATTACTGTTAGGGCTTATCTCCTGTATCTCACAATTCTTGTTTTTCATCTGCGTGTTAAATAAATTTGCATGCATGAGCAAAATTCAGAAACAAAGAAGTTAAACTGTAGGTAAAACGGAACAACTGGAACCATTTCTGGCTCTGTAATGCTTTTCGATCGTGACCTTGTGTGCGTACGCCACCTTCAGTGTACTTCCTCTTTTGGACATAACCGTGGCGGCCATTAAAGTCTTGAAATAAAACAGACAAATAAATTAGTATTGGTTTTATGACATTTTGGGAATTTCCAAGTTTTGTTTTAACACGAATTTGATCAAATTTTTAAGCGTTTTATTTCTAAAGCGAAGAGATATATTGAAATGAAATTTTCGTTAACGATTTGTCTGGTATGTAGAATAAATAAAAAGAGGACATCACATTAAAACGGGCAAGAGTGGTTGTATGTTTTCTGCAGATGTTGCCTTTGTGTGTTGCGGAATAATCTTCGATTGCTTAGGATTTGCCAGCTGTTTTGATTTTCTTATGCTTTTTTTTTGCCAAGAGCATAATGATGCTGAATTTAAACTCTAAAGAAAAAAAAGGAAAGAAAGAAAACCGTCTCGTTGTAAATGGTTTCATCAAGCAACACATAAGCTGTTGAACGAGTCTGTAGAAAGCTAATTCAAATGCGAAAACTACTTATGTTTACCTTATTTTACGAAATTCATGCGATACAGCAACTTTTTTAAATTTGGAACAGTAATATTGCGCGATAGGTTGACCCCTTTTTTCTAAAAAGCTATTATTTAACGGAATGAAATTTTTATTACTTTAATAGGAAAAGTACAATCTCGTACCCAAAATAGCTTGAGGACTCTGGGTTCGAGATTGCGAAAACTCGGTCGATAAAGAGCAAAAGTAAATTTCTAATGTCACGTGATCAGTTCTCGCTTTCGCGGTAAGAACAAATGGAAACACGTGGGAAAACCAATCAGCAATGAAAGCTCACAACTTTGCCGTAAGTGTATTTTGTGTTTTGGTATCTCCATGTATTGATGCTATGAGAAAAAAAAGCCCAGATTGACCTGTGGGGGGAAAGTGGCCAAGATACCAGCGTGTTAACCGCGGCCGTTCAGCTACGTGCTGAGCAAGATGTGTAACCTCTTTTCGCTCAAAATATTGCCAAACTGTTTTAAAATTCGACAGCAGGCGTTCTCTCTCCCTTCCTTCTTCTCATTTCCGGCTCTCCTCTATTTCTCCCCCAACTGAGCATGTTACACAAGCTAAACTACCAGAACCAAAAGATACCAGTACTAGAGGAATATACTGCTCAAAAGTTTCCATCTGAATGATCGAAGATATTGTTCAGTCCATAGCTAGCCTTAAAACCGAAACTGCTCTGAGTAAACAACGGTTTCTCCATGTAAACTAGGGAGTAAAAGTAAAGGAAAATTTCTTATCGCTGATAAAAAAAGCAATGACTTGCCATGTTTTGACCTTGAAAAGGATCCTGAAATATAAAGCCATCATTTAGTTCTCTTTCTTCCATTTAATTTTATGTTTATCCCTTTTAGTTCAAAAATAACTTATGCTAATGTTTAAATGCTCAATTCTTGCCATTGTATGAAGGTTGAAAAAAGATAAAATCAATGCGTCCCCCCTATTTTTAATTATTTTTATTTAAAATGATAGTGAGATGCTTTTCTATGCTTTAGGCCACAAAAGATCTCGTATCACGAACCCTGTTTCGAGCAGATCTTTCGTTTCCTTGGGAGGTTATATGATTCATATCATCTGATCTAACATCCGATATTAAAAAGACACATCAGGGTATGTGTTACGAATGCATGTATTTGCCTAACAGAATTATTTTCCTAAAGTTTCCGACTTTTCAAGCTGAGAATGCACGATATATCGGTCTTGAATTAAAGGTTCCCGAAATAGCTTGAAAGGTGCAAATATATTACGAGACATTAAAGTCAAAAAGCGGACGGATTTTTGATCGAAATATAAATGCACACACATCTGTGGTAATGAGAGGGCCACTTTTCAAGGAAAAAGGCGACAAATTATAAAAGCTTTGTCATTTTCGATAAACTTGTCTGCGCTTTTATTTGCTAGGAAACTTATGACAGGAAGCACAAAACTGTCAGGAAGAAAACATGAAACAAGAAAAAAATTATATTGATGTTTACAAAGAACCAAAACATATTGAAAATAACCTTATTTTTCGTAATGTTCCTCGCGACAACTAGACATTTTTGGTAATATTTCCCTACTTGCTTGAATTGATTCTCCCGTGCTTTGAAGGGTTTCTGATGCCGAGATAAGGGTGTTTACTCCAATATTAAAAATATCCGATGAAATTGCGAAGTCAAATTAATTGGTCGTACTTCAAACGGCTTGCCGCGGCTGTAGGAGAGGGAGGACTTCATTTCCTCGAATGGCAAACGAAACGAAGGTTGTAGAGAAGCGTAATATTTCTTAGAAACACGTATTACTAACTCCCTTGCGGTACGCTCTAAATCACAGCTTGTTTTCTATATAGAAGAAGGCTTTAAGCATTTTAAACTGAATAAATGAATTTATAACATATATTAAGTGCGGGTTATTTGCATACGTCACTGCTAAAATTTAACTTTGCATGTTTTCTCTATTTATTTTTTTTTTCAAAAGATGTTACTTGGCATTACCGTTGTTTAGATTGACGGAAAGAGATTCTTTGTGTACACAACGCCCGCCTTAATGTAGAATAAAACTCGTAACAACTAAAATTGACGCAAAATTGAATGACTCAACAGAAAGCAGAACCAAAATTCACCATTTTAAATTGAGATGGGAAGTAATTGCTTTTTCGACACCTGATTTTCCGGCTTAGCGGGTGTATTTAAATTGTACGCTGTTGGTTTCAGCGGGAAATTTTCTTTATCGCATTTACCGTAAAGTGTAAAAACCGATTGGGCACTTGATACAGTCGTGTTGGCTACAGCCGGTGCAATACAAACAAAACGCTTCTCTGAATATAGTCAGTGCTGTTAAGTTTGGGACTAATTAGCATTCTCGCCTTTTAAAGACAAGTTTGCACGTACAACTGCTGCGATATAATCAATTATAGATGAACTCCGCGGGGCATTAAAGAGTGGCTGTAAAAGGAATAAACTGCAACGAATAGAGCGAGAAACGTCTGAACAACAAGAAGAGACTCTTTGCTGATAAGATGTCCTTTCACAACGGAAGTGATGAAAAAATCTTGGCGATCGACAACACAACTGAAATGGAAAATTTCACTTCACAGGGCGCTTCAAGTTCTTTGTGCATGCGAGGGTTGTACTGGCCGGTACACTCTCCTTTGATTTTGTTTTTGATTTTTATTCTGGTTGTAAACGGTGTCGAGATCGTTCTGATGATCTGGAAAGAAACTCTAAGGACGGTTAGCAACATGTTCCTAGTTTCGTTGGCTGTTTCAGATCTTGTGTTCGGCCTTCTCGGAATTCCTCTCTTCATGGTTTGTTCCATTAAGAGGTCTCCTTTGGTTTGCGTTTTCTCAACCCTAATCGCGCGATTCACTGCCATTTCCTCAGTGTTTCATCTTTTTATCATCGCCTGTGACCGCTACACAATGATTGTGCATTCCATGAGGTACCAATCACTTCTAACAAAACGGCGGGCTAGTGGCTTCATCGCGTTTATGTGGTCATTGGCGTTCGTCTCTACCTTCCTTCAAATGGCGTGGTACAAAGCGAGTAGCAACTATGTAGAACTAAAAGACGGAGGCACGCAAATCAACAGAGTTTATTTCTTCTTTATTCTGATAGTTTTCTTTTTCTTGCCGTTATTTGCTATGCTCTTTATGTACAGCCATATCTTGGTAATTTCTCTCCAACATATTTTCGCTGTACGCAGGCGTAAAAGGAATCTCGACCAACGATTGCCTTCCATGGCGCACGACTTGAGAGGAACGTTCATTCTCTTGATTATGATGTTAATCTTCGCGGGCTGTTGGCTACCATTTTTTCTTCTAATGCTTCAAAGTCACATTTCTGAGAAGTTCCTTGTCATTAATCCAGGCTGGGGTCTGTGCTTGGTATTGTACCTTCGATTTCTTCCTCCGTTGACAAATCCCATTCTATGCGCATTTTGTAAGCAGGATTTTCGTCGCGCCTGGAGCAGTTTCGCAAGTCAGCAGCGGTGTCCCATTCATGTCAATTTCCATTCCCTTGCAGCAGTGTCTGGAACACGTGACACGACAGCTTCTTCGGGTCTGAATGACATATCATCCACGGTCAGACGAAACAATATTCAAAATAGCGCTGGCTCTTTGAACAGAATTCCAATGAGTACTCGATCGATTTCTGGTCAATCCTAAACTTTTGCGCATGCCAAATGGAGATTCAGTACGTAGTTTATCAATTATATTAGCCAAGGGTTAATTGTTTTCCCTGGTTCTCTCTGCAGAAGAGGTCTCATAACTTTATTTTAGTTTAATTTAGTTACGTTTACTGAATTTGTCACCTGGAAATTTGTCACAGTGACGAGAACATGGAAAGAGAACTTTTGTCCCAACTGACACCAACCCCCCTCTTAGGCACCGGCGAAACAGAACAAATACGTTCATTCAACACTGTTCAACATTGTTGAATTCGACAAGATAAGCGTCACTTGGGCATCCTTTTCGATGATATTAAATGATTCTGAAGGCTATCGGATATTAAATGATGCTGAGTTGTGCTGAGTTGTGTTTAACAAAGCGTGAATGATATCAGACATTCGTACAACAAAGTTGTACTCAACAATGTTGGATGATGTCGAATCTGGATGACCAAGGCCTCACAGTCATTTCACTCACCCCACCCAAAAAACATGGAATGGACAGGCCACAATACCGGCAACTACGTCTCCGAAGTAATGTCATGTGGGTTCCTGAACGTTCTCAACTAGTTCAGTATGACTACATGCAAGAGGCAAGGCTATAAAGGCTATTACAACGTCACCGCCCAATAACGCAATCGTTTGAATTAAAAGATCTCTTGTTAAGCACAGGCATGGTGTTCGCATGGTGCTTCGCCGTACAGCCCAGGGTTCCAGAATCGTAACTCATCTTCATCCTGTTTAAAGTTAGCCAACGTCAACGTTAAGGCGGCTTTAGATTCGCAGCAAAGAAAAAAACGACCAGAGATTTGGTTTTCCGGGTATTTCGGACCCTCAAGCCGTCCTTCTTCGGGGGGATTCAATGAAGATACGGAAAGGCGTTACAATATATAGTATATAGTATATAGGGTGGTTACCGTTTGACATTTAATACAATTGTTTGGAATTAAAAATTAGATCAGCCAACGGGGACCAAGTTGGATAGTTTAAAATTAAATAACTGGATAATTGACAAGAAAAGAAAAGTGATAAAAAAGTGTTAAAAAAATTTAACGTCCATCTTCTTTGTTTATTTCATGTGGTTGCATGGTTTCTGGCCTTTTCTATACAAAATGATTCGCGAGCTCTACGTGTGGATTAGTCTTCAAAACTAATGAGTTTGATTGATAGGGGCTTGTTTATTCAAAAAGAGAATCCGTCCGTTGAACTCGCTATTCATTTTTTGTAAGTAACGAATTCCAAACCTAACTGCAAGCCCACAAAAGGCACCCCTTTCGAACGAAGTTCCTTGTATTCATAACTAAAGAGGGAACCTCTCGGGATGTCAACTTTGAAAATCGTTACTTTGTTTGAATAGACTTTGTTTTTGCAGACTTTAACTTAATTTTACCTCAAAGAAATGTCCAAGTTTCACTGCAGTAAGAAAATACCTGCCATCACCTGCTGCGGTAAAAAATGTACAACACCGAAAACATGTTTATCGGCTAATTAGGAATAAGATGCTATTGATTTTACTGTTCATACTGACTGAAGCTCGTTCAATAGACATTTGAACTGCTAACAGTTGATGGGGCGTCAGAACATCTGGGTACTGTCCGGAATGTGAAATCAAATTATTCCAAAATCTGATCGTGAAAGAATATATGGAAAAATGACTGAATGAATGCCGAATCAACGAATGTATAAATTGGTTAAAATAATGTTCCGGAATGTTCCATGTTCCTTGGTTTCATCAACGCCCCATACTGTCAACAATAATGTTTCATGCCTGCCTACAGTAGATGCTTAGTGAACAGGTGCTTCATTTATTGCAATGACTTGGCAGCTTCGAAAATCTACGTACACTTCTAGGAACAGAAGGACAGAAGCAAGGAGCCTCATGTTCTTGTAATGAATTAACGTATTGCAAACCATTGCGATATTGTCATGAGAACTTTCGTTTTTTACGGCTTTTTAGCGCATTTATAAAGCGTTCATGGGAACAAATAAGTTTAAGAAACTGGCTGAGACCGACTGCATGTCAAGATTGTACATGTATAATACATTAGAGTACGCATGCAGAGTGGGTACATAATTGTAAACATAAAATACATTAAAGCACGCGGAGTTTCCCTCCACAGGATATCGTTTCTTTCATGTGTTTTAAAGTTCAGTGTATTTATATAGTTGGTTTGAAATAATACGAGAAACCAGCACATGTTGACCTAAATGACCTGCGTCCGGGGTTTAAAATGAAATAGAATTCGTAAAACTCTGCAATACAATTCAATTGTTGCTGTGCTGTTTTCAAAATAGCCAACTCATAGTACACAAAGTGATGCAGTTTTCAGCCTGTTAAGTGCTTTGGATGTAAGGATAATAATATTTAAGATAATCTGTGTAGACGAGTTACGTTTAGATGAAAAATACTTCCACCCTGTTTTGATGACTTAGGAATTCATAAAATTTCCGAGAAGAATGCTACATTAATTTAACTAGAAAGAGGTAGACAATATAGAGAAAAGTCTTTACATGAAAGATACTGTACGACGAAACAGACTTATTGTATTATAGAAATTGCTTGCGCACTTTTAGGAAAGTGTTTCAGTCAATGCAAAAGTTTTTTTTTAAGCAAAACCTATGTTACGATTTGCTGGTGGCGATATCAGTATAACATGTTTCCGCTCTTTTAGTGTAGACAATGAAAATATTTTGAGATTCTGTTGTTTAGACTAAAGCGGCCCATAAAAATGATTACGCACTTAAACAAAAAATGACTAAAAGCAAAAAGAATTTAGAATTATGCTTATGGCAAATATAAGATATTTCAACTCTCCAATTAGGAATAGACAATAAAACTGTTTAAAAGACTACTGTTCTTAGTGTCAAGAGATACAAGTGCTTACGGGCTTGGAGAATAAAAACTATTTCAAAACCAAACACGTTAAAATTTTTAGGGCTGGAATATTCATCGTTTCTGATTCCTGCAAGAATTGCAAAAAAGCTTCAGTTTCTTTGATCAGTTCTTTTACATCAAACATGTGCAATGATTAAGTCCTATTTTTCTATCTCCACCTTAAAAAATTGCTGTCAGTAGTAAACCTTCATTACAGTAACATTAAGTAATTTTCTTTTAAAATGTCTTGTGTTTAAACACATATTGCATGATCGACATCCAATAATCGACTCTGCAAACCAGCTCTTTGTTAGAGCTGCCAAACGTTTAACCGTAAATGTAAAACTATTACTTTGGAGGGATTACCTAGGAATAGATCTACTACAGCGTTGAAGATTTCATTAAACTAACGAACTTACTATTTCCACCCATTTGCTAGGGTCTTTCACGCTTGGAAATCAGTCGATCTAACTAAAAAGTAATTGTTCCTCTGAGCACGGTTGTTCTATAAAAGCTGACTAAGGCTGATCCATAATTAAAAGGTTAACCGTGGTTTTCATCTTGCTCGTTGAAAATGTTTTTAAAGATAATGATAATTTTAATCCTAAGGTAAAGAAAACTCTAATTCAACATTGAAGAGCAAAAACATTTTGGTCAAGTCTTTATTGATTAGTGATCAAACTGGAATCAAAGTTCACACTTAATCGTACTTTGAACAACTGGCCCACTGGTCTCATTCATAATATTTTTTCTGGTTGTTGTTTAAATGTCGTTCAATTTCTTAGCAATAGTTTTAGTTTTGAAGCCCGCAGTTATAGGCCGTTGCTTTAAGGTAACCTCAGTTCTCCATTGCCATTTGTGTATTTCTATGTTCTTGTATTTTTAATACTTGTCTTTCATGGGTAGCTGACAAGTGGTCTTTGACGTGCAAACATTGAAGGTAGCACCATGGTCACTAGTTGAACTTATTGTCAACATGCCCATATGCTACTATGGGAAAGTTCACTGAACATGATGGAGGAACTAAATAAATAGAAAAAAAACTTTTAAAATTAATTTGCAAAAAAAAATTTGTTTGCCTCATTTCGCATGAGAAAAGTAAACGTTTTTAGAGGAAGGTGAAAGCGTGCGAATGCTCATACAGGGACTGCTTGTATTATAAAATAAGACATCGGATGATGCCATCACAGAGTATGAGAGGAGTATATACTTTATTCAGTCCTGGTTCGCTTCCTGCATGTTCAAGTAGTGGTTTTTGATGCCTCAATATTAAAGCTTCAATTGGTGAATCCCTAACTAATCTCCTTTTCATATTTTTTCTACTTTAATTTAAGGAAGCATGTCACGAAAATGAAGAACCGATCATAGGAAATATTGTATTAAGGTAAACCCTATTTTTCCAGCAGCAAATTAGAGTTTTGAATTAAAGAAAGATGAATTTTTAAATTAGGTATCCGAGGCCTGAAAATTAGATTTTTTTAAATTTAGGTACCTAAAGGTTGGTTTCTCCTAGAGTAGACGGACATCACTGAATTGGAAAGTAGAAATCATGACTGAACAGCGCGGTACGGTGTTCTCGCAAAGGAAGCTCTTATGCAGACTCTGATTATACCTATAATTTTAAACTGCGGGCCCGGTCATACCATCGTTGTAGCATCGCGTGTGAAATTTTGTGGCTACTCGTTCTCTAACTTTCGGATTGCTCACACCAAGAGAGGATGAAGGGGTAAGAGAGCTAATCTTCCATATAGGCCTTATTCCCATCCTAATCCTTCTAAAGTTATTTTTAGTAACAAAATTGAAATTTCAAAACGTTTTATCTTTACAGTGGATAAACATATTTCATTAATTCTTTCAGTTCTGAGATCTGTGTATCAAGGTCATTCAAAAACCGACATAAGATATCCCACAATACTAAAAGCAAAATTTGGCGCCAACGTTGTGACGTCATTTTCCCGGCAAAAATGTCCAAACTGGTAAGAGTAAAATTGTAAAATTTTACAGAATGACGAGTTCTATATTGCTGCGAAAATTCAGGGTAATTGCTTTAAAACTCAATAAGTTATTTGAAATTTTAATTTCCTACCATTTGTTACTAAAAATAACTTTAGAGGGATTAGGATGGGGATAGGGCTTATATGGGGGAGTAGCTGTCTTACCCCTTTATCCTCTCTAGCTCACACGATTTATTTGAAACCAAAAGAGTTTGACTGTAATATTTAGCAGTTGCTTGTAAGGTGCGTATTGTTGTAAACTAAGTAACGAACTACCGGATATTGCTGAAGGATAAAAGGCTGCAAATCAATAAAATGGCTTATTTTGACACAATTATTTGGTTGGTATATAGTATTTTACATTTCGTGTGGATAATTAGACGTGGAGATGGAAGAAAAAAGCTGCAAAATATCTTTTTCGTCCCTGCCCACTCTCGATTCGCAGTCGTCCACTCATCTCACTAGACAGCCATTCTCCCTCAGACGCACTACCACCTGATTTAAGTTAGAACAACATCTAGAGATCTTTGCTTTCTAAAATCAACGGACAGTTTCTTCAAGATCTTTTGCAAGACCTCCGCTTTAACCGCAGAACGGAAATCATGCTTGGACATGGTGCAAAGGAGCGGATTTGAAAGCGGTGGTATAAAGCGAAGAACTACCAGCAAACGAGTCAACCAAACTGGCGAAGGTGACGACTCTGACGATTGCTTGTGATGTTCCAGAATGGTCAGGAAAAATGGGAGCCAGCAGCCGATGAATATGACCATCATGATCAATAAAACACTTTTACCTCGCCATTCATGGCGTAGGGATCGAGGTGCCTGTTGCAGAGAGCAGCTCATTTGACGATCTTTTTTAATGTGTTTAAATGAAATATAAAAGATACGTCCATAGACGTAACACATCAGTACCAAAGGAAACACAAAGAACAGCACGATGCAGGTTTTGCTGTACACAACATCGATATTCTCAGTTTCAGCTTTATATTCTGTCATGGCGGCCTTGTTGAATCCGTACCATGACAGCTGAATAATCGAAACAGCAAATGCGAACAACCACACGAAAAACGTGGCGATGATCGCGCGCCGTTTGGTGACCAGAGAAGGATGCTGCATTGGATGTATAATGGCCACATATCGATCACAAGCTATGAGAAGAACATGGCAGACTGAAGAAATGGCGGTAAATCGAATAAAAATCACTGAAGACACGCACAGGGAAATGAACCCTCTGAACGAGCAGATGGCTAGAAGAGGAAATCCTGCCAAACCAAAAACGAGATCTGAAAGTGCCAACGAGGTAAGAAACATATTGGTGATCGATCGCAATGTTTTCTTTCTGCAGATCAAGTAGATTATTAGGCCATTGGCTGAAATGATTAGTAGACAGATGAGAGCAAAGAGAACGATTAATGGCGGCGAAAAAACCTGTACTTGTTCAGGATAAGTTTCATTGTTTGATCCATTGCTCTGTGCCAGACTTGTGTTAGCTGCACCGAGCGACGCACCTGATAGTTCCCGCATGTTCTTTAAATTCGCGCTGATATTACAAGTATAGTCACTGCTCTCACCAAAACAGATTACTTAAAACTACGGTTGTACTCTATACAACATAAATACTGGCTGATCCAGTGACGTATATGCCAAAACTTAACGACAACTGCTGCGAAATTTTTGCCTCGACTTACCCTAAAATCACAATTTAAAGTGATTACCACTAGATGGTAAACCTATACGCCGAAGCAATGAAAACAAATCTGTAAAAAGACGAAATATTGAATGCGCGCAAAGGTTATTAAGAAAATAGCAGATTTAATCATATTTCACTGGCACCTGCATCACGAGGATAAAAATTATCATTAACACAAGTACTTTAAATGAAAAAAGCAGGGCATGAAGTGGTTTCCTAAGGCGAAGAAACACTGTAAAACGAGTGACTGTTATCGCCATGGTTTAAAAGCAGTAGGTTTTGAATTCTTCAAAACCTCACAGGCCTCAAATTTTTTTCACATCTTTTTTTTGTTGTTAAGCATTTTGTGCTTGGGGTCGAATGAGATCGTTTCCAGTCTCATTAACTACGGTGTAAGATACACTTTGTGTACAGGAAGAAAATTTATTATTTACATTTCAAAATTGGTGTTATGAAAGTTTTTCGGAATATTTACATTAAGTTGAATGGTATTATGAATACGTGTTCTCCCGTCACGAAAGCAAGACTTGTATGCCATCGTGCACGGAAAGATTTTTAATCACAATTTGAAAAAAAAATTGACAAGATCGGTTGCGTTGTTAGCTGGTAATATGTGACTAGGCAATTTCCGGAGACAGACTCTCTGTATAATGAAGCCTGCTTCTTTTCTGCCTTGATTTGTGACTGATTTCGTACGAATATCTGTCACGAAACTGGGTTGAAAACAACTAACCATTCTCTTTGTGCGTTATTGTTTTCAGATTTAGTTTCAGCCTTAGGCTGAACGTGCTGAAGTTCAGCACAAACGTCGTTGTTTTTGTAAATTCGGTTTTGCATTGGGCTTACTACAAAAAGTAGAATTTCATAAGTTTGCATATTTGTATGTTTTGGACTAGAAAGATGTGAATGGATAGTTACAACAAATCCCTAGTCTCATTTGGACCGTTATGGAGGCATAACAAGGGGAAAAAAGCGCATGTCATCTGTACGTTGAGTAAACGTTCGTTCACGGCTCAGTTCTAATCTAAGACATGAATCAAAGGAAATTTGCTGTCGTTTAGTCCTCACGTCAAAGATAGTAATCAAAGGGGTTCCGGCGTGCGCCATATTGACACTTAAGCTTACGAACATAAACACGAATTCATTAAGGGTTTTTCCCATTAAAAGGGCTATGTGACGGGGATTGTCACGTTTTTGAGTGAAAAATATACTTCAGGACGTTCGCGCGAAAAACTTCTATAACACAGATTTTCTTCATACTTTTGCGAAAGTCAGAATACCTTTGTCAGAAATGCAAAACAAATGGGGGGTCACCGACTTCGTTTTCGAAATAAAGCGCGATGAAAACTGCCCCAATTTTGACAAATCGCTCCTCGTAACTTGACATGGCTTCAGTGGTTGTTAGTTGAAAAATATTACAAATGATTCGCTATAGACCCACTTTCTTAGTCAAATTTTATTTAAGTGGGTATGTCAAGTAAATATCTTGAACCGGTGTCATCCTTTCAGTTAAACTCAACCTTTGAATTGGGCTTTTGCCGACACCGTGCAGCAAAAATAATAGCGGAATTCGATAATACGTGGGCAGAAAAGTTGAAAAAATCAAACTTCCACGAGACAAATTTTCTTCAATTTTTCACAAAACGTAGATAATCGACAAAGAAAGTGATCTATCAAAAAAAACCTGGGTCACCGAACATATAAGACAGTCAGTCCCGTGCATGGATATTAAAATGCTCGCTTACGCTATATATCTCTACAATTTTCCAATAGCGCGCGCGCTCAATATATGAAGTGGTTTGTTTCGCCATGTGAATTGCGTGCGCAGTAAGGATGCGCAGAAACAATTAGCGCGAACGTCCTCAAATTCTAATTAAGGACGGTGCCTCCTTTTGTTACTGCGCATTATTCTGCGCATTTCGGGCTATTCGGGTTTCTTAAGGAAATTGCCAACTAATACACCAACATATTTGCGCGGTTTAAGAATATGTGAAAAAAGCAGATCTTAGCAAGAGCTATCAGAATCCAAAAAGAAAATTGGGGGTAACCACGCATTTTTCAGAGATATTAATTGGGCCTAAATTTGAAAAGAAATTGCCATACATTCTTTGTATTTTGTATGCTTTTTCAAACGATGGCCTACAAGGGACCCGCTGCAAACAAAAAAGAAACCACGCAAACAAGAAAGGAAACCACGCAAACAAAAAAGAAACCACTCAAATAAAAAAGAAAAACGGAAGTGAAACACAAAACGGGGGTAAATAGGAAAACGCGTACGGCCTGAGCTCCTGGCCTCGCAAGCCGCCGTGTTTCGTATAAGTTATGGGGCAAATAATTGCTTAAAGTATGGAGTATTTCTTTCGAATCCCATAAGCGAATCATCCAGCAAGACCATAGGGTTCAAGGAATTTAAAAAAGGAAAGAATCGGAGCGATCGACCCAATTTCAGCCGAAGAAAAAGCTCAAGTCACTGACTAGGGTGAGCAAGTCGAAGACCAAGGAAACCGAAGTATCAATATAGGCTTCATGGAACTGGAGGCCTCAGGCAATCTGAAGAGATGCCGAGGCAAGACCTTGCAAGTGAAAGTTTAACCAACAGCAAACGCTCAATGTAGTTTGGATGTACTTTGCAGCTTTGGATGTACTTTGGCTGGTTGTGCCTGGTAAGTTAATTACTTCACTGTGAA
>Ga0126336_10000579_pt1 | contig 15698 bp, 8 predicted proteins | sample SidCmetagenome_FD_92530 | JGI IMG/M metagenome (GOLD analysis project Ga0126336, IMG submission 92530) | Coral microbial communities from El Islote,Puerto Morelos, Mexico - Siderastrea C C metagenome | ecosystem: Host-associated > Invertebrates > Cnidaria > Coral | place: El Islote,Puerto...
ATTTCGTACCGCTTGCCCGGGAGAAACTCTCCCCGGTGGCCTCGTGAGACGGGATGGGGGAAAAAAAAACCATTTCCCCCCCCCCCCCCCCCACTCCTCCCGAGAGCTTTCTCGCAGACCACCGTACCACGGAAGCTTTAAAGGGATAAGCTTCCGTATAGGTATACGTAGCTCTATAGAAGATAAAAACGGCTACTGCTACAAGGCCATTCCTTGGGTGCCACTTTAATTCTCGGAAAGTCGTTACTCGGCTTTTTCCTTTACTGATTAGGTATATCTGTGTATACAAGGAACCACTAATAAACAAATTCTGGTACTTTATCTAGAATTGATTTCATTATCAAAAGAGAGAGTTTGATACTGAAAAGAAAATAAGTTCGTCCATTAATGGGCTTCCTGCACCTTCCGCATAACTTCCAGTTAGTTTGCACAAATATTAGGAGTGCGCAGGTGTAAGTAAAGGTGCAATATTACTCTAATGGGGAAATCTGTTGTCGCTAACTGAGAAAAACTCCTTCCTTACATCCCCAAACATTTTCTCGCCCTTTCTCTGCCCTAGTATACGGTCCCTCCCGTTCTCTTCTTCTCGGAGCTTTCGCAAGCGAGAGCGAATGGACCGTAGCAAGTTGCGTGTTGTTGGTGACCGCGATCCCGCCTAAGGTCAAAACGCGTCAAATGTCGAAGGAGTGAGAACGGAACGCCTAAAACTAGTTTGGTCTGTCCTCGGGTTTCGCAGCCTCATTCGAGGACCACGGCCCACAAGAATGACGAGGAGCTCGCGTGCGCGCGCTCTCGCGTATTCTCGCTACCCACGCCTGCTCGCGCAGCTGATCCGGAGTAATTTTCAGCATGTCGGTTTTGACAATTTGCGGATGAATGCACATGTTCCTCAAACGATCATATAAATTGTAAGTTTCGTCTTGATGCATTTCTTAACGATAAATTGATTAAACCTAAGTATGGACGCAACGATGATGACGCACCTCCTTACCTTTAATTACGAATTTTGCGTCATAATAGAGAATGTCATTCATTGAAATACCGTTGAATAAGCTTCAAACTGTTCATTCGTTTTACGATGTAGTCCCATATGCGGGAGAGGTTTTATGCCGTCGTCAAAGCGATCGCTTCACAAAGTTAATTTGAAAAGAAAACTGACAATGGACGACAGTTTTGTCTTTTCGGACGAAAAGTACTCCAGGGATGTTCTAAGACGATTGAGCGGCCTTCAAAGACAAGGCATCATGATCGATGTAATAATCAAAATCGAGGACGAAGAATTTTACGCCCACAGGAACATTCTATCCGCTAGTTCGGACTACTTTTTCGCCATGTTTAATGGTAACATGAAAGAGCGCCATGCACGCGAGATTACAATCAGTGGAGTGGATAAAGAGAGCATGAGAACGATACTGAACTTTATTTACACTGGAGAGATCGTACTGGACTGGAATAACGTGGAATCCATCTTACAAAGCGCAAATCTGATGCTTGTACAATCCGTAAAAGACGCCTGTTCCCGTTTTCTCGAAAGCAGACTACACGTCAAGAACTGTATTGGTATCCAAGGCTTGGCGGAGACATATGCATGTCATAAACTCTACGGGATTACAAACAACTTTATTTTTCAAAACTTTTCCAACGTGGCCGAGGGTGAAGAGTTTCTTAACTTGAACAAGAAACAGGTGGAAGTTTTATTTGAAAGCGATGACATTTCAGTGGAAAACGAGGAAAAGGTTTACGAAGCTCTCCTTGGTTGGATAAATTACGATTTAGAAAACAGAAGGCAGTTCTTTGCGGAATTAATGGAGCACATTCGTCTTCCACTTGTTTCGCCGTATTATCTCGTCGATGTGGTTGAAAACGAAGAACTTTTTACCGCCTCACCAAGGTGCAAAGAACTCCTTCTGGAAGCGCAACATTATCACCTGTTACCAGATCGCCGCCAGCTTTTCGACACCACGAGAACGAGGCCGCGCAATTATGAACGTTTTTATGAGATACTCGTGGCCATGGGAGGGAACGGAGATTACAACAATCAGACAACAGGTTAGAAAAAACGTTCAGCTTACTGTGTGACTTCGTGGATAAATGAGGGGATAATAGATGGTGCAACCTTGCGCACAATGTTTGTACAGTGGAACCCCAATATTGTATAAACATTGCCCAATATTGTATAAACATTGCCCAATTAATTCCACCATTTGTTCCGCCACGAATATTTTCGCGTGCAATTCATGTTGCGCGCAAAGCTCGGACACACGGGGCACTGAACAATGTCAGTTTATTGCCCGCGACATCCGAATGCCCGAAACCGCAACGTGTCACGGCCATCCCAGAAACTACAGCGCGCAACACCGTGATTCCTTAGTTGGGTTAGTGTCAGTTAAGTGGAGTAGTATCGGGAAAGGCCACACTCTGCGAGCAGTCGTTCTTTTTCTTCAAGGGTAGTAGACGGTGCGAAGAATCGGGAATGGTGTAATCCGAGCGGCAAACGGCTAAGCCACGAGCCGTGAGAAATAAGGCAAGGGCGCTTTCGCTGTCCGCGCGCTCTGTACTGTCCTTGAAGAAAAATGATGACGGCTACTCGCAGTTAAGTTTTAAAGTCTCTCAACTGAAAAGCGTTCACTAATGGTGTCGTTATACTTTCGCTTCAGTTTTCGGATTCAATGCAGTAACCAAGCTATGGTCAGACCTTCCGAGGTTTTCAAGGGATCGCGGGTATCATAGCATCGCCAGCTATGGAGGACAGCTTTACGTCACCGGAGGCTACTCCAATATCAACTCTGAGACACTCGACTTAGGTACAACACAAAACAGTTGCCTGGTTCTTGTATAGTAGAATAGAATGTTGACAACTCAGAAACTTTCCCAATCCGTAATTTCAAGCAATCGGGGGTTGGTTATGGAAGCAAAGGAAGCTACTTTTGGTTTGAGTCAGCAAGGAATTCGTTTCGTAGACATCACGATCACCTGCACGGGTAACGGAACAAAAAGAGGGGCCTTAGAAGCGGCACATGTATACTATGACTTCTTCCCGGGATTTTTTGGGTTACATACTGTCGTTTGCACGTCTTTAAGTGCAAGAAAACCGGTAAAAGGTGTTACAGGGACAACATTACATCGTTAGTTCCTTTAGAAACGAAAACTATCTCTGAGTTGCTGCTGAGTGATACTTATTATTCTACATTACTCTCAACTCCAAATTAAAAGCAGTCAACACAGTATATAGTATATGTCAAATGATATATGATATATACTAAAAATACTCTGCTGCCTTGGACCTCTCTCCACCGTCTTAAGCAACTTCCGCATAGGATTTTTTAGGGAATTATTAATTCATAGTTAACGTCCGTAAGCTGTCCTTTGCCCATTAACGTAAGGCTTTCTTGTTCCTTTCAGCCCAGCGTTATGACGTTCGTCAGAAGGAATGGCATCAGTTGCCTAATATGTTGTCAAGGAGAAGCAAGCACGCATCTGTGGAGGTTGATGGCCATGTTTATGTAGTTGGTGGATATGATGGGCAGGTCACACTCAACAGCTTGGAATGCTTCGGATTTCAGGCTGCAAGGTAGCGCACTTGTTTTGAAAGTCAGGACTTAAACAGTTAAAGAATGCTGAAAGAATCACAAGGTTGAGGCGGGACTAGGGGAAGGGGGGGGGGGGGAATGGTCTCACACCGACACACAGTAGACATCTGCCGTTTAGGCCTGAAAAAGGGAGATTGCTTTAGGGGTAAGTTAGAAATAAGGGATAAAAACATTACTTTTAATTGTTTTGATTACTTATATGAGCCAATTTTGACAGTTGTACAAGATGGCGGCAGTTCATAACGCAGGTTACGAGACGTCACCGTCTCACTTTGCAGACCTCAAAAGAGCAAAAGAGACTTTTCGAGACGTACTATTCATCCACGAAGTTTCTTTGCTTTCTTTCTAAGGCCCTTGAAGATATGGAAGAGGGCAACAACAACAAAACAAAAACACGGTCTAAACGGAGGTTTGCGCAGGTGGCACTTCAGGAATAAAATGGTCAAGGGATAACTTACTAACTACTTAAAATTGTTTTCTTTTTCCAACCTCACTTAAGATGGCGCGTCAAGTCTCCGATGCCAACGAGAAGAAGGTGCATCGCCGCGGTAGCTCACGGGAAGTTTATCTACGTCATCGGCGGCCACGATGGATCAAGTATTCTGAACACAGTGGAACGTTACGATACTACAAGGTAACAGGTTTTCACACATTGTGCCGGTATAATTTTGAGCATAACTTCAGCCATGTGTAAAAGGTCATAGCTATTAACCAATCACAACGCGTAAAACAACTTCAGCTATTGAATAAGCCCTCACTAGACTGTTTTCATTTCGTCAGGGACGCGTGGAGTTCAACAGATGTCCAACCCATGCGTGACAGACGATCATTCCCAAGCGCAGTTGTTGCAGACGATGAAATGTACGTTCTGGGCGGATACGACGGCAACGACACGCTCCGATCCGTGGAGTGCTACAACTTCAACACGTTCGAGTGGACCCAGGTTCCTCCAATGAGCATTGCGCGTTCCAACGCAGGTGCATGCGTTTACAACAACAAAATCTACCTTGTCGGGGGCTGGGACGGGATCAGTTTAAACTCCGTTGAGAGTTACGACATCGCTACTTGTGTCTGGCAGCGAATGCCTTCTCTTCCTCGACCCACAACTGGCGTACGATGCTGTTTTTTATCCTTCCAGTCTACGAACGAACAGAAACCCAAGAGCAAGGGCAGTCGCGGCCACATGTGTATTGTCTGCTAATGGGCTTGGCCGTGCAGCTGGTTTTGAGAATGCTCTTGAACTAAACTATTCTTACACGGTGTTCTTATCAATGTCATACCTGTTCGTTTGTAGACTGAAGGATTATTTTTCTTCTTTCTTTAAAAAAGTTAAATCCGCTTTCGTTTCACGTTAACCTGGAGAACCTCTACGATACGTTTTGATGAGGTAGCCGGACTGGACAGTACTGGTGTTTAGTTCTCTGCGTTTATAGTGCTCGAGAGACACACAGGAAAACCAGGATTAAGTCCATATTAATAAATAAAGCACTCATTTATTCTTAAATGTCAATTTAACTTCTTACATTTACTCTTAACTGCTTTTTTTTTCCTCGCAGCCTTATTGCATGCAATTTTACTTCCATGTAACCACACGTTACATTAGCTGTTGGAAAAATCTTGCATAACCTCACTGAGTCTAAACTCTTGGACAATCCTGCCAAAGCTCAGAGAAAACCGAAGACGAGACAAGCTTGGGGAAAACTAGCAAAAATGAAAGAGAACCCGAAAAAGTCAGAATTCAACAGAGTGAGTCGGAAACATTCAGAGATTTTGTAGTTTCAGAACAATAGACCTTTTTTTCCAGAAAACATTTCTTTTGGAAATTGGAACTGCATTCCAGGTGGCACATGACACCAAATGCCAAAAACTGAAGACAAGTGAAAAAATCTAATTACTGCTTGTTGCAAACACAAGTTAGTCTAACTCAAGCGAATCATCAAATTGGTCATCATTCGGTGTGCCCGAATAGTCATTGCGACGTAAATCCGGGCGGGGCGTGTTAGCCCCTTCATTTAAGGTTGACGAATTGCGCTCAGAGTTCTCTGCGCTCATTGATACAGCAATATCTTCCGCGCAAGCACTGGTGGCCTGGGTACCACCTGAACTCTGTGGAACACCGGTGAAAGCTTCGTCCACTGCCCGTGAGCTAGAAGAGCTATTTTCATTTGAGAGGTTTTTTTCTTCCCCTTGGGAAGCAAACCCCTGGTCAGCATCTTTGCTGCCTTGTGTCGTTGTCTCGTCCTCAGAGAGTACCTTTCTTGAGTTAGAATCCTTGTTCTCCTTTGATAGCAAGGATTCGTTTGACTTAAACGAAGCCAAAGCCGTTCTGGATTCTCTCGTCACTTCCTTACGACACTGAATAGGCTGAACTTTGGTCCTTGTTGGTGCTTGTTTTGTTTGTACACGAGAGCCCCCAGCAGAAAGCGCCTTTTCTCTTGAGGAACTCTTTGAAAAGCTCATGTTAGTACTACCAGTCGGTAGGGAATATCCTGAAGCAATCTGACGCTTTTTGAGCGCGGAAGAGCCTGCAGTAGATGAGGGTCTGCTGTTAGATGTTTCTCGAGATGTTAAAGTGCCCTTTTTAAGGTTTGATTCCGTCACCGAGGGTGTTTTATCTGCACGTTGAGCAGAGTTAGCGTTCGATGAGGTTTTTGAAGGCAAAATTTTTGCACGGCCAGACACTTTAGCAGAAGAGGGTGGTTTATCCCAAGAATTTCTCAAAAATGAAGAAGACATTCTTGAACTTCCTGTAGCTGCAGAAGTCTGAGATGACGGAGGCCTCTTTTCAGGGGCGACCTTTGGTGCTGACGATGTTTTTCCACGACCAGACATTGTACTGTTTTGGGCAGAACCTGGCCGCCCAGAGCAGGGTCTCTTATTGATAGGCGCAAGACCGGTAGCCCTTCTTTGGTACCCCATAGCCGAGGTTGGCCTCTGTTGGTTCGAGCCTCTGGCAAATGGTGCCTCAGTTGCAGCACTTCCTCTCCCCAGTCCTCTAGCACGGGAATCAGTTCCCAATCGTTGAGAGGCATTTCTGGTTGGTGATCTGCTAGAAGGCTGCAAGAAACGAGACAGGAAAACAGATTTTTGGACGACTAAAGTGAACCACCATCAAAACAATCCTAGTGCAAAAAGCAACATGAAACAAAATAATGAGACGTTCGAAGCCAAACATGCAACGGCTGACAGGAACAAGATTGAAGAAGTGTTGGCGCGACGAAAATAGGTATTGATTGCTCTTGTATCCGATAGGCTGAGGCGATATCTTATCCCCTACAACTTACCTAGGGCGAGGCACAACATGCTACAAGACAGGAATAGAAAGAAAGAGGTTGTTGTAGCCTGCTTTGCCTCAGGGGACGAAGAGAATTAAAAGAAAGAAATCATGCTGCCGTTGTAAATCAGTTATAAACTAGATTAAACAAGTACAACCCAAGGCAAACACAGAAAAGTTTTTTAATGAGTGCTGGGAAGCGAAAGACTCTGTCAATGAAACTTACTGGTGCTGAATTAGGTCCACTTCTTCCCTTCACTGCTCCGGGCCGATCTCCTGCATCACCAAGACTGCCAAAGACAGCGCCTAAACCAATCAAACAACGATAAATTAGCTGCGAGCAAAAATGTTAAAACTTGATCTGAGCAAGACAGACAAACTACTGGAAGTGAGTTTCCAAGAAAAATCGAACTAACCGAAACAAGGGAGGGGATTGCCTCATGGCAAAGTGCAAGCCCACAGAGCGCGAGCTTGGGAGCGTTACAGTGAAACTACCCCTGTGCTAACGCAAGACTTATGGTTCACATATTTTGGAAGGCCAAAATCAGGACGTAATTTGAGGCAACACGTATTTTTTTGTTTGGACACAGCTACGTGACGTAACTAGTCACGCTAGACGTGAAGAATCTACAGGACACACAAGACATGACTTGTTTTTCAGATACCACGCTATCAGCTGTGTCGATAATATTAAAAGATCTTACTTTACGCCACGCACGTCGCACGCTCATCCTATAACATCCGCGTGCACAGGGACCGATTTTATTATGTTAGTTACCTTCCTTTATCTCGCGTTGTGTTGTGAGTTTTAACCGTTTCCAGCCCTCTGATCGAGTCACCTTGAAAAGATTAGACCTGATGAACTTCACGCAATGGTTGTGTAAATTGGCCACGAGGTCACTTACTTCCTAGAAGAGATGAAACACACAATGGTGTCAAAAATGCAGAAGTTCTCCCATTCATATCTTGTGCCTGCAGTTGAGAAAACACTCCTCACCTCAGGGTAGCACTCTTGGCTTTCCTCCGTGGCCCTGAGCATTATGATCCTTTTTAACCTGAGAATGGCCCTTAGTTGGTCACAGCAATTCTCTATCACGAGATTCTTTTTCACCGCTGAAATAATCTTCTCTAGGACAGGAATCGACCAGCCTACACCCTAAAATGAAACAAGAGTATATAATACCACTGTGCAGTAAAAACGTTTGAATGTTTCATGGAGCTTAACTTCATACCATAAGATGCCCTTTGTACAATGACACTCGCTCATTAGAGCATTTTATTCGTTTCTTATTTTTAATTATACCCAATTGTTTTATGCCGCATTCTTACGCTTTTTAAACATCTTACTTTACATTTGTATATAGGCCTACGCGGAATATTTTTTCTATCCCGGATGATGCTGTTGATCGGCGAAAGCTTGGATTTCAGACTTTAATTTTTACAGTAGTGTTAGGCCTCGTTTGAACCTTAATATTATTATTTCGAAAATGCTACTGAAGGAAAATATTCAATGATCATAAGATGCCACTTAGGCCTGCGTTGTCGATATGAATCTTTAACTATTAAGCTACAAAGTCACATATATCAGAAGAAGAAGTGAAACTACAAGGTCTTATATCTTAGAAGGGAACAACAACATTTCAATTGAACTCTTCACGAGCAACAGTTTCCAACGTACCTTGAGGATTTCATGAAAACTTGTTTCATCAACCAAAGAAAAGAAGTTACTGGCGATGAACAGGAGACAGGATTCTTGAGTAGAAGAGACGGCGGCGTGAACAGGCTCAGTCCACTTGACAAGCGGTGTACAGGAGGCCAGTCTATCACAGTTATTCAGGACTTCAATAGCGGAAGAAATGGCCTAGAAACAAGTTGGGTTAATTAGTTTTCCAAAAAACGTCGCCTTATCGTAGGGGCGATTGTATTACGTTTTGACTTCAGCACAACTTGAGCTGGACATATTACTGAAGGGCAAACAAGGCGTAAAATGCAGCGTTTGTATGGAAATCCAACGTAAAATAATTTCCACACACACACACACACACACACACACAAAACTATTTTTAACTAAGATGCTTTGCATCAACAAAGGTAACCAGCCAGGATAAGGATTCTACTGATTGAGCTTGAGAGAGTTAGTTATACTAAGGAGCGTGGAGACGCAGCATTTTTGAGTTCCTTTACCCTTGTTCTGAAAGGTAGCGGAATAGTTTACAGAGAAATGTATGAAAACCTGAAAATTTGTCCTTCTTTCAAAATGGCGGCTAATACCGTTAAACCTTTTTTTAAGGGCCTTACAGCGAGGAAACTGGAGTAAACTTCCTTAGGCGCAAACTTGAGTTTCCCAACTTAAGTTTATGGTGTCAAGCTCCTGTACATGTATTTCGCAGCTTATCTCGCAGTGATATCGCCAGCGTCGCAATTAAAGTTTCAAGGCCTCCTTTCTTTTTACTTCTACAATGGTTACTTGGAAATTCCTGGAGAAGATACGCCGTAAGTTACCGTGCAATACAACGTAACTTGCGGTCTTGTAAAGTGTGCACTCTGGGGGAGTTAAAGGGCCTTTCGTTACAGTGTGGTCGTATTGTAAGACTTTCGCTTTTCCCGGCCTGTTGTTATACACAATTATTGCAGGCCGATAAAATGTAAAATTATAGACTACTTACAAAACTCTGCTGTATTTCGGCCAGGACTTCTTCCTGAAGGTGCTTGGGAAGGGTAGTAAAACCTTTGGTGCCCAGAACACGATCAAAGTGTTTCGCAATCCATCTAGGGAAAAAGAATATTAACCTTTGCTACATCTGAGGTAGGCGCGGTGGTGTGTTAGTTAACGCTATGGGTGAGCCGATACCAGTGCTTTAAATCGATACCATACCGGCGAATACGATATCTACTGTTTGTTATTTTTTTCGTGTTCTAAATCCAGTCTGATACAAAATTAATACTACACAGTAAGGCACTTGCTAGATAAAAACATGAAAGAAGATGAGCAGAGGATGACCTACTTGACACAAGATTTCTTGAGTTCAGTTAGACTGAATAGTTCTGATACTTCTAAACACTCAAAGACACCAGTAATGCATTCACTACAGGGCTGCAAAGGAAAATAAGACACTGTTTTAATATGGGAGGCAGCATTGGCCCGATGATGGGAGCAATTGCATCCGACCAGTGAGTTTCAGGTTTTAGTCCCAGACTCGGAGTCATTATTCATACGTGGGCCGATCTTGCTTCAATCTGGCAATTTCTCTCAGGATTCTATGACCGGTTTTGCGGTGTTTTAGATAGCTAGGCCAAAATAGGGACTTAAAGCAACCGCAAGGGTAACACCAACGAAAAAGTACTTTGACGTGATTATTTCAAGTAGTTCAATTTGTTTGATGTGGCCGAACTATTCATAAGATGCCGAATTCGTAAAGATGTCGTTCAGGTTCAAACATAGCTCTCAGATAGATGGTGAAAATTAGAAAGGGTCAGGGACCGTGAAAATAAGACGCGCGGGAACTGGAGAGAAAGGGGCGGTGGCCCTCTCCTTAGTATCCACGTGGTTTTTCGCTTTTCCTACTATCTCGAAGACTTGAAGAGGCTATAGTTCAAACAGAGAAAAAAATTAGTCATTTCAGTTTGTTGTTGTCTCTAATTTGCACGCAAGTTAACGCAAGTTCTTAACCGTTTGGCCACCCAACATTTTTTGCTTTCGAGAAACAAAATTTTTTTTCTGATTTTTTTCAGAAACAATTTTTTTTCGGAAACATTTTGTTTTCGCAGCAAATGCATCCCCGTTTTGCGCCGAAAAAAACAATTTTGAGTACAATTGTAAATTCCAGGGTGGCACGGGCTTCACTTCCTAAATTGGGGGCATGCGCAAATGTTTGTTTTCGGTGAATGTTTCTTGATTTTGCACAGCCAAGAAATATCGTCAGAAAAATGTTTGCGCATCAATGTTTCCTTGTTTACCGTGACCTTTAGAACGGCCGCACACGCAATGCTACACTGAAATGGCTTTTTTGCAACTTGTGTCGAGTTTGCGAGTGCGTTTGGGCACCCATCCTCAAGTCTGTCTAAGCCCAGTCCACATTTCCAAACTTGCTTTGGCTTGCGCCACCCCTTTGGACAGCACTTGATATTCTTTGATGTTCTCATCGTCGTAGTCAGCACGATTGCTCAAGGACCCTGTTTATAGAGCAAAGCATGGTGTTATTTTTCCGAACGCCTTGTAGTTTTCCTAAGAGCCCAATCCCAACATTTATTCAAAATTGCGGGAATGTGCGAAGGATTATTATACGTAAACTTGCCGCTCTCTAATATAATTGATCAAATTACCTTATGAAACAAGTGACATTTTTCAATTTTCAAAGTGCAGGTTATGACTTCTCTCAATCCTTCAAGGCCATACATGTCCACAAGGGGCAACGTGTCACTATAAAGGTAACCAAATTCAAATGAGCAATTATTATTTTAACCATAATATTCAATATATAGAGAGATCGAATTCAAAATGGCCCATTTATACACCAACATGAAACCCACCATATAACTGCCAAATCATTCTTTACTTGAGCAGTTCCTCCATAGATGTACTTCAGTACAGTCATCAAGCCATTGTAATTCACACTTCAAAAAACAGAAAATAATCTGCTATTTTATGTTAAAAGTGAAGAGCACATAATGAACAAAAGGTATGTTTTAGAGCTTTCCTTCATAACCATAGGTTTTTATAAACTTACAGTTTTAGTTTTACAGGTCCAAGCAAACTGCCAAACCACTAGATTGGCACTAGCGCAACACCTCCTGTATATTTGGAAAATTTCGGACTGTCATTTCTTAAAGAAAGTTTTAATAATACGATATTCATTTGCATTAAAACATTATCTGGTTACCACTCTATGGGTTATAAATTTATTTTCCTTGCAATTATGCCACTTGAATTTGTTTATCTTACAGTTATATTGTCATTTACGAAAGGGTTTGCTAGCAAACTGATCATGACTCACCCAACTAGAGGAATCTCATTTGTTTTTCCCTCAATCCAGTCACCATGCAACATGGCTGAGAAATAATTTGATCGTGCACATAGGATGGCTCTGCAAACAAATGCAAAAAAAGAAGTTGGCTGCGAAATCATGAAGAACAATATTGAGTGGAACAATTGGTTTGTTACATAGACAGACCCCAGATTATTTATTTATCTATGTTATTTATCTATTTATCTTATCCAAAACACAACTTTTCTACCCAAAAGCCTGACAACCTACTGGTAACAGGTCAATCAGAGTACATGTACTTGTCTGCTCATTTCCAGAGGTTGTCTGAAGGGGACATGTAAATTATAACCATGTTATAACAAGAGCTATAGATATCACTATAATGCCAAATCAAGCTGGTTGATTTTTGTCATAATTACAAGCTTTGAGCTGGGATTTTCCATTATTATTACCCATGAAGCGAACATTGAGCCTTTCATTTGTAGTGAAATGTGATTTAAAAAAAAACCAAAACATTGTGAAAGATGATATCATGAACTTGCAAATTGATTAATATGTGAAATGGCTGTGTTTTCTTTTCTTTGAATCATGATCTGGACCCCCCTGTCCCCACTCCATGTAAGGGAAGCCCTGCCTGCCCTGCAGCATCCCATTCAGGGGGGGGAGTAGTATTACTCTGAGTTACTCCATGCTACAGAAACTAGGTTGAGCATGGGTAGTTATGTGCCTCTTGGTTCGCCACGGCATTACCTTGGATGCTTGGATGTCTAGTTTTAAATTTATAGGTATTTATTTTTGATTATTTATGAATATTAAATAGTAAATAAAATAATTTTTATTTTACACTCAATTGTCTTTTTCTTGCAGTTGGTGAAAGGAGCTTATTCCTACTAAAAAATAGTGTTTGTATCAATACTATAAAACTACTTCAGTCTGTTTAAAGGGATTGACAGACAAAATGTAAACCAGTATTACGGCACTTACTTATGAGCCTTTACTTTCCCTCCATTCACCAGGAACGTAACATCAGATCCCACCTCACTATACAATAAGTGGAGCAAATCCTGACCAAGATTACAACTGCAGCCCTGAGAATTTAAAACAAATTAGTCATTTGCTCAATATGTCAAATGTGTAGAATTCTGCTTGGGAATAGAAAGCAACAAATCTTCACTTGTTAATTACTAAATAATAAAGTATATAAAGATTACACTTTACCAGAACTTCCAATTCACTTTCTAATGTTTTGAATTCATTTGATGCTGTACCATTCTCAGTATGATCAAGATGTCCTTGCTTTGTCTTGAAATTATTTCCAGTGCTTTCACAATGAGCTAAAGTCTGTTCACTAGCTGTGCCTTCTCTCATTCTTTCTCCCTCAGCCTTATTATTACAAGGTGAGGTACATTTCTGAGACTGCTGACAGGCATATTCAGTCACGTTTTGGCAGCCATCAACAAAGTCAGTATCATGCTGAGTTGTGTGGTCCACAAGTGAAGAGGAGGCTACAACTGATGAAGACATATCCTGTGCATTGTTGTCAAGGGTAGCAGGACAGTTAGATTCCTGAACAGCAGGCTGTATGTTGGATGCACACACACAAGAAGAAACACACTGTGATGGTTTGAGAAGTTCAAATTCTTGGTCATTATTTTGCAACTGAGTTGAATTTTTGTCATCTTCCAAGGCAACATTATTGCCAAAAATTTTCTCATTGTTAGACATATCTGCAGTGCAGACTGACTTTGTGCATGTGACACCATCTTGTTTGTCAAAATTCTGAGCTGATGGATCCAGTGATGTTGTGACATAGTCATGATCATCATTAATACAATCAGACTGTGTTATATCATGAGTTTTGGTGCACATTCCATTGAGATCTTCTGGAAATCTTGAACTTTTATCTGTTAGCTCACTGTCACTTATAACATGGTTTATACGAGAAGAGTCTGCCACTGTCTGCTTGTTCCAAGGATAGCTGGATTCATCATAATCCTTGAAATCATCATCAGTATAAGCAGACCTTTCAGAAACAACAGCATGAAATAGTTTGTTACTTTACATACAATGACTGATGGGTTACAATTTTTCCTTCAAACAATGCCAGTGGCAATTACTATTTTGTCTGCTTTTGATAAATGGGGTGATTATTCAAGGGAACTGATTAAAAAGGGTGGCTTGTGTTATACACACTTTTGTTGAGATTGTTGGATAATTGTTGCTTGAGGGTGTGATGCATATGGAAAACATCATATTTGCTCATGGAGATTACAACTGGGGCCAAAACCTGATAATGTGTAATATGAGGTCAGTGGTGTTACATCTCAATGATTACTGGATGTCTTTTAGGGGTATTTTAGGTTGTTCACTTTGCACACAACTTCTGTGAAATTATAGGCTGTTGACTTTCAACATAGTAAATACAGAAACACTAAAATTCGATCTACACACCTCAGCCACAACAACCACATTAAATTCAGTATTACTTTATAACACTTGTAAAGTTACTGTAATTTTCCTTTACTTTTCCATGCATGTATCAATAAAGGAGACCTTACTTTTGTCCTGGGGTATATGACACTCACAGAGTCACACAAATTGCCTTGGCAGATCACATGAAAAAATTCTCATAAATGATAATTATCTATTGGCTGCATACCTTAGAAATGCCTCAAATTCAGCAGCTTCTAGTCCATTGATTTGAATGCATGTTTGAACAGACAATGGTGAGGTACGACTTGGAAGAAAAAGCCGGGAGAAATTTGGTGCTCTGGCTCTGAGAACGACTGTGTGGGCTTGAAATTCTACATTCTTCACTATAAAAAATACATCACTAAACGTTGTGTCTCCAAAGAGCCTGCAAGCCAATGAAAACAAGACAGATTTATATTTTCGGGCGTGTTGTTTCAGAAATCTTGATGTAATAAATAGAAAATAACCGCAAAATCTTCCCTGCTAAAAGAGATCTCTTAATTTCGTCGGGGCTAAACGGTTAAACAAAAAAAGATCTGAGAAAGGAACGCAAAATCGATCGTTGAATATTTGGCAACCGAATTGGCTGTACATGTAATTGTACGCTCAAGAACGACAAGAAGTTTAACAAATTAAAACTGCCGGCTGCTGGATACCTGGACAAATCTGCTATAAGATCTTGTTTGACGATTTGACGCAGCTTTTCTCTTGCACTTTCCTCCCTCTCTTTAAAAGCTTTACTCTTTGAAAACGACGTAGAGTTCATATCGACCATCCAAAGTCCTCCCTTTCTTTAAAACCCTTGCTCTTTGAAAATGACGTAGAGCCCATATCGAGCATAGATGCTGTTTTCTACCAGGCGTTTCTCCCGCCAACTAAATTCGAACCAGTCTTCCTCGGTCTTCTTTGACAGGTGCTTTTATTGTTGTGTTAAAATCGCTCAGTTTGAAATCGTGGCAATGTCGCACGTTCTTCCTGTTTGTTGAAGATGTTGTGGCAAATAAGAGGTAAGACCTTTTTTAATTCGACTGCCTTCATGCTTAATAACGTTAGGGCTCTATCAAGTACTTAGCAACCCAGATTTAGTCTACCTCAACTCGAACTGCAGACAAGTTTCATTGTCTCTGAGGAAGCAAATATGGCTAGTTTTAATTTGTGCTTAAATTTTACTGAAGTTAAAAACTTAATGTTTTACCTCTTAAATTTGACTTTTTGACTAAACATCGCATAAATGTTATTTATAGGGCGTGTTTAATGCACCTATCAATTTAAAGCCGGTGGGGGGGGAGGCAGGGCATGGGGTGGGGATTTGACATTTTTAAAAAATTTGCCGTCAAATTCCCTGCCCACGGGCAAACCATTCCAGTCAAATGCACA
>Ga0126336_10000580_pt1 | contig 15682 bp, 13 predicted proteins | sample SidCmetagenome_FD_92530 | JGI IMG/M metagenome (GOLD analysis project Ga0126336, IMG submission 92530) | Coral microbial communities from El Islote,Puerto Morelos, Mexico - Siderastrea C C metagenome | ecosystem: Host-associated > Invertebrates > Cnidaria > Coral | place: El Islote,Puerto...
GTGCACTGTTTTATCATGGTTGCTATTGATTCAGCAGTGGCTTTTGACTTTGAATTGACTATCCTAAACCTAAATAAAGGTGTCTATCGATCTTTTTCCTCAAACAAAATAAATATTTATTTTTGTTGTATTTTGGGGGAAGGGGGTGGGGGCAATTTCCGCTCAAGAAAGCAAAAAGTTGTTTCTCAGCAGATTTAACTGCTAGAAAGCTGAAAACAGACTTTGTTGGCCACGATCCAAAGAGTATCACTGCCGAATTGTCTCAATCAGCATGAGAAAAATTGTTACTGATATTTCAAAGACATTAAATGCGCTTGGATTACTTTTTCGGAATTTAATCACTGCATTTTTCAAAGTACAGTATTTCACACAGTGACAGATTTCAAATAACTGTTTAAACGGCAGCACGTCTATTAAATGCGTGCATATGTACACGTTCGCATCTTAAGAACGAATCATCAGCTTATAAAGTGTAATTGCTGGTTTTGGTAGTGAAACAAATTTAACCCCCACCCCAATAATAATAATAATAATTGCGCGGGAAATCTTGGGAGCGAATCGTGGACTGAGTGAACTACGCAAAGTAAAATTAAAACTGAACTCAGCCAACTCACGCCCTACGGTAATAATTGTTTGAAACAGGTGAAAATTAATTAGTTTGGGATGTGTTTCCGGACAGAAACGACAGTGGTCAACAAGTGGTTTTACGCAGATAATTCACATTTTTGTCGGTTCAAGCTCCAGCTGAAAACAAGCTCATTTCGGATTTAGGCACGTTTGTTTCAGATTAGGAATATGGAGATTATGTAACACTTGATACTAATTATTCTGGAGGGATTTTTCAATTTTCTGTTATGGTGTTTCAGACAGACAGAATACGAACCCAGGGAGAAACTAGTTATGTCATATACGACTTGCTTCGTTTTGTTTTCACACCCAAAAGGTGTCTCTTGTTGTTTATGTTGTTGCTGCTGTTGCGAAGGCTTATTGGAGCCCGGCTACCTAACACATACTCCTGCCAGTTTGTAAAACAATTATGGGAAAAACATTTTGTGCCCTTTGTAATCAAATAGCGAGAAGGTCAAAAAAGAGGATCGCTTGTATTATTGATATTGTAACCACAAGTTTTCGATGAGTTCAAATCATTCAAGCACAAGTCGCGAAAGGATCTCAAGTTTTTTCACCTGCCGTAGGACCACAACTGAGGTTTTTCAATCAAATAATTAATTCGAGATTTGCAGTACAAATAGATTTTAAATTTTCTTCGTGGAAATTTCCAAGCAAAGCAAGGTAACTCTGCGCAATGCCTTACTAGCTAATTTAGTTTTTATTTCTTTTTTTACGTAGAATTTACATAGAATTTGTACGTGTGTTTACACTGCGACATTGAAGACTTCAACATGTTCAATTAAGTTTAATTTGTAGTTAAAATGTGCTTGAAATCTATTCTTTCAGGGACGTGGTTCCAACTAACAGCATGGATAAAACAATTTTCAAGCTCGTTTTGCTGCTGTTGAGTTTTTCATGTATTTTGGCTGCTGGCTCCGACGACCAATCAGGTATTTTACTCGCTAAATGTTCTTCTTTCTAGCGGTACTTTGTCACATGTTTTATTGATAATCAACGCTGTCTAATTTATGCTGCAAACGTTACGACTGGCCGCCCTTGGTTCCTAACGGCTGACGTCAAAAAACTGTTGGGCGTGCCGATCCAGTTACCCACTTTCAACTGAATCGAGACGGCGCAGCACCGGAAAAAAATTCTTGCCAACGTTAGCTTTTTGATGTGTAAATAAATAGCCTGCCCAGTATGGTTTTCTTGTCGGCACAAAAGTTCTCACGAACAATGTGAACATAGCCTCAGGCGGTAGAACCGATCAGAGAAAATTATGCTAAACAATGAATAGCAAAACCCCGGACTTGTAATTTATGCTAACTGGAAACTTTTTTTTTGCAGCCGAATGTGACTCTCCCCTGGCCATGTCGATTCCAGACAGTAAATGGAGCGCTTCAGCCACAGCGGATCGCAGCAAGTATGGTGCACATCTGGCGCGCCTCAGCAACACTGCTGACACTGTAGGATGGTGCTTTTCCTCCAGTAAAGAAACGAAAAGACCTTTCATACAGGTCAGTCTCGTCCATCATCTGCTCACATTAAACTTGAGTGACTGACCTTTAACGAGTTGTCTAAACGGTTTCTTGCATAAACAAGGGAAACTAATGTCATCTGCGCCCTCATCACTGCGCCTCGAACTAATTTTTTTCTGAATTCCAACGCCCATGTCAAAGCTCATAAAGCTCATGTCAATCCAGGAGAGTCCTCGATTTCTTGGCACCCTTTTTCTGTCAAGGAAGCGCGAATAAGAAGGAATCTGGGCCCGTAATTGACATGAAAGAGGTAAGTTCCATTGTCTTCTTGCGAAGATGAACCCACGATTCTTGGTCAGAAGTGTATATCTAGTTGTTAATCCAGGGTAGCCTTTCCGTTTGAATTCCACAGGTCGACTTAGGACAGAACATGCGCGTTACCGCCATATCCACTGCTGGAGTACAGGTGAAGAACGAGTCGACTGGGAACTACAGTTCCATGTATGTGTCGCAATATTTCCTGGCCTACAAGCGAGAAGGAGACACAAAATGGAGGCATTACCATAGAAACGACGTGTCTGTCACGGTAAGATTCCAACAAATTCACATCTATTTCTTTTTTCTTTGCTGCCATTAGTTCTTCCAAAACATTGTTCTACCCTGGGCAAGGGAAAGTAACTCTCCCCACCGCCCCCGGTAGCCCCTCGCCCTACTACTATCAGATTACAAAGTCCATTTGAAGAGCAGAGAGACACAAATCCCCCTCCAAGTTAATGATGGCCAATTGACTCAAATTTGGGTTTCTTCTACAAGAGACTACCAACTGCAAAACTGATTTGCGAGATTCAAGTCCTAGTTGTCTCTCCTTTTGTTGTGTTCTCAGTTGATACACTCTTAGAGGGTTTTTCTCCTCCCGTGTGTATAAATGGGTACCGGAGGGGAAGGGAGGAGAGGGGGTTAAGGTAACGTGCTTTCAATTTGCATGCAATGAGAAAGACTAAATGTTGGCAACAGGTGGTCACACAGGTGTTTTGTTGCCACAGGTTATTAAGACCAACAGCTCTGATCTTCATAAGCACCACTTGCTGACTCCACGCATCGCTCGGTATGTGCGACTGGTGATTGACGATGGGGTTGGAGACAAGTGGTGTCTGAAGATGGAAATACACGGCTGTCCTTGGACTAAGCATGGTAAGCAATCAGGCAGGAGAAATTCTAGTGATATTGACGTTTGTGAAAATTAATTACGAGCCGTTAAATAACAGCGTCAGAAGAAAGGAAAAATCGAAATAAAACACTATAGTCAGCCTTTCTTTGTCTACTTGTAACTTCTAAATTTTGCTCTCTAGATCCAGCAGGATCCTGCATCTTTGCTTTGTCCGGTTGGCCCTTGTCGAATTTTACAAAGCGTTCAAATAAAATACTGCAGGAGTTGATTAGCCGGCGTTAAGGGGGTATGTGTGGATAGCGCGTTGAAGTTTAGACTCGAGGACCAGTGGTTGGTCTTTTCTCTCGAGTTGTGTCTTAACTCCACATTGTCTCTCCACTGTTTTGCTGGAGGGATGGAGATAACCTTACTATGGACTAGCCTCCATCAAGGGGAAGGCTGGGGAGGAGTAGTAATACTTCTGTTCATGTCATGCTGTGAATCCCTCAGAGAAGTGCCAGCTTGATGAGCCACTCGACTTAGCCTTACCATTTATTCGTTGCATTATTTTTTCAGATGGCTTGGTATCGTATCGAATATCCCAAGGAAATCTCCGAGAGAACAGACTCGGTTGGTCTTCATTACGAGACAAGGGCTATGACGGAACAAGACTCGCCTACGGCTCGAAGGTCGGGGTGCTTTACAATGGACTTGGCCAGCTAACTGATGGGGTGACTGGCCGCGTGGCAGACTGGAACGATACTGGTAATCCAAACTGGATTGACTGGATTGGCTGGAAGGACACCGTGACCGCTGACCCAACTGTCACCTTTCAATTTTCTTCGCTTCGTCGATTTTCCAGGGTGCGATTCCATATCCTGAACTTGCCAGGTCAGCACGAGAAGATGCTGTTTAGTAAGGTGATTCTTTCTTTCTCCAAGGACGGCGAGTATTTTGCTTGGAAGACTATTTATCAACCCAGTATGGCCAAGAGGACGTCAATGTGCAACAAGGCATTCTGGATAGAGGTTAACCTCGAAGGACACCTCGGCAAAGACGTGACGTGCGATTTTCAGTACTATGGCTGGTGGGTGCTGATAAGTGAAGTTGAATTTGAATCAGGTAACTGCTTCCTTTTTTTCCTTTAGTTATACAGTCAGTAATTTAGTCGACTGATCGCTCGGACGATCGGTGCGTCCGTCAGTCAGTCACGGTCGGTATGTCAGTCGGTCCGTCAGTCTGTTAGTTAGTCAGTCGTTACGTCAGTCTGTATGTCAGTCGGTCAGTCAGTCAGCCAGCCAGTCAGCCTCTCAGATGGTTAGTAGGTCTGTCGATCTTTCCTCGTTCGTTCTATTTTATCTTGTCGTGTGTTGATTATTCGTTTCCCAAGTGGCTCATCTCTAACGACGATGCTTTCTCGTTTTTGCATAGTGGAGATATCCCCTGGTGATGTTTCAGGACCAAACATTACACCCACCACGGCCAACAACAGTGTCATCATCATTGACTCGACAGACGAGGTTAAAATCGATGGTGAGTGCAGCAATGATAGTATCGAAGTTTGAGGATGCCGTTAATGTTACATCTCCACTGGATAAGTTGTAAAGCAAGGTTTCCTTGTCTTTTGCTTTCCTTTCCGTTTTCTTACTGTTTTATCTCCCTTTTTCCTTTAGTTTTTCCTTTCTTTTCATTTCATTTTTTGCCTTTTTCTTTCCCTTTCCTTTCCTCTATCCTTTCTCTTCATTATTTTTATCTTCTTTTCCTTTCTTTGTAGCTCTTAAATACTATTCACTTGTCGCATATAAACAGCAACTGCTGATCTTGCGATCAATAAACTTGTGTTCACGTGATTCGTTGTTTTTTTCAAACTGCGAAGTGAAATCAATGATAACGCCAGCACGTGTCTGACCGGAAAAACATCAGTGGTGGCCCAGATCTTCCTGGTTGTTCCACATAACATCCTATTTTCTGATTCACGGACATAGTAATGAATGCGAAGAAGATACTCATGACATTCATATATCTTCTTGAGCACATTTTGTACGTTAGCCAGCTCCAAACTCACTTTAAAAACATCATGGGACTCCTGTACTCAGCAGTATCATGTAGACGCTTCCTGGCATACTGTTAACTTATTCATTTCTTCCACAGAATCCAGTAAAGACATTGCTTCGGATGAAACCTGGAGTATAGTGCTGATAGCAGGTCTGGCCGCAGGGGTGGTAGGGACATTATTGCTATGCCTCCTTGCCGTGTTAATGTGGCGTCGCCGAAGACGACGCACGCGTGCCGAAAACACGTTCAACCGCGTGCCAGTGAGAATCATCAACCCCAGCAAGAAAAATTCATTGAACCGCCGGAACGATCTTGGTGCTGCGATGCGCTTGGAGAAGCTAAGGATGCTGGAAAAGGGCGTGGAGGAGGACGAAGACGACGAGATAGAATTGATGTTGGAAAAGTGCAATTTTAATAACGCCAGAAACTTGGGATGGCGAGATGAACTGCTCAAGGGTGAGTTGCGAACATTTTCTTTCCTATTTCTGGAAAGTTAGAATTGAAAATTCACCTTTTGACAAACACTGTTTTGTTCAAGCCAGTTCTTTTGACTAATTTATTTTTGACTAATTTATTTTTGACTAATCAACTTAACAAATAGATTCCATGTTGCCGTGCGACTGTTCAGTAATAGATCACAGATAACGTCAAAATGTGGTAAGAACAAAAATGTGGCACACTAGGCGCTAGTCAAGTGTGTCACTGATGTTCTTACCACATTTTCACGTCTTATGTGGTCTATTACTGTAAAGACGCACGGCAACATGGAATCTATTTGTTTTATATAACAAAGAAACAAAATACACAAGAAAGCTTGTTTATGACAAAATCTTTCAAAATAACTCAAAAGCGGGTCCTTTCCCCATTTTGACAAACACGGAAATAGCGATTTGACGTAATCTGACGTAATCTATGCGTCTGTCCTTTAATAGATCATAAGTGAGAACCAATCAAAATGCGCGCAAAATAATTGAGCTTACTATATAACACGTAATAACAAACACATAACAAGCAAAACCAGAGGTACTCTTAGTATGCACTTCTTGAACCGACCTGATTATTTATTCTCGCCTTCTCTTTCAGCTGATGAAAATGCTGCCAGAAATCTCCGCCCTCAGTCACGAGAGATCTCCTTAGAGGAAGAAAAGGCCGCAGTCCTCGCAGAAATGAGAAAAGTCAGCGAGAGTAGCGATGAGTAAAATAACGTAAGCGCGACACTTACTGCGTAAAGTTAGGGTGCACGTCATTTGTTTGGTCTGACCGGTCTAATAGGTTTGGCTGGCTGTAGCTGATCTTGATGGTAAGGTAAAGCCAGTGAAATTTTTTTTTTTTGTATTCATGTGGCATTGACAACACTATTTTTCGGTAGTCTCTCCTATTGTTTTTGCGTCGACTGTTTCGCTTTCCGCCTTTCGCACTTAACTGGAGCGAGACAGCTGACCAGTCCTATTCTAAGTATTACCCAATCTGAACGACCAGTCCTGTGAAATGACGTGCGCTCTTAGAAAATATTTTCCTGGTTAAAATGCTAAAAAAAATTCTGCAAATGCCTGAAGCAGTTATAACTTTTAACGGTACAGTCAACTCTCGCCTTGGGGACACCTCGCTATTACGGAACTGAGGAGCTATAGTCCCGGGGAATAAAGATAATTCCCGCTATTACGGACTCTCTCTATTAAGGACACCAAATCTTGGTGGCCACCAAATTTGTGTGTAGGTTAGCTGTGGTTCACGATGAATGAGGCATTTTTGATTTGTCGGAAACTGCCTCATCCGTACTGACCAATAATTTTTTAAGAAAAGTTTAAACTTGGGATAGTTATTTATGTCAAGTAAAGCACTTGTTGAAATTTATTTAGGTATATTTTTCGTTCATAGCCCAGACCGTATGAGGTTTACTATGGAAATGGACACCCTGATATTAGTATTGCCCTTCATTAGTCTGTAAATATAGGCGTGCAGTGTAGACCATTGTCATGGGATGAAGAATAACGAAAATTATTTAGTAATAGGGTAAAATTGGAATTGTTATTGACACAACCATGATTTTTACTGTAAAAAGTCTTCCAGCTTAGAAAACTGCTGATCAAAGATTGTTTTTAATGGTACTCAACAGAAATCAAGTCCGTATTTATTGATTGACTACGACTTTGTGACTCTCGTCACAACAAATTCTGAGGTAACCTTGAACCGAAGCGTGCTTGTGGAATGAAGTCGGTCTATTTAAGGTTTTCTTTTTTTCAAAGGGAGGGTTTCTAGTTTCCGACCTCTGTTATGAGAACGGACCATGTTGGAAAATGTCCTGTAAAACACGCTGGGAAGTGCTGGTGTTTGGATACAAATGAAACTGTTCTGGATTAGTTACTCAGAGCAGTTTTCAGTCGAGTGTCGAAAGTAATTTGCGTTTGCTTTGGTTTTGCTGCCCTGTCATTTGTACCAAAAAAACTCGCGCCACTTTCTCAACCAATTAGAAGTAAAAACCCAAACGAATCGTGACTTGCTCGTGCACGTTTTCCCCGCCCTGGTCACGTGCATTTACTTCGAGTTCTAATTGGTTCATTGTGTTGATTGCGTCTGTTGTGTTTAGCCAGGGTGATTACTTTGGTTTTACGACTCTCAGTTAAAAGCTGCTCTGTAGTGACATGTTACTAGTATTGTAAATATAGGTAGAACCGCTGATGGAGAGGTAGGAAACAAATTAAAACAACAGCAACCAGTTCGTTAATTACATCTAAACTTTTTTATTGTACAGCATTAGGAAATTCGCGTGTATATTATATTTACACTAGTGTTTTTTTACAAGACTGTAAATATTGCTTGAAGTTCAATAAAGCCTTATGCGATTTCTTGCTGAACACTTGTACAACTGAACGTCTCATTGATGTACGTTTTACGGTAAAACAATAAATAGAGCGTATCCTGCATGTTTGCTCGTCGTATGCCGTGAAATACCCCACTTCTGTCTTGATTTTCAGTGCATACGAGTGTGTATAAAGACTAGCCATCATGTGATTTTCACTACTTGCAAATCGAAAGCGTTGTTGACAATTTTGTTCCATGCCTCTTAAGTTTAAATGTATGTAACATTCCAATCCAGTAATGCAATGCTCGTAAATCAGCCAAATTATTTTCCTATAGTTTTCCCAGATAAATTAAGCATTTTCTGAATTTACCGAAAATTGCCGAAGACTACCTAACATTTTCCGAAATTTTCCTTATATGGTCAACAGGAAGAAGATCACTCAAACGTTTCCGACCATTCTCTGAATTCCCCGAAGATTGAAGGAAGAACCGAAGATGCTTCTGTTACATCTTCAGTCCACCACACCAATTTACAATACACTTCGGAACTGTTATGAATACAACTCGTGGGGTGCCACAAAAAATGCAGCAGCTTTCTAGCTGTCTGACTAGCTGTAATCTGAATGGCATGTAATGAAATGGGGTATACTTTCGATTCTTTGTCAGAGTTAGACACATGTTCCGATATGGTTATGGTACCAGTCATGTTGCAGAACACACGAGCAGTATCGCTTCCGCGTCTTCATTGAATTACCTTGGAAAAACTAAGCAAACTCGTGTAATGTTTTAAACTTTGGTTTTCAAAACGTTACTGATCAGAGCAAATTAACTATGCGGAACAAACAAGAACCTCCGGAAGGCAACAGCGTATAACAATCACTGTAGCCATAATAAAACGCTTTCAAGGAGACAAAAAGGAGACTGTTTCCACAGACAACATTGTTCCTTTATTCCCACACGCAGTTCTAGGTTTGCTTTTAATCAGACATTCAGGTTTTGAACGTGTCTTCGCGTCTGCTTGGTTTTACGGGTTTTACAAGAGGAAGTTCCTTTAACATTGCAGATTGTGTGCAAATACTGACCACTTAATTATTCTATAACAATATTCTGCTCTTGATCAACATATCAGAAAATTTCCCCTCTACTTATTTAACTTGAGTGTACCCAAATTTAACGACAATCCAATATAATTCCCATAACTAATCACACATTAATATTCTGTTCTTTGTTTGTCACTGTGCCAAGTTTATATTACAACTAGCAAAAGGGGAAAACGAAAGAAAGCTATCGACTTTCTAAACGTTGCTCTTACATAACCGATTTTTACTGTATTCTTCCACAAATAACGCAACCGAAGTGTTATATTTTCGATAGAAAGACAACAGGTCGCTATAACTTGTGATATTACATATTGGGAATTTTAGCCACCATCAAGAAGACAAATATTGTCTTTCAGTTCCTTAACAATGTAATGACGCAACACAAGCGCACTATTCTGGGGTATTTTAGGGTATTCTAGGGTATTTACACACAATAGTTCATCTGTTCTTCCGTTTCGGCTGTGAAAATCTTGTTTAAAAAAACGATTATTTCAAACAGCATACTTTTATGGAGACTAGATTTTCTTGTCAAAGGACAAATGTGTCGCGAAATATTCAACTTAACTTTTTTCAGTAACATCAATTCTTAAATGGTATTGCTGTATGAAACTTACTTGATACTGTATTGAGAATTTTTCTTTATGTATCACTTATGTTGCTACAATCAACCTCATCTATAATTTTGCAGGTCAACTTTAAAAGATTTTGACAATTTGACACCTAAGGCGCCTTTTTTTTTTGACAAGAAAGCAATTTTTGTTTCATGACTTAAAAACACCCAGGTTTTTCCGGATGCAAATTTGATCTTCAACAAAAACAATTTTTACTTATCGTTAATACGTGAAAACATAAACGATATCATTTTCTATCACTTATGTCCAATGGATTTGATTAAAAACAAGAAGTAATACTTTTCAGCCTTTTGGCCGCCGATTTTTAATTGAACAAAAGAACACCTTTTTTATGAAATTAAGAATATAGAAAGCGAAACTTTAAAAGCCTCCAAAAATAAATAACAATAAATTTGGGCCTTTCATAAGACTCCAACATATAACAAAATAAAATTTATTTGATTCCTCCTTTTTATTTTTTTAATTTGTGTTAAAGCGAATTGGAATGAAAATAAACTCCCTCCCCCGACCAAAAAAACATAAACCTATTTGTCTTCCTTGGCAGGTTTTTTAGTTCCCGAAAAGCAGAGCACTTTGTAGATTCTCGGGCAACATTCGGTTTGGTTAGTTTTCAGCGGAGTGTAGCCCGATAGAGACATCCAGATCGTAGCGCGCGAACTTAAAAATGGGATCAGCAACGCGACGGCGATCATCACCAGGAAATCTATGAGGGCAAAGTAGCGAAAATACGGGTCCGTGCCATAGCTGCGAATCAACATCCCGCCTATAAGCTGTCCGAGGCCTCTGCCCAGACCGTAGTACAGTCCGTGTAAGATACCTTGTAGCGTAGCGCCAACACGGGGCGGCGTGCCAACATAGGTCGCCAACGCGCACCAAACGGAGGCGGAGCAAACTCCGCGAAGGAATTCGATGGGCAGCACCAACCAGGGATTTTCGATGGCGGAGAAGTAGTAGAATCTCAAAGCGTAAATCAGCAGTCCGGCCACGAGCATCTTTATATGGCCAGCCATCTCGAGGAAATACACGGAGCCGTAATAAAGCGCCACATTGGATATACAGTGAACTGCAACAAGCGCGCTAAACAGGGAAGGGGACGCGCCAAGCTCTACCAAGTGAACGAACAGAAACGTCTCAGCGGATCCTAACGCGAATCCCAGGAAAAGCGCAATCGTGCCAAATAGCGCGTATTCGATCTTCGTAAAAATTTGAAGACTCTTGATCAAGGAACATTTTTCACTGACATGTTTGTCTGCATCTTGGAAGTTGAAGCGGGTTGATACGAACAGGGCAACAGCCATAAGGACAGCATTAACGTAGAAGAACGGCCGGTAAATATCGAACACATCTTCAGGACAAATATCGGTCTGCTTGCGATACTGTCCTTGTACAATGGAGCCTGTGATAAACGCGCTGATCCCCCAGCCAACTTCCCCCCACAAACGCTGCTCTCCGTAGTAATGCGGACGGATTTCTAGGTTTTGAAATGTGGCCACGTCGGCCAGCGTGTTGGACGTTGCTCCTATAAGTTCACCAGCTATTGTGATTACCAAAATAATCACAAAAACCACTTTGGCATTTTTGTAAAGCTTAGGATCGCTTTCGGTGTAGAGGTCAAAAAGCCACGCTTCCTCCCACATCTCCGTGTTCCCAATTGTGACTCTAGCGTTGTCATGCCCTGATTTGCTCTTGCCAGTGCGATCGAGCAAATTCGTGGCGTTGTGGTTGTGTGATATGTTCAGTTTGTTGTGTATGTCACTAAGACAGTGCACGCTTACCGGCGGTACAACGGCGACTAGAAGATTCATGACAATGTAACTGAAGAGGGCTACCAGAAGGACAAGTCTTACCTTGTTGTATTTGTCTGCAATAGTTCCTAGAACTGGCGCGCCAACAAACAGGCACAGTGGTTTCACAGCTAGCAAAATGCCGACAAAATGAGCGGGCAATAGCAGAGAATGTTTAAAATACAGCGAGAGATAGGGTACGAGACTCCCAAGCGCTGCAAAATAGAAGAAATAAAACACCTTGTATAGAAGAAGGTTTCGGTTGACAGCAACGGTCGAACGAATCTTGTCAAACCAAGCGGGCTTCTTGTTTGGTTGTTCGCTTGCCAACGGTTCCGACACAACGGCTTCTTCTTCAGGATTAAATAAATCCCCATAGTTTTGCCCTGTTTCTTCCCCAGATGTTAGTAGCGTCCCTTTCTCAGACATCGTTGCTCAGTCTAACTGAGTTTCCTAGCTTTTCCCCCGCCACTTTCACATAACTAGAGCGAAAGCAGTTTGAGCGATTTAAATTCTGGCCAGTACAGTTGACAAAAGTTTCGCTTGGGCAGCTATGCTGAACAGCTGTTTTTCGACTTTAACTCTAAAAAATTTGCATGAACCAGAAAATATATCCAACCACCTTTCGCGGTCAACGATATTTTGATGAAATTCAAAGGAATATTTCAAATTTCTTTCCGCCTGTACTCGAAATGATTGACAGGCAATAAATTAGACGCAGCTGAACGATCTCATATAATCAGTTTCTGTGCGTCATTCACGAGTGCTCACGGGCAGCCTGTTATTGTTATAGACTCATTTATCCTCTGGGCGTCGATCGGCGGCGATCATAAACGAACAAATCAATATCTGTTTTACCAGTGTTCTTGCTAAGTCTCTAATTTTGCTGAAAACGTCCCATATTAATTTCACGTTAAGACGCTAAAAGCCTTTCAAACCAAAAAAAGCTCCCAGATGATAGTTTTTTGTTTTCTTCAAGCGTTCTATTCAAATCAGAAATCAAGTTTTACACAAAATTCAATACTATTTTGTAGTATGAATATTTATATTGTGAGCACACTTGGTCTAATGAGTATATTCAGTACATTTTTAAACTGCGAATAAAGACTGAGAAAGCGTTTTTTATATAATTTTTTTTCCCACCCACTTACCTTTTTCGAACGCGAAGTTTCCATTTCATTAGAGAGTGAAAATCTAGCGGGTAAACAAAACATTCACAGAAGTAGCGTTGAAAACTGTCCAAAAAAAATATATAAAATGAAATAAAATAAAATAACAACAGCACTGTTTAATTGAAGAAAGCGAATGTAAGGATAAAAGGACTTTTGTTTGTAACGAGGGTAACACTGTTTTGTACTTTTCTTTAGATACCACAAAACTAGCTCAAAACATCGTGACTCGGTCTCGTACATTTTAGAGAGCCGATTTACTATTAACATGAAAATGTTGTCTGCTATTTATGAAAATGAACTCACCGATGCTGGCTTAGCGACTTTGGTATTGCGGTGTTATAAATATTTTTGGCTTCCCGTATTTAACATCGTTATCTGTTATCTGTTTGGATTTTTGTTATCAGGAACACATGGTACGACTTTAAAAAATGAATATTGAAAAACGTCTTACGTTGTAATATTTTTCTCGAGTTGAAAGAAATCGGAAAATCTCTTTCCCTCCTGTCATGTCATGTTTCAGATAAACTGCAGAGCATACTGATGCATGATCTTTGTAAGAGGCAGGCAACTCTTCTGGCATTATAAACGCCTGTTATGCAGGCTAAATTCAATGCTTTATGAAAATAGGCTGACTTTGAAAGGCTACAAAATCTGACTTCAGTTCTTTAATTCAGGCCAGTTAGGACTTGTCATATATTTAAAGTTTACTCACTACAGTGAATCTTCAAAAAAATGTATAAACGGCACTCTTTTCGTCCCCATGTTTGCTTCATTTTCAGCTGACAAGCTGAAAATTACTGTATTCAAACGAAACAACCACATTTTTGAAATGAACAAGTAAGACTCCTCTCTTGAAAGAGGCAACTTAAATTCAGACTTCTTTTCGAAGCCACGTCGAAATAAGATAAAATGATATGAGTGATATGAAACAAGAAATGGATATTTCGTGGTTTTTGTGGTAATACCGACATCAGGAGAACATAAAATGTCGAAAGGTTTAGGACCAGCAACGTGTATGTTTTTAATATGGCAAAATTCTGTCGCTAAATTTTGAAAAAAAAAGCAGATTTAATCGCACTCGAAAGTTAATATAAAATGGAGCTTATGTCTTTACAACACTGATAGTGTTTATTCATTTCAGTATTTTCTTCAAGCTTAAAACAAGTCAAATGTCGGAACCTTGAAAGAGCAAAGAGATAAACGAGACGATCGATAAAAACCCTTCGGCCTCCCCCCACGACGATCAGGTACGTGAAAATAAATCATCGGTTGCCACTAGAACACAGTCATACAAAACCATGCATTTCTTGCGAGAGAGTGCCAAAGGAATAAATGATATTCGGGCTGTATACAAACCACCTTTTTCGTGCAGCAATTATTGTATTGCCCACTTCAACAAATAAAGAAATCAGTTAAAATTTCCAAAGCATTCGAAGGGCTGACGGGCGCACACTTTTCTAACACACACAGCTGAAGCCCCTAAACGTAACTTGAACTGGTCTTTCCCTCTACCGGCCAAAACGCATTAAACCATGGTTTACGGGCTCGATCGATTGCAAGGCTATCGTAGGGTAAACCGTTTACTGCATATCGGAAATTCTTGTCTTAAAAGGCCAAAACGACTTATCTAGACGGGTGACGACAAGCTGTCAAAACGAAAGCTTGTTCTAAATTGTGAAATACAGATTAAAACGACAAAAACTCCGGAGGCAGTCAGAAGGAGAGTGAATAAAAGAAAAACGGGATGAATATGGGAATGCCTGATCGATACAGCACGCGCCATTTCTATACAAGACCGGTTATGGTTTGCCCGTCAGATGGAACAGTACAATTTTTCCACTGACAAACACAACGGAACGGTACGAGTGCATGTACCATTTGACCGCAAAGCAAGCGGTGAGAATTTCCCGCCAAATGGAACAGTACGATTGATCCACAAACCACTTATTCAACAAGAAGCATGGTAGAAGAGTGATGACGGAAATGGTAGTGATATTCCGATAATTGAGAAAATGAGCAAAAAGGAATGCCTCTGAAGGTACTCCTCAGTGAGTTTTATTTTTCCGGAATATTTCCAGTGAAAAGCACCGTTCCATTTGTTTTGACGACCGGTTTTCCGATACAAAGGGTAAGCGCTCAGTGTCTTGCATCTCTTTCCCCCTCCCCCCCCCCCCCCCAAAAAAATTAAGCTTTCAGGTGCACATCGACTTAGATTGTGGAAACGTCTCAAATAGACCACAGCCCATGTTGGCTACCCTGTGAATCTTGATCACAAGAGGAAAATGTAATAAATTACCGCAACTTCTATCAAGATTCCGCTGTAAATCGGCATATTTAACTTTGCACTCTTTCCGCACCCCCTTTCCCTTTGCCTGTCCTCAACCGGAGGGGGATGGGGCTGTTACAGAATGTGTCAATTTGACAGGATGGAGTGTTGATGCAATTGTATCCATGCAGGCATTGATGCTTACTAGACAAGTTCTCAAAACGTTAACAGGTTGTTTGGCAAAAGATATTTGTTTATAAACACCTTGAACCAATTCCCGAAAATACCCCCATTTAAATTTTTTTTTAAATAGTGAAATAAGAAGCCCATAACTGTTAGTGCCACATCCCCTTTGCGGCCAAGTGCAAGAGTACCATCCCTTCCCGGAAGTCCTTATCTCTTATCCAGACAATCACACTCGACAGACTACTGAGACTCCCAGAATTGTGGATAAGGCTATCTTCTACAAGAACTGGGCAAAAGCCGGAGTAAAAAACATCAAAGACCTCATGAGTGATGAGTATGAGGTCACAACTTATAGAAAATTTAAAGGGAAGTATTGTTTTCCTGTTTCCTTCCTTGAATTTTATGGAGTGGCCTCGGCCACAAGGTCCGCTATGAAGTCTTTGAAAATGAA
>Ga0126336_10000581_pt1 | contig 15675 bp, 4 predicted proteins | sample SidCmetagenome_FD_92530 | JGI IMG/M metagenome (GOLD analysis project Ga0126336, IMG submission 92530) | Coral microbial communities from El Islote,Puerto Morelos, Mexico - Siderastrea C C metagenome | ecosystem: Host-associated > Invertebrates > Cnidaria > Coral | place: El Islote,Puerto...
GAAAGTTTTTTTTTTTTTTTTTTTTTTTTTTTTTTTTTTTTTTTTTTTTTTTTTTCGTCCTTTTTTTTTTTTTTTTCATTTTATTATTGATCTCCTGAAAGTTCAACCACTGTAGGGATAGTTTTTTTTGGCGATAGTTTGTGAATTATCGTCCCTTGTTGCCCTGAAAAAGAGCCAAACATTTTTCTTCCCATTAAGGTCTATTTGTTCACAATAAACTGAATTTGGGGAAAAGATTAATTCTTTAACAAACGCGATACAGCAGTTAGGCAATGGAAATCATTCCCGCCGCGCGGGGACAAAAGTCATTCCGGCGAGTTGTGCTTGTACATGGGGATAATTGTTTTGTTACCTCTGCGCGCGATTACAGTGTCACTTTTAATTCCTTTGTTCTCGATACTCCCCTCAAATAACAGCTTTCATCACGGTAAGGATTCCAAGATTACGAATAAACAGATTAAGCGAATCCAATTTGAGCTTTTAAATAATTTAAAGTACAAACTTAGTTTTGAACGTTCCGTTTTCGCCAATCATTCGAAACCTTACAAAACAAGCAAACGCTGTTACAACAGTTAACTTTATTCGCTCAGCGTATTTCTAATTAAGCTAAAAGGAATTTCAGCTTTTATTTCCGTAAGTAGATCCCATACTTTCTTTCAGTGAGGTAATTTATGAAATATCAAAGTAACAATGGTGTCTTGCATCCTGACAGTGAATTGGTTGCCAAGCAACAAAGTAAGACTGGCACTTTGAAACAATGAGAAAGCCCTTTTAAAGGCAGCTGTCCTCCGATGTGTTTGTCAGGAATTGAAATTTTGCATGCAAAAAGCAACAATGAATTGTAAATATGAAAAATATATTTCTCTCAGCGGGAACTAGGCGAATGAGATAGTGTGATCTTCCCAATCCGTTTACGATTACTGTGGCTACAAGAATGGAAAAATGCCTAATTTCTCTTTCATTTTCACACACACAAAAAACGAGGAAAAAGCAAATCGGACCATATGCTAAAATGATCAGTAGCTTTCGTTTGACTGGTTGTTAAACCTACAGACGGAAGGTTATCTTCTATTATGGCATAGAAGAGGCTTACTGTTCGACGCTTATTGTTCACGCTCAGTAGCCCTCCACTCAATCAGCAATTACAAAGTACAGTATATGTGAAAATAAAGTCATCTCGGCGGGAATTAGACGCATTTGTTTTCCAAGTGCTCCAAGCACTTGAAGTGTTTTGTTTGCTCCTTCGTTCATTATGTTCCTTTAGACTTCGTTTCTTAGAATTTTTCTGAGGTGACCCTGAAAACAGGTGGAACAACCCACTTTAATTTGAAATTAAAATTAGACAGCCTATATAGTGCACGTTTTACGGAAGCTCTTCAGAATTCTGTTAAAGAGCAAAATAGGTCAATAGATAGCTTTAGTACCTTTAATGCTGTCAGTGAGCTTGACGACAGCTAGGAAAGCCTTGATTTCTTTCTCACTCTTAAAAAAGTTAATGGCAAGTCACCTTCGAGTTGCGGCATTAGACCGATAAAGCAATATAACTTGTTCCTTGTTTATTTATTCCCAATATGGAGAAACTCGTTTAAAAGATGGAAATGATTTGGAACGCGAATGCTTTTTCTTTTTCTTGTTTGATTGAGCCAATGTAATGTCAGTTTTTTACACCTGCCGTAATTATCATGCTCAAGTCTTCATTTTTCGCTCTCAAGCCGACGCCCTGTTGCTAGAAAAAAACAAAACATGAAAGGCAGGACTCAGTTTAAACGCTAAAGGGGATGAAACGTCGTCAGGCCGATAATTATCGAAGTTTGCTTTGAATTACGGTAATCAAATGTATAAAGATTGATGATTTCGTGCCATTTATTGCGCCCGGCTGAACTTGGTTCCAAAATATTTCAACTTTGCGGATGCAATAAACCATTCAACAATCGAGAAACACAAAAGATTACAACATCTGCCGCGCTCAAAAACCTTTTCCACTGCTTTTATAATTGCGTTTGAGAAAATGCAAGTCTATGTAATGAATGAGTGAAGACTCCCTGTAAGCAGTTGACGTGGCTATACCCAAACAACAAGACATAAGACGTTTGAGATAAAATAAAATCGACTGGAAACGGGGAAGAAATTATGCAATACCGAACATGGCTGTCTTAAAAAAAAATCGAGGCGTCAAAAAGGAAAGGCGAATGGTAAATAATTTCCGTTCTTTGTGCCAAGTAGAATGAGGAAACTGTTGCCTCCCACGATTTAATCAGTGAGATTGAGTTCAAATGAGATCACTACATTCTTTGTTCGCGGCCATCTTAGCTGTAAACAATTGGGAACAAACGTCTCTACTCTCCCCCGCAATATCAAAAATAAAAATCGTACTTCAGCTGTTTTGATAATCGGGGGTTTTAATTCAATAAGTACCATTTTTGCCAAGCCCGGGACACTTGTGTCGCCGATAGTATCGAAGATCTTCCACAAGGCGGCAGGCCAATTTGTTTTCTTTTTTGCTGAGAGCGTGGAAAGTATCTGAAGAATATTAACCGTCACACCACTGAAGAGAGCGCTGACTTGAAACAGAGAGATCGTCGAGGCACGAGCGAGAAATCCGAAGATATGGTAAAGAAGGTACTAATTAACAAGTTATTATCTTCAAGGACTTGTTAAAGTCATCCCATGTATATGTTAGACGTTGCAAATTGAAATGCCGTATCTGTATGGCAGTTCTACAGAGACAAAGAATGGAATTTGGCTGAAAAATGCTTAAAGCAATACAGTGTCCTTGTGGTGTAATTAATTGATGTCGATATCCCTTCAGTTTATCTGGATCAATCTCATATTTCAAACGCATTTCATTTCTACTAATCACATAGCATTAAACGGTTGAAGTAGTTGTTTGAAATAAAAAAAATTAGACGGACTTCAGTATTTAGTGCTGTTCAAAAAGTCTGTCAAGACGTAAAATCGCGGGTTTAGGAAGCCATTGCCGATTGCCCTTTTTACTTTTAAGATGGTGTGACATGTTTTAACCTGTTGTAATATACTTTTTAGCGTAGGAAATAATAAGCGTATATGATTATTTGGACTACTAGCGAGGAATTGATGCTTTTTAGTTTAGTCTTTCCATTTAGTATCTTTAAAACGTGATATGATAAGTGCTTTTAGGCTACGTGAAAATATAAATGTTTTCGTTACCTCCTAATGACATCTATTCTGCTGAAAAACACATTGAAGCCGTTAATTTTGACTTGCTGGACCATTAACGTTGCTAACAAATTTCATTTCCAGTTTCTCTCTAATGCATTTTAATTTTTGTTCGCTTTCTAATAAATCTGTCTTCAACTGTTTTGGCTATGATTCGGTTAATATTTTTAAAATTGAAATAAAAGATACCCAATAAACATCAACTTCAAAATTCCAATTTAAGTGCTTTCAAGGTTTTTTTTTTTTTGGTAGACAGTGAAATTTATTTTAAAAGAACACTTGAGTTTATCTATATTTAAAATTAACGCAATTTACTTCCAGCTTGTTCGCGTTTTATGTACGTGTATGATTTTAAAGAATGGCATCTGGAATTGTGAACTAAAACAGTAATTACATATTCATTCGCCATCAACAACTCTACATTGTAGTACGTTCGAATATTATTGATCTGTTGCAATACTCAGTATTTTTTTCTATAATCGTAATATATTTGATAAATATCTCTCTATGTAAGTGATTACATCCATTTTATTTACTTTATTAGTTTCAAAAAATCAATTTGCAGTGTAAAACTTCAACCCTGCATGACTCAATTGGACATTTCTGCTCTTTTTCGCATCTCATTCTTCTATATGGCCGATTTTGGCTGACGACAGTCCGTACTAGAAAGGAATTTTTCGGTTACATTTGCAATATATTAGATTGATCTTTTCCTGTCTAAGTGACTACAGGCTCGCTCTTCTATCAAGAACGTTTTCTATACGATTGATGAAGCTGTTTCATAATTGTTTCCTGGGTAATTTACTGTCGCAAAAAGAAGAAAGTCAGTTTAAGAACATTCCAGCCTCGAATTGCAAAAAAAAAAAGGTTCAACCTTACCCCAAAAATTAGACGTTGATTTATATCCATTTATTTACTTTATGAATTGTGAATCCATGCAGTGGGTTTATATTGTATCCAATTGCAAATATAACAATGAATCGTTTGGGAGGTCGAGTCTATGTCGGAAACAACTGATTGTAACTGAGTCAAGTCTGGAGTGTAATTTAGTGAAAACGAAATTACATTTTAAAAGTTAATTTGAAGCTTATTAAAAAAGAGGGAAAAGGGACTTGTCTTTTTGGGAAATCTCAAGAAATTGTTTATCTTTTCACGGCAGCTTTTATGAATTAACACTTTCCAAGCATTAAAATCACACAAATCAACTATCTCGGTTGGCTTTATGCGGTGCTTCAGAACACGAAGCCGTCTTACTTAAAACGAATCTTTACAACTTGTTACAATCTTGTTTGAAAATTGTCCAGTTGGATGGTTTGAAAATTTCTATCATGGATGACATACCTTATAACTGTAAACTTGATTTGCTTAGTTTTTGCTGAAATCACCTGTCTACTCGGTGAAGTGTTGATTTTGTAAGGAGAAACTTGATACTGATCACCTTTACATCTGACATCAAAAAGTGGTTTTTCTATTCAAAACATCATCAGTTGCCAAAGTAGTGGAGGAGAGACATGTTTTTCGTGCATTCTGGTTGATTGCAAGAGGAATTTCATTTCCTATGTAAAAGATGTCGAAAACAGGAGACTTTTTCAGATAATGCGTTCCAACAAACTTAGTTAATTCTTACCATGAAGGCATGAGAATACCAGAAAAATCAGAGTTCTCAGGTGATGCGGAGCGGACGTACCCTCATGAAAGCCTGGGAAAACCTGACTAACCTGGCTTCCCAGACACAGTTTTCCTGCCTAAACCAACATTGCCAGGCTGTTCAGAATAATTTTGAAGCAGGCTTATCACGAAAGTCTGGTATGCTCAGGCTTAAGGGACTCATCAAAATAAAAAGTTTTTAACTTTGATTTTTTCTTCTCAATGGCCTGGGAAGTCTGGTTCAACCACACTAGACCAAGCTTACCATGCTCTATGCCAGGCTTTTACTGAAAGGGTAAGTGCACGAGAGTGATCAAAGAGTCTATGGAGTTAGTGTAAGGAGAAACTTAACATTACCATGATGACTTGAGGACACTGAGCAGCACAGCTTCGTGATTAAAAGGACCTTTATAAACGTAGACAAGCGACGTTATGAGTACATGTTACACATTTAGTACTCTTGTCGTGGATTGCTCAGTGAGACGAGAAGTGTAAACAGAATAGTGGGCGAACACAAAGCTTTCAGACCGGGACCGCATCCATCACGTTCGATCCTCACTGGCTGACAAGTTACACGTTTTTAAACCGACTAGTAAATATCCTTTTATGGTTATCGTTGTTTGGACTTAATATTCACCTTGTGACTTTAATTTCTTGTAAAATCAGTTTTTATCATAAAACAACGCTTGATTTTCTTGGCTGTCGTACAGATCTGTACAGCGGTGATCGTGCTGTCACCAATTTTGGAAGATCCGAGTGGCAGCTGATTCATCACCGGCACACATTTCAGCCACATTTTCACGTCTCCCACGCATTTCATCCAAACAAACAAAAGGTCAAGTACCCGATGATAAAGATGATTCGAAAACTATCCTTCAGACCAAATAACTTCATATCGTGTCTGCACGCGATGCCTTGTCTTTAAATAATCCTGAATGCACATAAAAAGAGACAGTTTTTTTTCCGCTGTAACTTTCTAACTTTTTTGTTGTTTTCTTTAACTTTAAGGTATTTACCGATATTTTCCAGCGAATAAGGTATAAGGCACATTAATTTTCTGCATTCCCAGTTTTTCTAATTACCTGATTGTTCTTTCGTCAAGTCTCTTATCACTCTTGTCTGCACAATAGGTCGTCTCTAAAATTGTCATAAATCCATGCAGGTGCTACGCATGTTGTAAAGCCCACCACCAGAAACATCTCTTTTTCTGGAAGAATTTTGAAGTGTTCCGCTGATACCTGCCGACGCAAAACTTTTGACAGCTGTATATTTGGTTATTAAACGTTTTCTTAAACACAAACTACAGGCGATTTTCTGAATTCCAGGTTGTCAAATTAGCTGACACGGGCTCTTGTCGCTGAGCTTTCTTATCGTTCTCGTGCAAGTCTAAATGAAATCCATCATTGCAGTGACATTCTCCTAATAATTAACATATCAGTACGAAACTCCCAAGACCTTGATCAGCTACAACTGTCAGCAATTCTTTGAGCTTTGGGACAAAAACGCACTCTTCAGCACTTTTTACCAATTTGTTCGGAGCAAGGGAAAGAGGTTGCGCCCGAAGTAGAGAATTTGTTTCCACGAGCTTTGCATGACTTTCGATTCACTTTTCATGAAGGCACTTCGTAGAAACAACACGATATGTTTTGTTGACAAACAGGTACTTCAATGAATGTGGAGGCGATAGAGGACATCGATCGTATGATTGACAGGCAAGTCCAGTGCCTATTAACGTCTTTAAAAAGGCTTTAATAAACCTTTTTGAGGAGATCAGTTGTGCTAAATACTTTTGCTTGATAGATGCTGTTGCAATTAATGGCAAAATGCCATAACATGAAAAGATCTGGATGAAACTTGAATGCATTTGACACGCTCGTCCGAGACAGGGTCGATTATCAGATACATAAATCAGTGACCTAGAAAGGAAAAATTTCAATCAAAAGTGGAAGATATAAGATATTCAAGATGTTTCAACATAACTCTGAGTGCATGCTTCAACTTAACCTGAGCGAGAAATGCCCATGCTGGCATGTTGGAAGGTACGTCATATTTCCATCACTAGTACAACTTCAGGGTCTCATTACAATTTTGATTGAGACCACAAATTTATTTCCACGTTATCTCTTTGTTTTGATTTGGACAAAAAGCATCGACTTCTGTTATCTGAATAATTCTAAAACTGCACGACAAACAGCCAAGAAAGGAAATGTGATGTCAGGACCTTTACTTCCCAACGTTAATTTGATAAGAGGAAGTAGATGCACAGAAAAAATCACGAAACAAATTTTGCAACTTTACTACTTATGTTAAGATGAAACAGAGACTCCATTTCATGGATTCGAAGAATATAACATTGGTGGTAGTTAAATGTAAAAATTTCAGCCTGATGCAGAAAAATGGAAAAAAAAATATTAAGGATGACAAACATATTTCAATGATCATGATTGTTGACTTTTGGGCAACATTATCGTAGCTCGTCAGACCTTGAATCGAAAAGAAGTGACGATTTTGATGAAGCCTAAAATTGTATCATAGAGCGATCCTTCATTATGAAGTAAAAGTTAACGAAATTGTAGAGATGGCTAACATGTTTTAAAGTTGTCGACCTGTTGGACAACATTTATCAGACTGAGGCAGACTTGGCTCGATGAGAGAAATCGTTGAACGTTTAGTCGATCCTAACACTGACAGGCCGTTAGATTATTCTGTCTAAAGAAGAAAAGTATCGCTTTTACTGGCTAACTAGGTAAAGGACAGAAGAGCATTATTTCTTTTTGTAAGGAAATCTGAAGGTAACGTTAACATTACATAAGCATACATCGCCCACCCAGCAGTAAATGACGGACGAGATAAACGGCGAAAACCTGAAAAATCTCTTTGGAAAGACTGTTGAGTTTAGTCTCATGACGTTGTCATTTAAACTTCAGTAGTAACAAAAACATGAAGTGTTAAACTTGAGAGACTCTGGCTAAGTGGTATCTGGCAAACAAACCTTAAAATTTGCATCCCGCAATGATTACAAGCATCCTTGGCTCCCGGTTTAAATGACGGCTCCCGTCCTTTTGCAGCGTAATTGAAATAACTGCGCCCGAGGTAATAAAAGATAACACAATCGTAGGGACATAACCTTCGCCGCACCCAGATCCCTCCTACAGACGATAACAAAACACAAACTTCACATCAAAAGCGGACGGCTACCTACGATTTCACATTTCATACCACACTTTTATTGCGAAAGGAAGTTGACTTATTTGAAATTCAGAAGTTCATAGATATAGATATTTCCGAGTTGAGGGCAGATAAGAGGTCAGCACTGACTTTGCGGCCGGCCTCTTGTTTATCGTGAACGCGTATCGTGCGGACAACGTCGGCAGGAGCAGTAGGTGACGGAAAGCTGAAAGGATATCAGCTAATCGTCTAAGGGTTAAAAGGCGCAAAGGACGAATGACTTGTAGCTTCTATAAGAAAGGGTAGTTCGCAGGTTTCTGTATAAATGGCGATTAATTCCTTTAAGGTAAGAGTGTGTTTAATTGTTATCCTCCCATAAGGTCATTAAGTGCAATTTAATTTAAAGTACAGGTAATATTTGGGCTGTAGCTTGTTCCTTTGGAAATTCATTTAATTGAGAGAGAGGAAATTCCTCCCTCTGCATGTATGAACAATAACCTGACAATGTTTTCTTCTTGAAAACCTCTTTTCGTACGTTAGCGATTTCAGAGTTAAGTATGATTCAGTGCATGAAAAGAAAATACCACCCAATGTGAAAGTTGCTTAATTAAAGAAACTCTGTGGCTCACAGAAGTATTTGGGTGTGAAAAACGTATGACAGAGAAATCAGTTAGTTTAGGTAATGATGTTCGTTTTCAGTGTTTTCTTTTGCCTGCTTGTCTTTCATTATTACAAACCGTGCTCTGCATGAACTAAAAACACGTCTTCAGTCAAGAACGAAAAATAACAATCTTCTAGCAGTCCCGGACTGTATTTAATAGGTGTAAGATGCTATCTTGTTTTCACATCGTTTTCTGGTTAAAATGCGTGGATAGTTCGAATACTCCAAGCAATCCATTTGCTGGTCTGTTTTTCTCAAGTTTATGTGTGCAAAAGGAATGGTGTGGTAGAAATGTTACGTTGTCTTATAATCACAATATTTTGTTACTTAAACAAATAATCTGTAGGCTAAGCCGGTAAAGCACTTCCTTGATCACATATGGCACAGAAAAGCAGGAAAAAACAACACTGAGCGAAGTGTAGTAACTGTTGCTTCAACGTTTTGATAAGAACGTTTGCCGAATTTTCCTATCATGTTTTTGGTTGGTTTTCAATCCAGGCAATCAGACCCATCTTTGTAAAAGATAAACTGTAGTTTAGCACCTTCATTTCCACAGCCAAATCACGCGTAAGTCAGTTATTGTGTTCAGTTTACTGAACGTTTGAGTCTGTGTGTGAAATCCTAAAATGTTACCATTCAAACGAAAGCTACTGGGCAGTACTTTCCTGTGATACTGTTTGTTATGCAGTGCAAGATGGTTTTAAGTTTTAAGTCTGTGGATGAAATCCTCAAGTGCTACCATTTACATGACAACCACTGACTAGTGCTAGAAAAATCCTGTGGTTCTGTTTGTTTTTCAGTGTTTAAAAAATAACATTGTCTTTCTTGGGCACTGTTATAGAAGTAAAGGTTGTAGTTGAATGTCGGTTTGCTAATCAGACATACCCAGCCGGGAGGCGGCCACTTAAAGAAAAAACCTGACGTGACAAGAAACACGAACAGCTATCAAGGAGTTGTTGTGTTAATTTTATTATAGTTGTTAGACATAACAAGCGCTTTTTGAGTCATTTTTGGAGGGTGCACAAAAATCACGAAATCGGTGAAAAATAGCTTACTGTCATCAACACATATAAAATAACCTCTAAGATAACAATAAACCTCGTAAGAGCCAAGTGGAGTGCCAAGATTAGCCAGGATTAAGTAAAGGATATAGATAATCACATAACTCAATTAAACTTCTTGTAAAGCTATGAGGAAAAATATTTCACCAAGTAATTACTTGGAGTTAAACCATTTTGTGTTGTTAAAAGTAGCAAAGCTATCTCTTCAAGTACCGAATGATGAAACTTGGTGGCCATTCAAGAGAATCTACGTCTAATTTTATGTTACCCCCGCAAAGTAAAGAAAACGTTAGGGGAGAAAGAATGTAAACAGATCAAGATAATATAAACGAATTACAAAACTCAAAACATAATATAGAGTCGTAGACATATTATCTACCGCAACTTGAGAACGGATTGCGAAAGAATCGCCAAACTATCCAGTCTTCTTAAACAGAACGACACACCCAAACGCTCCAAAGGCATCGATCGAAAGAAGGGTTAGGGCCGGGTAAGGGAAACAGCATACTATATGCATGGAGAGTTGGCTGCGAGCGAAAACCTAAGGGCTAACAGTTTATTGTCGTGTAAAAGAAATTATATAAGTCCACATATGTAACAACTAGTAAATGGAGAATTTAGAATGTTTTAATCTTCTGACTGGAGGTTTCAAGAGTACTTCTAGGCCACGTAAAGCATAACTATTGATTTCTCAGTGAATGGCATGTCGGCACACACACAGCGTTTTTTATCGGTTTTCGTGAGTTTTGTCAGGTCTTTAGGCACCATCGTGACGGCCCTTTAGCCAACCTTTTCCCACAATGTGACTGATACTGCCAGAATTTCCTCGGCAATTACTACGGTATGTGCATCTGCCTGTTTTACATTATCCTACATCCAAGCTTGCACGCAAAAAAGTAATTATTTTTAGAGAGATTTTGCATCGTCATTCATTGCAGTTGTTGAAAAAAAAAACGATTGGCTTGCAACAATGAGCCGTTGCAGGACTTGCAGCTTTAATAGCGAAGCAAACGTTTCAGATAGTGATAGCAATCTTTGATCTAAATCAGTATAAGAAAAAATAAGGTTTAACATTAAGGAACGCAAAGTAACGATAACTGAAACTGACCACCTTATGAACCGTAATGATCATCGATTTGTGAATATACACGACAACAAGGGCTGTGCTGTGCTAGTCGTAATAAGTCTATAACAGCTCTAGTTCTTACACGTGCACTGAACTCGAACCGTTCCCTTTGGTTTGTCAAAGTTTACTGAAGCATTGTTATGTAATTCTGACATCTGAGTGTGCCTTCAGTGTGGGACGGGAGAAGATGGTCTGTAGATGGAATACTCAACTGTGTCCATTCAAATGAAAGCTTTTTTTCGCTATTGTTATGTAATTCTGACATCTGAGTGCATGTGTAGATAGATGGTCAGTAGATGGAATACTCAACTGTGTCCATTCAAATCAAAGTTTTTTTCGCTGGGAGGCACATTCCCACATCTTTTGATAAAAAATCGAGTTCCTGTTCCTTACTCAAGGCAAGTCCGGTAATGAGGTCACTAAAAAAACTTCCTCTACAGAGCCCACACGAAGCCCAGTCTAGATCTAGTGGCACCACTCAGTATCAAGTTAATTTTGACTGATAAAAATGAATTCAGCTAACGGTTGCCCTGCTCAAAATAAACAGTGGTTTTCATGTAATTGCTGCAATGTATGATTTAATTATTGTTCTTGTTTAGTTTATAAACGCTTGAGGGTGTAATTACGGAGAAATAGTTATCTCCCAGTTATCTTTTTAATTACTTTCTCATAACTCTTTCTTATAACTTACAAATTAGAGCAGGCTGGAGGTCTAGTCTTTGAGGACAACAAAATGAAATGTTAAAACATCGCAAATTTTGATTAATTAAAGTTTGAAAATGATCTTTCATATGATGAGAAAAAAACACAGGAAATAAGGAATATGCAGTCTGAACATTTTGTCGGCAGTACTCCCTAATCTTGTCCAAATTTAGAATTTCCTTGTATTTCCTTTGTTTCTTTAGCACTTCCATCAGCTAGGTATTGAGAGCTTTCGGTCTTTCTATCCTCTAATCAGACTCATCTGATTGCTTATCATGTGTTCCTTCCTATTCCCCTACTCAGCTAAGGTTCTTCCTTATCATTGGCCTGTTTGCGGTGGCGTTCAAATCCGCCGGCGGAGCGACCGTGTTTTCCCTTCTCAAAAAGACACCTGACAGGGACTGCCAACCAGTCAAACGTGACTTACTAAGACAACGGCTTGGACAAGCTTACAATCAGCACTACATGGCCATGGATGACACAGATCTTCATTACAAAACCAACCCATTACCTTACAGAGATCAGGAGCACGTGACCAAACGCAGCAACGTAACCAAGCGATCAGTCGACTTCGGGCAGATCACCGACCCATCTCCTTGGACGTGTCAGACAACTAAGGTCTGGTTAGACCTAGGCGCGAAATTTTTCCCGCGGCACGTGAGATCAGTCACGTGTTCGACCAGCACGTGTTGGTTTCAACACTTCCGGTGTCGACCGAAGCACTACACAATCAAAGTGTTGAAGAAGAAAGACGGCGAGTGTTTAAGGGTGTACAGCGGCACAGGGGCTCCAAGATTCGAAGACTTTTGGGAAGCCATCGATTATAAAATAACTGTGGACTGTGAATGTGGTCATTAATGATGTAGATACTAATTTAACTTATCTTACTTGGTCAGATGATAAATTATTAAACATTTTTTGAACCTCATGCAAGGGTGTTGTTGTATGTATGTGGGGGTAGGAAAAAGGCGCGGTCACATGTGCTTGACCTAAGTTGTGTGAGATCTAAATAGCTGTGGCGCAAATTAAACTCCGGCGTCCCTAGTAAGGTTATTTACGGACAATCAGATGACTGTGGGGCCGCCACCTTAACACTTATGTACTCACTCACACATCCGTTGAGAATTCAACTCCCCATCCCATGTTTTTGAGTGTCCTTGATATTTTCGGGTGCGATTGCGTGCGGTTAAGACCCCCGCCTTCCTTTGCTTGCCGGTGCACTCGATGACCTTTTGCGGAACTATAGTTCACCACTAAACGAGTCTGATAGGATTAAACTGATCACACTACGTGAAAGTGTTCATCCGGGGCATCCGTGGAGGGACACTGTAAGGCAATAGGGTTCATCCGGCGAAAATACCCGGATGGATAGAACACATCACAGAAAAAAAAGGTTCATTTTTCCGATTCATTAGCAAACAGTGTGCTTTCAATGTATTCACATCTTTCATGTTCGTCTTGTTTCATTTCCCCGTTACGCCAGGAGCGTAAGATTGAAAAGGTCAAACCAGTGCGCTGTAACTTCGAAGTGCCATGCCAGTTTTAGCAGTTTTTTTGTTCGAAGAAAATTTAGTGGTGAACAATTAGCATTTACACCAGCGCGCTTCTGTCTCAGAGCTATCGGTCCCTTGGAATTAAATTTGATGTTTCGCATACGCCCTAGAAGCTCCGCTTTTCGAGATGATATTTTTTTCAAGAACATCAAATTTCCGCGGGTAACTATACCCGATAGTCCCTCGAAACAATATATTTGTGTAAACCACTAGGTCGGTGAACAGGCTACAATTGTACTACCATCACATGCATTTCGTTCAGGTGCGCTCTAGCCTACCATTTTGTTCGTTATTCCACGGGCAATCTGAGGCTGAATTGACCGAAGTTAAAGGCCAACTATAGAGACACCGTTATTCATTCACTGGTAATGCGCCTATCAGTTCAAAAGTTCAACATCCCCCCACCCCCGGGGCATTTGAACTTTTGAAGATTGGCTTGTTCAAATTCCCTCCCCTCGGGACAAAAAAGCCGTTCAAATGCCCCACCAATTCGGTACTGAACTGCCTCTCCTCTAAGACAAATTTCGCCCTCAGTCAAACACTTTACACGCTTTTTAGAGTGAGATATGCCGTAATAATGGTAATAACACCTTCAAACTTTTGAGACCCTTTTGAAAGAGTTATTCACTAACAAAGGCGAAATTCTATCTTGTAAATCCGTCAAACCCTGCAAAAACCGAAAAAATTCACGGGCGTATTACGTCAGAACAACAGATAAATCCGGTTCAAATTCCCCACCCTTCCAACGCAACGTTCAAATTCCCCCCTCCCAGGGCACGATGCACAGTCAAATGCCCGGGGTATGCCCTGGGGGGGGATGTTAAAGTTTCGAATTTATCGGCGCATAACGTCGATTGCATTCTGTGTCAAACGAAATGGGAAACGACGAGACAGTTTGTTATGGGCTCCCGCTTGTCATGAATCTCCTAGATCAAACTTCCCCTCACTCGCTTCGCAAAGGCCGTAGCTTGTGCATATGTTGCTGAAGCGGCGTACGTATGGCATCCCCATAGTTTATTGCAAACCCACGGGACAAAGTCTGCGCAGGGCTTGTTTGCCACCAATGCCAGGTTTGCTAATACAAGCTTTACACAGCGCACTTTTTTGCCTACCTGAGCCTACAGGTCTTGCTCGACTGTTTTTACCGTAGAGTCTAGACCAGTCTTGTGACTATCCTGATTGGGGGGGGGGGTGCTCCCATTTAAACGTGAGGGGAGGTGGTCGAGGTGATTGTCACAATTATTCAGAGGATCCGTCTATTTAGAAAACGATACCAGATTTTTGTATTGTATAGCCATGTCTCATGCCATCATCAAACCCCGAATTTTGAAGGTAAAAGATGACCCGTAATTTCAACGTGGGGTTTGCCCCAGGCTATAAATACTCCGACACTTGGCTACGACAGCAAAGTTCTCACAGGGCTAGCAAATCTAAAATTTTTCAGTTTTTACGAATTCACTAATTCAGTATACGAATTCACGATACATCCCATGTGTTACTCTATATCGTACAATATATCTGATATATACCTGGTAAATATCATGTAATAATCTGATACACGATTGGGCACGGCACCCCGCTAAAGTTAGACATGTGACTTACTTTGGAATTCCAAAACAGTAGTTCCTTTGTCCGACCTGGTCAAGTCGCTTCCAGTCAAAACTGATTTGGATCCATTTGTAATTCAGTAGAGCAGGTAAATAATTTCTAAATCTAACATTTGCTGTTTTGTTCCCGGTGAAAAGCAATCGTTTGATTCATTCCTTCGGTCAAATCTCGCAAGGTGAAGCTCGTATTTTTGATACCAGCTTAAATTACATCCTGTTTCCGTTTAGCATGGAGCCCCGACGTGAAAATACAGTTTATAAACTGCTGTTATTGAACCTATATTTTTTGCTCATTTTAGTTTTGACCTCACCTGTGTTAACGTTTTTTAGCTTTCCTATACAAGCAGAGTATAAGCTCAATTATAATACCCAAGTGCGAACATCGCCGGCGAACATGAAAGGTTTATCCGGCTCGGCATGGCGTTCTGTTATCTGGCATTTTCCTACAAAAACGTAGCCGTGTATTACAGACCAGTTATAAAAGATTTGAAATTCCAACTTATTTCTGTGAAGTCTATCATTGCTCAAGTGGTTGAAGCAAGCAGCTTTCTTTTTAGGTGATTTATAGTTCACGCTGTATATAATCCTCGACGTCATTGAATACTATTGAATGATGTGTTGGCGTACAAGGCTTACGGTATTTTGGGAAACGAAACGAAACGAAACGAAATGGTACTTTGCGAAACGGTATTTTGCGAAATGGTACTTTGCGAAACGGTATTTTGTGAAATGGTTCTTTGCGAAATGGCCTTCACCTTCCTTCACCTTATTTTACTTCACTTTATGTTTTATCTGCTTGTTGACAATACAACGTATAGAAGGCACGGCAAACCATCAGGGGCACCCAACGACAATTTTCGGGAAAATATCTGTTCGGAAGACGATTTGAGATCTAGAATTTTCGGAACATTTGTTGTAAAATTTCTTGCTTGCCTGCCTCTTCTAGGATTTTCGA
>Ga0126336_10000582_pt1 | contig 15658 bp, 5 predicted proteins | sample SidCmetagenome_FD_92530 | JGI IMG/M metagenome (GOLD analysis project Ga0126336, IMG submission 92530) | Coral microbial communities from El Islote,Puerto Morelos, Mexico - Siderastrea C C metagenome | ecosystem: Host-associated > Invertebrates > Cnidaria > Coral | place: El Islote,Puerto...
CGCCAAAACCATTCTCCTCACTATCCCCTCCCCAACCCCCTGCCTTACGTTTTCCCGCCAACCATAATTATTATAATTTATTTGATTGCTGGGCTGTTTCGCGCTGGCATCGACATGGAGGACTCTCCAGCGAGGTAAGTTTACGAAACTGAAATTTTCTCTTTGACTTAAAGCGTTTAAAGTAGCATTTAGAAAGTGATAAACTGTTATTCCCTTCCTTTAGTCCCAGCCAAAGTCCATAGAAAAAGAGGTAAGACACTGAATCTTAACTAACCTGCGCGCAGGTTTTGGCGCCGGGAGACAGAAGGTAACGTTAATAGTGTAGCGTGGCTTAACCTTAATTGTTCATCTTTTCAGCGATCTTTTGTATATTTTAAAAATCCGGCGTCATTTAGAGTTGAAGTATTCTAGCGTTCCGGGTTTTAGTATTCCGGCGTTCCGGCGTTCCGGGTTTACGTACATGCCGGCCTGCAAGGTTTTTCTCGGTGATGACATTTCCTATGGCGCCTACTTTTCAGCTGTGTTAGTTTGGTTGAAATAGGCCACCTCACTTTTTCAAAAATACGTTTTGAAATTGGTCGACCTTCGCGTGTTGGATTAAGCTGTGCAATGGAGGTGTCGTTAAAGTCTCACCGCTAGCTGGATTCAAACTTAACGGTGAATTAAAAAGACTTGTTATAACTGGCTGTGGTGTTTGTTTTGAACAGGGTTTGTTAGTTCTTGTTAAATTGATCTTCAAAGTTGGGTAAAATTTTAGCCTCGATATGGGCCGTCACAAGCGTTCCCCCGGGTGAACCGAAAATCCCTTAAAACTCCAAAAATTTAAAAGATACGATCAAGCAGATTGTGGTTTTAGTATAAGTACATGAAAGTCTTTCAACACACACTAAATGAGCGGAATTTATTTTTCAACCCAGATCGACCAGACCGCTCTTAGGGAGACAGCCTCTTAATTAGCATCCAAACAAAACAGCTTGTACAGTACAACTGTAGGTGCAAGTACTAGTTAGTCATCAGATGCTCTGAAAGAGAATGCGTTCTAGTACCGGTTTCACTAAGAGATTTTTTTTTTTTGCTAAGGTCAAACATTTTAACATTCATACCATCCGGGCAAAGTTCTCTTTTCTGTGTGTTTCTCAGTTCAGCGAATATGTAGGAAAAGAGAACAGTCCCAAATGAAGATGTGTTTGAACTTTAATTTGAGCAAAATATGTGAAATTGTCATTGGTTGCTTTCTAGCTAGTAGTTAATTACTCCCTGCATAATAAAACTTCATTGTGAAACCAGCTTTCATGGCAGAACGTATTATAAGAAGTAATGACAAAATTCGAGAAATGACTTTAATTGCTCACAAGACTTGAAATGCTATGACTGTGTCGGATGACAAGTCACGGCCACTTTTTGACGCGGATAGAAGCATATTTACGATATTTAAGATCACGAAAATTTCTCTGTTTGAGGTGGTTGTGAATATAAATATAGCCTTCACGAGTCTTACCATCCGTAAAGACTGTTTGAAAATGTGCACTTTACGGAAGTCGTAAACGTAAAGCGTTTTCATGGTTTTCACGATATCCGTAAAGACGTACTTAGAGAACGCGTAAACATTTCCATTCTGGTAACCTTATGGAAGTCGTAAATTATTGTAAATGAAAGCTTTAAGAGTTTTTCCGATACCCGCAAAGACAGCGTTTAAAGTCTCTCTAAGACGTCTTTACTAACTATCGTTTCTATTGCGTATTAAGACCTTCTAAACGGAAATGTAAAGAAGTCCGTAAAGATGCGTTAACAGAGACAATAGGCTTTCTTTGCGTAGTCATTACGGGTGCGTAAATTTAAGATTTCATGCTGTGTGATTTGTAAACAGAAAATAGACAACCATTTCTTGTTCTGTCTGAAGTTGTAATACTGGTGTATTATGTACGAAATCTAAATAAACAGATAACTTGCAATTGATTACAATTTGTTTCCTCTCTGTAGAAAAACGATAAGATCCTTTCTTCATCACTTCTGTTTGTTGTCAAGATCCAATACAGAATTGCCAATATTTAAAGCATCATCGTTTCACAGCTTAGTATGTCCAATGATCAGCCGATTGAATTCACAGAATTTTGCAGCTTCCTCTCCCCCCCTCCCCCCTCATATTTTCTCTTTTCCCCTCCCAGCCTAACAACCCCTTCTCTTCATTATTGTTAACACTGGGTGTATTTCAGTTGCCAATTGACCAAGACACTTTTATGCGAATGGGACTCAGTCAATCCTGTCATCGTCATTGTCATTGTCAATGTCTTATCTAGCTTTTTCAACACCATACATTTCAAGGAAAGGGATGTAATGGCTCTCAGTCGTCAAAACCAACGTCATATATACTCTTGATGTATCGAGTATCCTTCGTCGGTGCCGTCAACCAGTTGTTAGCTATCCACTTCTCTCCTCTAATGACGTTACATCCACCATGTAGTGAGTTTAAATCTTCCTTCCAAGAAGACCGCTGTCAGTGTCAATGAAGTTGTTGTACCACATGATGGCGGTGCCTTTCTTGGGAGGAATAACCAGGTTGGCTGAGTGACAGCTTATGCTGAGATTAAATTCCTCTGCCTCTGGATTTTCTACATCCTGAATAACATGGAAACAAAGAGTATTATGGAAGCCAAGAAACAACAATTAAAACACATTTCTGTCCAAGCACACTCAGACTGCTGGTTGAGTTTTTCGAGGTGACTTAACATGCATCTTTATGGCGCTTGCTGAGTTCGGTCATTGATCATGTATTACTGTTTAATTGTCCAGGTCCATTTACTCTTATGTTTGGAATTCTGCCTGATCAGTAATACCACGAAGTATTTTGAACAGTGTAGTTGAAGAAACAAAAGTATACATCTATAGCCAAAGGTTTAACGATACCTTCCACTGGACGCTGCAATTATCTGCGACGGGAAATGCTGTTTCTCCTCCTTCTTCGACGTCATTGAGATAATAAAGAATAGTGATAAACCTGTGAATACAAATAAGTCACTGACTCAACAAAATGTTATGCCAAAATAGAAAAATACTTGATATTTCGTCCGGTAATAAGCGTTCTACCAACAGAAAGCATTGCCACGTGACAGGCTATTGGAAATTTATGATCTGACTGGCTTAGCCGACTGGCAGTCAGTGGTTCAATATATTGTGGATCAACCGTCCTGATACTTTACGTGAGAAGAATTAAACACGAAATTAAAACAAGACGAAATTAGTCACCTAAATCAGAATTCTTTCTGGGGAATACCGGTCACTTAACAATAAGATTGCTCGCTCTCGGTTATATTGACGCTGATATTAACCATGGCGTATATTTCGAAAACGCGCGAATGTGATTGATCCAATCGCCGTTGTCTTTTCGCTGAGAGACAACGATCTTCAAAACGATCTTGATGACCAAAAGGTATTTTGGCATTTTCTTGTAAATAAGCTTAGACCTAAATATTATTTTAACCAGAACAAATCAGGTTTCTTTTCAGGATCGAAAATTTTTGTGTAAAGCACAAGCTTTCGATCGCGTCGCGGAATCCTTATCACGTGATGGAGTTTGACGTCTTGTCACGTAATTTAGGGTGTTTAAAACACTTGACCAAACACCCCGGTATATCAGTGGGTGCTCGTAACCACTGTCAGTCGATTCATCTATTCATTGTTGGGGCTTAGCGGTTTATTTCGATGGCCTCTCTAATTCGGCGTCTTTTGAGAGTGCCCTCTTCCCTTGCAATGATCAAAGAGGATGAGAAGTCAAGTGTCCCGTGTCCCTGAGGTGATCACCCACAGCAGTTGTCGATCTCTTCTATTAAAAATGTTATTGTGCTCCTTGAGTCTGAACCCAAACGGTCTAGCCGTCTCACCGATGTAGTCCTTTTTGCAATCCTTGCACTGAATTTTGTAGAACACCCCGCACTTCTTTTGCTTGGCTGTTAGAGCTGTAGAGTCTTTTGGGTGTAGCACTTGTTGTCTTCTGGTGTTAACAGAAGACAAGAAGACTCATTATAGGGCATACCCTTGACTTCTCATCCTCCTTGATCATTGCATGGTCAAATTCGGCTGTGCCTTCTTGACTTATTTATTGTTTTCATATAGACAGTCCCTGGTCGCTGCTTATCACGTAATGTACGACCTAATTTCGCTGTAAACAGAAAACTCTAACGAGTTCCAGTTATAGAATCTATTATAGAATCAGTCTAGAAGCTTACCTACAAAGCCCGCACTGTGGTGGCTTTATGGAGGGAGACTGGTGACAGCATGGGACGTTGGAATCAAGACTGGAGTCGTAGTGAGCATGATAATGACCGAATGTTTGATACCGAACAACCTGCAAAGAAAATAACTTGCCATTTTGGACTTGGAAACATGACTTACCAGCTCAAACCGAAATGAAATTTCCAAAATTAGATTACAAAACCCTCGCATATTTCGGCGATTTAAAATCTTCTTGGGATCTTAAGTCGAGCGAGAGCAATAACTTAGCAAGTATTTAAGAGAAGGCGTGAATTGGTGGACTGTCTGATGACTAGCTTTGAAGGTAAATGTAAACAAAACAAAAGTGATTTATTTTAAACCTTACCTGCATTGATTCGCTGCCTTGAATGAGCTTTCTTGGAAGCCTTGTCAACTTAATAATCCTGAAAACAACAGTTCATTACATCATCGGGTTGCAAACCGGACACGTTTATTTGCATGGGTAAAGATTTCAGCACACAAAACCAGAAGTATAGAAAAAGAGACAAGGCAATTGCAATATTGTCTGTGTTTCAGTAGCCCTAGCATTTGATCCTAATTCCTAAAGTGGTTTAATTCCAAAAGTTAATTTCTCCTTAATAATACATTAACAAACACGACTACTGTAAAAGAAAAATATGAAAAATGTTCATTAATTGGAGCTTTTTGTATTACTGTTATCATTAACAATTACTCAACGCGCTTTTTGTACGTAATTTTATGCAAATAAACTAAGGGATTGGTATGATTAAAAGGCGTAAAAGGAAATAGGTCAGCAAGCGTTTTACAATTTCATGTCTCTGGTAAAAATTACGTGGAAATTCGACCACGCTTAAAAAAGTCACGAGAATCGATCAAGTAATTAATAAAAACGATAATAGTAACAATAATAATGATAATAATAATAATAATAATAATAATAATAATAAAAATAATAATAATAAATTAAGCTTTAAGTTAGGGGAATGTTCACCAAAGATGAACTGTCTTGATGTATAAACAAGTTCTCCCAACTGGTATTCAACAAAATGTATGGAGACCAGTAACGAGAATTTGCAGACTGATATTGGGGCTGAAAGGGTTAAACCAGCTGACGGCTGCGGCGGTCACAGTATACGTTTAAACAGCTGTGAGAACTACTTGCCTTTCGTGTAACCGCTTTAAAACGTGGTCAGCAGTTTTGTCTTGTCGTAGCCAGGTCTGGTCGCTGAAGCGAAATTTATGATTGGGACTTGATGATTTCAAAACAGCCATATACGAAAGAACCTTCTTCAAGTTCCACTGACGGAAAAGTGTAGCTGTTATCTTCTCTAGCAACAAATACATTCAAGGTCGTAGACATAATTAGTATTACTCATACAGAGCTCGTATTAATTTGTAGGTGTGTCAGGTTGTTGTGAACAAAAAGAAGTGCCATTTAACTTCCCGCGATTTTCCAAGACAACTTCAAAAGTCAATTGAAACAAATACGTCATAAAAAAATTAATAGCATAATTTGTATTTAATGCATTGAGCTAATACAGTAAATTGTGTTAAAATTTCGCCAAAGCTAATCTAATCTATTTTTGATTTTACCTTCTATAAGATTGTCAGCCATCCCTGAGAGTCTCAACCTTCGAAAACGAAAGTATATGTTTCAGCGTTCTTTTAGAAAATAAATATACAGAGCCATTTTATTTTGGCGGTACTCACATTTCTTTTATTTCTTTATCGTTTAAACGTAAAGCTTTATATTTCTTGGCAAACGTCTTTATCTGAAAAAAAAAGAAGTTTGGTCCTTAAATTACTGGAGAGTGGAGGTCATTTTTGTCATTCTATTGGTGATAAAACAGATTTGCGAACAGAGAATCGTACTCTTGACCTCTATGTTTACATATCATTGTAAAATGTTCAGAAATCCTAAATTCTCAATTGTACTTTACATACTTTAAAAGTTAACTGAAATCAATGCGAATTGCTTTATAACCCAATTTTCTTACGTTTTCCTACCTCTAGGATATCAATTCTACCATCTTTGTTGGCATCCCATATGTTGAAGTCTTGAGCAAAGTCATCTCTGAAGTCAAGGGTTGTATTCCTGTCTAAATAACATCAGATTCAAAAAGCCGTATTCAGAACATTGAAACTCAACAACGGTATGTTAACTGACATTTGGTGTTAAATCATAAGACATTTCAGTCCTAAAATAAGAGGTTAAACGAGTCGGCCCGCACGCAAGGATTTTGTTTTGTAATTTGACTGTTGTAATAGATTATAATCTACACAACGTTGATTTTAGTAACATTCAAGGCACCTTTAGACTGCGAGTAGTCTCTAATTTTGGCGATGGCCATTGTGGGGCGGGCGAAATACACAAGCGCACGCGCGAAATTTCGAGGAGACGCGACGCGAGGGGAGCGCCAAAAATTAGAAAACTGCATTTAGGTGGCAGAGCTACTGAGTGAGGGTCTCGTGGCAAACTAGTAAATTTATTAAGTACTGGGTTCAGGTGTGACACACACCCTGAATATTTATTGTGGAGGGAGATAGGGGCTGAAACCCTGGAGAAGAAGAGGCGGAGAGGAAGAAAAAGAGGGGATGGATAACAGGAATTGAATTCCCAAGGAGGCAGGAAGCAGCAGAAATGGGAATAAATTACACAACATTGCGTAATGCTTTGAAATCGAACAAAAGACAAAACAGGGCGAGAACCGAGATTGACTGACAGGAGGGGAAAAGGTTAAACTTCGCTGTCCCCTCTCCATCTCACCATGTTGCTACGATCAGTTTCGTCAAAAGGATCCTAGGCCGGCCTGTGTCATGGAATAGAGAAAGAAGGTAAATCTGAAGGACGGTCACGTGATTATTTTTCAATAATATTTCAAACTTTTTACTCGTCCTGACTTATGTTAGTACGCACCAGCTTCTTTCATTGCCTCGTCCAGATCTCTTCCATAAAGCTCATCTCGTCCGATGACACTCGTACTCAGTCCCATTTCTTTAGCAAGTGAGATGATGTGGTCGCACTCTTCGTCTGAGAGAAAATCAGGGATTTCTGGCCGAAAAAAGGGCCAAATTAGTGAAAACAAGTAGAAATATCACTAATTTAGCAAAGTACCGATACTGTGCCTTTGGGGTTTGCGTGTTCTACGACACTTTTAAGTTATCCATGGCCATTCTAACAGAGTTCTGCTTGGGAAAAGGACGACGTTAAATTTTACTTACCGAACAACAATGGCCTCATGGCTCTTGTGATTAACTTGTAGCTTCTCCCTTCTTCTAGCTCTAACCATCTCACGTGACCCGTCTGCAACACAGTATATAATTCTAACTGTCATACGTTTCTGAATAATCATGATAGTCGAGCGATTTTTTATTAATTGCAAAGATTTTGAACAAGACATTAGAACATCAGTTAAAAGTTCACCTAATACGTTCAGGGTAGCCGTTTTGTTTTAATTTAGCTGGTACTCTAGAAGACATTACAACCAGTTATAACGACCGTTTCCTCTTTCTATAGCTGCTATTCATGATTTTGTTTTGAAATTTTTTTTGCTTCGAACTGTTAGAGTTTGCAACTAAAATCACGTTATCATTTCCATGTTTAATCGAACGCTGTTAAGGAGCTAGTTATTTCCACTGGATAATATAATACAAGGCAAACCCGGAAGGAGAGGTACTGCTTGAAGGCGCGCGCTTTATCTCCACTTGGCAAAGCAAATGTCCTTATTTTTTATCTTTTGTGTGAACTGTGGCAAAATATATATACTCAGCATTTAACAAACCAATTGTTTACCGTTTAAAGCTGTGTTATGTCTACATTTATCCAAAGCCGTATTAAGCCTGTGAATGGCCACTTTTAACAAAATAAATGGTGGTTCGTCCTTTTTGTAAAACAAATGTCTTTCAGTGCAATATTAAGCTCTTAGAAGTTACAGCAAATATTTCACTCACCCGTATTCCTGGCAATCGAAAAAGCTTAAATTCATCCGTTTTTGCTATATTGTCACATGAGTCGTCTGAGCTTGAACATTTGCCGAGAATCTCGTCTTCCTCAAAACAAGGTTCCAAAAACTTGTTCTTAGTTTGAGAAGTGATTTCGAAAATGAGCAAAAAGAAAAAGAGACGGGAAAGAAAAATATGTCGGAGATTCATAAGCATTAGAGCAATAAAGCGTTCCACGAATATCGCTGTTGCAAATTTCCTGACAAATTTATCAATTATAAACTTTACTGTTTCAGCCTACAGGTGCGAGATCCTAGCGCGGTGGTTGCTATTTTGTACTTTACTTGTGGTCATGTTAAAAACAAAGGAACTTGTCCGGGTGGCCTATCCGATTTACTAAAAAAAAAAAAAAAACTGAGCGTGTTAATGTAGACAGAGTTAAGAAGCTATGATCAAATATACAGTTTCTTAATTCCACAGCACTTTCTCCATTCCGAATCAATTTATGCTCATAACAAGACAATCACAAAGGTAGACCTCCAATTCACAATTACAGAGGGCTGTAAGAATTGTTTCCTGTGTTCTAGCTAATTCAGTCGACACTACCTAATAATTTTATCTAGGGTTGTTTAATATATTTTAGAGTAGTACTATTATTCTTAAGAGGAGGGTATATTTATTTACATCTTGGACATTTTAATATATTTTAATTTATAAAGTAATTATATTATATAGATTACGTAATTCAAGTATATAGGTAGTTAGGTGTCCCCAATTAGTTTACAACTGTGAAGCTAGATAATAATTACGTTAATAAAGTTATTATTATTATTATTATTATTATTATTATTATATATCAAGACCTTTTGTTGCCTCTTCTGCAGGTTAGTGCAAAAGACCTCTTACCTGAGATCTCTTACCTGATCTCTTATTTGAGACAAGGTTTTCTTTCATCTTTCATCTTAGGAAAATTCTATGTGCTGAGCTCAATAGTGAGGCTTAAAACCAAGACAAAGGACAGTGAATAAACAGGTTGGCATAAAATAGTCGTGTTTACTACTTCTGCTGTTTTTGTCCCCTGATATCACCATCGAGCTGTAATAATTAGATCGAAATTGCCCAATTACGTACCTGTTTTTTTGAATGCAAGTACTTCTCCAAGGACTGCTATGTCAGTGTTCCTCAAAGCCAGTTCATTTTTTCCCACAGTGTCCCCCGCACAAAATAAATCCGATGTTATCATAATCATGATGCATCCTTTAAACTCAAATCACGATATTTGAAGTTTATCGCTGTCCTGGAGCTCTTCAATGACTTCTTATTCGGTATACTGGATTGGAAGAAGTCGATTTTTTTATATGATGACTTTTTTATACGATTATACTCTGTTTTGTTTCTCAGAAGATCCCAAAGAGTTAACCTAAGAAATGCATGTACACAGATTATAATATTCCACGTTTTCGATCAATACATTATGGAAAACACTCTCTAGATCTGTCCCACCTTTGGGATAAATTCAATAAAAAAGATCGGGAAAAACAAACTGTAAAAGTTTCAGAAACAAGCCTAACACTATTAATAGATAACTGCAATTTTTTGTTCTTTTCTGACTATATTAAAATTCCTTATATACTAGCGCTCTTAAAAGTATTTTTGTGTGTGTGTGTGTTATAAGTTTCAAATTGTAAATTTTATTTTAGTACTTGATTAGTGCCCTAAATTAGTTTATCAAAAACACCTACATTCATTCATTCATTCATTCATGGTGAGTAGCTATTCAGTTATTTCTCCATGTGACTGTGCAGAGTGTACGGATATATCTTCCCAGCCACATAATCGCTGTGCAAGCTCTTTTTGGTGCTCGATAGCCAGATTGGTGTCCTGGCAATGGACTAAGGGTTGGAAGGATCGCCATCCTTGCCCCGTTTTCATACGAGAAACAGGAGAAATAAAAGGTGATTTAGTCTGACTAAGGTGATTTTATTTCATGCTTTTTCGCATAAAGGAGGTGGAGTTTGGCTTTTCAATTTGGCAGAACCATGCATCCTATATGTTTTACCACTAAAAAAATTGATTACTTTTTCATAGCCTAAGCCGTTTGTGGAGGGTCCCGGAGATAATCTTAAACACACAGCTGTATTAAACAATCAGCCATCTTACCGGCTCATTTGGAGTGGAATTATGAGAGACAATGAAAGCTGTTTCTCCTCCCTCGTGGACATCGTTTAACCGGATATGGTAAGCTGTAGTCACCATCACGATTAAAAGAAGCACATATATATGTTAAAAAGCATCAACTTTACTTCCGAAGGGACAGGATCGAATGGCGGGTAGGTTAACATGACGCAAAGTCGACACACGAGGAAACGTTTTTGCATGCTCCTAAATCAACAGTTTCACAGAGCGAGGCCAGCCAAAGAAAATGTTTGTTTTAAGCAATTTAGAGTTGGGTGTTAGACAAACGAACAACATCCCACGTGGTCTAGTGGTTAGGATTCGGCGCTCTCACCGCCGCGGCCCGGGTTCGATTCCCGGCGTGGGAATAAAATTCCACAAGGTGTTTTTTTGTGGATTGACCACTTTGTGGATTTTTGTTTTTGGGAAAGTCTCATAGCCAAGATTTTATTTTTCTATAACGCGAAATTATTTTTAATTGGCAAGATCGGATTCCGCTAGAAGACAAGGCTGCAGTGCATGAGTGCATTTTTAGACTGACAAAACATTTGAGTAGCCCCGCAGCTCTTTACAACCTCTTATTTCATTGGACCTTGGTATCACGCAGCTCTATTGTTTTCGGTGCTAGGGTCCATTGTTTTGTTGTTTGGTGTATTGTTTTCTCAGCAAATCAGAGAAGACCTTGTAAGAGCTGCGACATCGCCCAAACATTTGCAGAGGCACCTGGAAATTTCTGAGTTCATACCACTGCTTGGAGCCTGTTCATAACAAGTAACTTAAACCGGGAATATGTCCCTGAGCGCATGTCAGGTGTCATGAAAAGTGGTATTGGTAACCACTACTTTGTTGCCTGACAGCGAAGAACGTTAAGAGTTGGGTGGGACTGAACCCTAATTGGCAAAAAAGGTTAAGAATGTGAACTGAATGAGTGTGCGCAAAAGTCAGTGATAATGTATGAGAGATAAGATTGAAAAAAAGATCGAGACTATAAACGCTGTAAATGGTTTGACTGACGTTTCGACAACCTGAGTGCAACTCTACTGAATCCGCAAAAGTTTCAACAAGAATTTACGAAAGACAGATGAGGAAAAGAGGTAGAGAGTATTAACTCATATAGACTGTACACTAGGACCCGGCCACAAAAATGCAAAAGAGACAGGTGAGAGAATGAGATTGAGTTTGCTAACTCATTGAGTGTGTACAAGACTCAGTAAGAATGTACCAGAGATAAGCGAAAAATGAAAGATTTTCAGAGTGAAAGAGTCGGAGAGAGTGTATGAATGTAAGAATGTATGACAGATAAGGGAGGAAAACAATTTGGAGAAAAAACTCATTGATCCAGTGCGGCAAGAGTTCATGACAGATGCAGGTTGAAAGATATCGAGAGTATAAACGGATTGAAGAGCATGTATGAGAGACAAGGATCAAAAGAGACAAACGGTAATACACTATTATTATATAAACTGGAGTGTTTTAAAGAGATTTCCACCACTGAGAAAAATCGTAATTGGCACATGTAAAATTACGATAATTTTACATGTGAAAATACGGCCAATCAGCTGTCGCGAAGTCACGCCCCTTCTTTCGCGCCACTTTTGACAACGGTTTGCCCATCGATTTCGTAGTTCTCTGTTCGCTCTGCTCGTTCAGACGAAAGAAATAACTACTAAAAGTTTACGATAGCCTCGAACAATACACCAGAAAAAACAGCCAAAAATTCAGCAAGTGAAAGGTTCGTGTCCCTCACCGACGAAGATGTTGAAAGATTTGTCGAAGCTGAAGCCAACAAAAACACTCAAAGAAAGATGCACAGCGAAGTAGTATTGATGACGTCACTTTTGCCAAATGACAAGACATACCGCCACCAGAATCAGACGCCTACCTCAGCAGATTTCTATTGTCTGTGAGAAAAAAGATTTTTCATGAATATGAGCCAACAACACTCGGAGGAATTATCGCTCCTGGGGAAATGGAGTTATCTGAAAAGCCTACGCCACAACGAGTCTACTGAGTATCGAAGGACAACGTTCGACAGTTGAATTGTGCGAGAGGCACTTGTCTAAGCAAATTTTTTCAAGCTGGAGACGAGACTGTGGGTCAGTTTGTGTGTAGGCTTCGACAAGGAGCGGCGAGTTGCGACTTTGCCGGACTTGAGTCAGGATGATCGTATTAGTGACCAGTTAATCGATAAATGCTATTCCAGTCACATACGTCGCAAGATTAATCTGGAGCAAGAAGGTACGGTGACTTTAGATTGCCTACTAATAAATACGGACAAATAAAATAAAGAGTTGTAATTATAAAATGAAAATAAAATAACAGTGAAAAGTTTTCTACTGTGTTGATGAATGTATTTGAAAACTGTTTGTTTGAATCAGTTGAACTGGAATTACTTTCATCTTCTGCCTTGACGCTTACTGCTGTTGCCTTTAACTAAAAATTGTTTCAGTAATATTGTGGGCTTTTGTGTTTATATAATAAACAAAATAACACATGGTTGCTTGGAGATATGGAATTTCTCTTCTCGTGTTGAATTCGATATCTCACTCGTTCGCGATCGTGTTGAACACTCGAAGAGAAATTCCATATCTCCGCGCGCCCGTGTATTATTCTCTATTTATTAACCCTCGAGCGTACCGGAAGCGGGGTGGATGCCACGCCACCCCCTCTATCTATACGGTTTTTTTTCTGAATTTTTCCAAGACGAGTTATCATCTACACCTGCTGTTTACAATAGCTGTGCGCATATCCCTTAGACATATTTTAACATAAGTTTGGTGAGAATTGGTTACTATGTTTATGAGGTATGACGTCTTAAGGAGCAGGTGGTCAAGCCATTTTGGACGAAAATGCGTCTTTTTTATGCTTTTTATGTGAACAATCCACGAAATGTTTACAACAAGCAGTGAAATGTTTAATTATATCATCATTATACATGTCCAGCATCAAAAATTTCCAATTTGTAACGTTTTTTGACAGTTTCTATATTTTGGTGAATACCCAACTGAAGATAGCGTTCAAAAAGGCGGCCATCTTGAATGACGTCACAGGCCCCCCAGCAGCGCTGCGAGCTATAATATGTACCTCATCTTGTAGAGCATATCATAGGCTTTTTAATAAAGGTGAAATCTTTTCGAAATATTGGGGTCCATCAACCCAGCCCCCCTTGTACCACGGTGGGGACGCGGCTTTGCTTGTACACCCGAGGGTAAATGAATACACATGGTCTAACTGAAAAAGTTTTCTCAAGTTAGTTTAGCTTTTCAGCATTCAACGAAGTGTGAAATTGACAGTTGACATCAAGTTCTCCAAAAGAACAAACGCCAAACTAGAAAATACTCTAACTTAGTCATGTTTAATTAACCGGCTGTGGTTCGTGGATCCATAACATTTTGACAATGTTATGACGCAATTTATCATGATAAGAGGACAGACGCAAAAAATTAATCAAACTGACGTCAATTTGTTAATTCGACTATCCCTATGTCTACACCTCAGTTTATGTTGATAAAAATGTACGCTCTCTTTTTCTATTCTTTGTGCGGCCGAAATTTAGTAATACTACAAAATATACTCACCAAAGGCCACAACGATCAATGAAAGAGGGACCTGAAGGAACCACAAACAAACAAACCTAAAGGGTATTGAATGCTGAGTGCCTTGCAACTTTTTGACGAGGTTTGTAGGAACAAAACAAATTTTATATACGTCATATATAAACGTGGAACAGTATTTTTTAGTCCAGTTTTTTTTTATTAAACTGAAAGTCCCCTCATAAAAATTTTTACAAAATGTTGTAATATATTTTTAATTTTAAGTCTTCCCTAGGTCTTTACAAATCAAGAAGTAATTCACGTCCTTCGGGTTCAAATTTTAGTATGAAGTTTTAATTCCTACCAATTTACTATCTAGCTCCTAAAATTTAATGGCTTTTGATGAACAGCTTACCGATATAATGAAAAGTCTCAATGTATATTATAGTCCTTTAATGACTTCGTCTTCGATATATGCTTGGAAGATGCCGATATTTTTTATACGGTACTGGTATCCAGTGATTGGCTATCCATTTATTTCCCCTTATGACATCACAACCTCCATGCAAAGTGTACGGATCTCTGTCCCCAAGCCACTCGCTGTCGGAGTCGAGCAAGTGATTGTACCACATGATCGCTGTACCTCGTTTTGGTGCTATAATCAGATTGGCGTTTTGGCAGTAGTTACTGAGATTGAAAGGATCGCCCTCCTTGCCTCGCTTTGAAATGAGCAACTGGAGAAATAAAACTCCAGTTAGCTTGGTTATGGTGATTTATACCACACTTTGCACAAAGAAGAGTTTGACATTACAGTTGACGAAGTTAAGAATTTGGCTGATGCCACCTAACATGCTTTACCCCTGAAAATCTGAGTACCAGTTTAGAGCCTCAACCGGGTATAGAGGGAACTAATTGAGGCACGTTTCAAATGTCGAACTTTTCGTGTGCTTAATCTAAGGCAAAAGAGCAAAGTTCAACGTTTGAAACGGGCCTTTAACACGTTGTGACATATATTCAAGTATAAAAAACATCTGCATCTTACCGACTCATTTAGAGTGGAATTATCAGCGACTATAAAAGCTGTTTCGCCTCCTTCTTCTACATCGTTTAGATAATAAAGAATAGTCACCATCCTGATGAAAACAAACAAATATTAGAAATTGTCACTTATTACTTGCAAATGCATTGCACGGGAATCAAGCATAGGTTAACATGGCGCGAGGTTGAGACACGAGCACACGAGTGAAGTTTTCGTAAGCTATGAAATCTCAACCTCGTTCCCAGGACTTTTTTCCTTTTTTAAATTAGCAGTTTAGAGGAGGCCAGTTTAATAAGAAGTCTTTCAACGTCCCACGTGGTCTAGTGGTTAGGATTCGGCGCTCTCACCGCTGCGGCCCGGGTTCGATTCCCGGCGTGGGAAAATCGTAATTTTTTGGACCCGTTTTAAAGACTCAAGTTCTGTGACACCGGCTTTTTCTCCCAAGTCTTGCGTAATTTCTACAATATGAATATTTTCTTTATACAGTTATTTTTAACTTTTTAAATATGCACTTTTTTTTATTCTTGGTTGCTCTATTTTAGGGCAAGGGTTGTTGTTGTTTTTTTTTTTACCTGACCCCCCAATTACCCCAAGACCCCCCAATTTCGGAGCTGTATGCAGTAAACTGATTGAATAGCAGGTTAATTAATTTTTATGAATTTTCCTTAACAATGTATTATTAATCCACGTTTGATCAAACGTGGATTAATAATACATTGTTAAGGAAAATTCATAAAAA